>JGI26528J50254_1001030_pt1 | contig 16761 bp, 14 predicted proteins | sample ThiBiot_300_plan_FD_50254 | JGI IMG/M metagenome (IMG submission 50254)
CGCATCGTTGCGCACCACCCTCACCTCCTGGCCCAGCTCGCCCAGGTACTGCACGAGGTTGAAGGTGAAGCTGTCGTAGTTGTCGATCATCAGGAGCATGGACGATGTATCCGCATGTTTTGAAAGGGCGCTCGACGGAAGATCGGTTCCGTTACCCGCGTACCTGCTCAATGCTGAGGCAGCTCACGCAGGCGTCTGAATCGCTCCGCCCGGTCATTTTGGCACGTATTACTGGGCCGCCAAATAACCTTTGGTCCTCTGTAATGCCCGAGACCTTCTTTTCTTGTCCAAAGCGACAACGTCGCCAGCCGCGCTTTGATCGTCGCGACCCAAGCGACACTGTCTGTCGTAACCGTGGATAGGATGACCATCACCAAGACTTCCTTTCCACAGGTTCGTCGATGCCTACGCCCACCGTCACACGTCTTTCCAAATCACGTATCGTCGACGGCCTGCAATGCGAGCGTCGGCTTTGGCTGAGCACGTATCAGCGCGACGCGATGGAGATATCTCCCGCGAACCAGGCTGTTCTCGATACCGGCAACGAGGTCGGCGATCTGGCCAGGGAGCTTTACGGCCCCGGCTTGCTGATCGGTCACGTGGAGAACACACCCATGGCCCTTGCCGAGACAGCCGAAGCGCTACAGGGAAAAGGCAAGCGTCAGACACTTTTCGAGGCAGCATTCCAACACAAGGATGTCCTGATCCGCGCGGATGTCCTGAAGCCCGTCGCGGGCGGCTACGACCTGATCGAGGTGAAATCCTCCACCTCCGTGAAGGACTATCACCTGATCGACTGCGCTATCCAGGCCTGGGTGATCCAGAACGCTGGCATCAAGCTTCGCCGCGTGTATCTGGCGCATATCGACTCTACGTTCGTTTACGAGGGCAATGGCGACTACAACGGCCTGGTGGTGGCCGCGGACATCACAACCGAAGCGACCAACCTCATGGAGCAAGTACCCACATGGGTCCGCGGGCTTCAGAAAATTCTTCGTGGCAATGAACCAGCCATCACTACGGGCGAACAGTGCTCCAAGCCTTTCGACTGTCCCTTCTTCGAGCATTGCCGGTCGCAGGAACCCGAAGGGCCCAAGTATCCCGTCACGATCCTCAAACGATCCGCAGCACTCATCCGTGCGCTTTTCGATGAAGGCTACGTGGACCTCCGGAAGGTTCCCGTCGAGAGGCTGACCAACCCCATCCATCAGCGTATCCGCAAGGCCTCGGTGACGGGACGCTCCTTTCTGGATCCGGCCGCTGCCGAACAACTCGACGAGCTCGCCTACCCTCGCTACTACCTCGATTTCGAAACCATCAATTTCGCTATCCCGCGCTGGGCTGGCGCACGCCCCTACCAGCAAGTCCCATTCCAATGGTCATGCCACATTGAACAGCGCGATGGCAGCCTCAACGAACACGCCTTCCTCGATTTGAGCGGCGACGATCCGACGCAGGGCTTTGCGGAGTCCTTGCTGCGCTCGCTCGGTAAACGTGGCCCCATCCTCGTCTACAACAAGAGTTTCGAGGCTGGGAGGGTCACGGAACTGGCTGACTGGTTTCCGGACCTGGCAGATGCCTTGATGGGCCTGAACAAACGCATGGTGGACCTGTTGCCCATCACGCAAAAGCACTACTACCACCCCGCCATGCTGGGCTCGTGGTCGCTCAAGAAGGTATTGCCTACCATTGCACCTGAGCTCGACTACGGCGAGCTGGACGATGTCGCCGACGGCGGCCAGGCGCAACTGGCCTATCTCGAAGCCATCCATCCGGAGACATCTGTCGACCGACGCGCCACCTTGGACACGGCGCTGCGCCGTTACTGCGGCCAGGACACGATCGCGATGGTTCGCCTCCTACGGGCTTTGGCTGGCCGCTGATCCGTTTCGTACCGGATGCCATTCCGGCACATCCCACTTCTACAAGAGCAAGTTCGCCATGCAGACGATTCACGGTTTCCCGCTCGAACAGGTCTTCCGCGAGGCGCACCTTTCCCGGCTCGGCGCGACGCTCGACGAATTCCAGAAGAACCCTCAAGGCACCCTGGAGAAATGTGGTCAGCACGACGCCATCACGATCATGCGACTTGGCCACCGCCCATTGCTCTCGGTGCAGGTCCGCCTGCGGGAGACGCTGCTGACCCAATGGCGTGCCGAAGGCACCTGGGACGACTCCCTGATGCTTCATTCCACTTCCTCCACGAACCGCTTCCGCCTGCGCATGCGGCAAGCCATGGGCGGCATGCTAGATACGGTGAAGCAAAGCCTGACCAAGCATGGTCGGGCGGCGACAACCGGCCACGTTCAGGGCCAAGTCGTCACACCCAGCATAAAGCGACACCAGATGTCGCATGGCATGACATGATGGCGTCAGACTCTGATCGGGGAAGCCAGATCCTGGAAACCACATGAACGATACCTCGCTGCGTTACCTGGAGATGTTGAAGCAGATTCCCCGCCTCCCGAACGGCATCACGGCGACGGATTTGCACCGCAGATTGCAGAGCCTCGGCCATGAGATCGACAAGCGCAGCATCGAGCGGGATCTCAACAAGCTTTCCGGCATGTTTCCTCTGACCAGCAGCGAGGGCCGCCCCGCGTTATGGAGCTGGGCACGCGAGGCCGACCTTACCCACCTGCCCGCCTTGAATCCTGCGACCGCGCTGACTCTGGAACTGGCTTATCGCCATCTGGCGTCGCTTTTGCCGCGCAGCGCCCTCGTCGCGCTGGAGCCGCTGTTCAAGTCCGCGCGCAAGGCGCTGGATGAAACCTCCCAGACAGCGTTGGCACGTTGGTCGGACAAGGTGGCTGCCGTACTGGACAACCAGCCGCTGATGCCGCCAGCCATTTCCGCAAGCGTTCATGAAGTCGTGCATGAGGCCCTGTTGGCGGAAAAGCGCCTTGAGATCAGCTATCGGGCCGCCGGTCAGGAGCGCGCCAAACGCTACCCGGTCAACCCGCTGGGCCTGGTTGGTCGTGGCGGCAGCTACTATCTGGTGGCAACGGCCCGCGACTATCCAGAGCCTCGCATCTTCGCTTTGCACCGCATTCTTTCAGCCACGCTGCTGGACGAACCCGCCACCAAGCTGGCTGGCTTCAACCTGCGGCATTACGTCATGGAAGAACGCCGTTTCGAGTTGCCACTTGGCGGCGATCTCAATCTCGAACTGCGCGTCTCCCCCTGGCTGGCGGATTACCTGGACGAACGAAAGCTATCGCCAGACCAGACACTCGCGCCTATTCGCGGCCGCGAGGAGCAACGCCTCAACGCTACCGTGGCCAATACCGACCAACTGCGCTGGTGGCTACGCAGCTTCGGCACCGCAGTGGAAGTGCTTCGACCGCTGGCGCTGCGCCGGGAAATGGCAGCAGAAGTCGTCGAATTGGCCAAGACGTACTGCGCCCGAACCTGACATGCCAGACCTCATCGAACACATCGACCAGACCACCAGCCGGTTGGTACGAAACATGCTGAAGCTCCATGGCCAGAACCTCTGATGCACGCTTGAGGTGCGAGACAGACGCGCCATGACCCATTCGGACGAGCTTGTATCAATCTCACTGATCGCCTGGCTCGTAGCTCGGGACATTCACCTACGTCCCTCCCGCGTACGGATCACGGAATATCCGCCCCTGCATAGCCCCGAGGAGTGGCTTGGCGGCATCTCCATCCGATCCTGGGAGTGCGGCGACAAGACGTCGCCTCACGTGGGCGAGTGTGGCTTTTCCCAGATTGTTGGAAGCCAGCGGTTCAAGGCGTACTACCTGTGGGGACCCCTGATCGGTGGGGAATACTTGCTGGAATGGCTTCCGGAACGAAGTAGCTTCGAAGTCTCCTTGCTGAGCTTCACCTGATCGACGGCACCCCATTATTACGATAGCCGTGAACCTCACCGGGCTCGGTATCCTCAGCGAAACGTGCCGGAGCAGTCCCCTTAGTGCCACCGTGTGCACCCCGTCTCCTGCTGGGTCGCCCCCTGGAGAGCAAGCTGACACGATTTTTAACAGCAGTCTCAAACCTTGCAACTACCATGACTAAGATGGGTTGACCTACCTCCAGTTCCATCATTGGAGGCAGGCTACCCGGGCGCTACACGGAGAAGGTCCCCATGTGTGGTTTTTGCATTGAGTCAGCGCACTTTGAAGGCGAGTTAGGTGGATCGCATCTCTTCGACCGAGTCCTACGCCTCATGGAAGAAGACCACTGGCGAGACTACTACCTGACGCTGGATGAGCCAACAGAGTGGGAAATTGTGATTGCCCTTTGCCGGGACCTCGACGACCGTAAGCGCCTCAGGCTCCGATTTGAAGATGATGGATTGATCTTTAGCGCGCTGCAGCAGGAATGCTGCCTTGGGCTACTGGGCCCATTCGCACCGAGCCCTTCTGCGCTTGTTTCGCTGGAGAAGCTGCTCAAAGACGGGGCCACCGATCGATTCGACGTTTCGCCTGTGGTGAGCGAGTTCGTCAATCGATACTTCGTCCTTCCATTGGGACATCCGCTTGCCCTTGAAGGGGCTTGGCCAGCCTGGGAACCGGAACGGGAGCCATTCCTTGTGGCCTGGGCCTATCTGGGACTCACTCTGACGAGCACCGACGCGGCCAATGCTGCAGCGGTTCGTGCCATCCCCTTCCTGGACTTCAAGCAGGTGCCATCATTCCTTGGCTTTGAGCTTTGGCTGCAACGCCGAGTGTTGACATTGCTGGTCGAGACGGAGGGCGTGGGCGTGTTTCGCGACAAAGAGCCGATCAGACGGGCAATCCTCGATAGCACTCGGAGGGCTCTCCTGCGCAATAATGCGATGGCGCACGTGTACAGGGACCTGAGTAGCATTCGTTCGTTGCCAGATTAAGTTGTCTGCGGCCTTATTTGCCTTCTCCCGAGCCATGGGCTCACTTGGCTATTTCTTGAGAGCAGCCGCAAGGCGGGCGAGAGAAACTCCCCGTGCACTTGGATGCGGAACATATAGCAGTCTGGAATCCATACCAATGAGCTTGCGCACCATCTTCTCGGCGACCCTTCCGAACACCACAATTCGCTTGTAAGAGCGCTTGTGGATATCTGTTTCCAACCATTTGGAACACGCCCCCAGCACCTCGGCTGGTGGCGACCTATCGCGAGAGCTTAGATCGACCTCAGCACCGCGCTTACCCGGAAAGCACTGGACAGCGTTGGTGATGTTGAATTGCCCTCTATCACTTCCAACGAGTTCGAATGCCTTTGCCATCTTGGCAGCGGCCGACCGCGGATTGGAGCTGGAAATGGGCTTACCCGTCTTCCACTCTTCGATACCCGGCGACTGGAACACAAGCAGGGTGTCGCTACCACTGTCTTCCATCGACAGCGGGCGATCTGGAATGGCTCGATCGGCCTCAGTTAGCTGCCTTCCGCAAGCGTAAGGGCAGTCGGAGCAGTGTTCATAAGACGACGGCATGGCCTGACTCAACTCCGAGCGATGGTTCTTATAGTCTAGCGCTGGGATCCCAATCGATCACAGCGCAGACCTAGCTACTGACAGTGGGCGCAATGCGAGGTAATCGGCAATATCGTCCGTCACCTCGACCGCGCCAGCCAGCCCACCACGTGCAAAACAGTGCAAAGCAAATTAGCTGTGGTAGAGATAGACGGCCCTCGGGCTACCTCCCGTTCATGCAAGTCGTCCCCGTCCTGTATCGCCTCTACTCCGAGCCGATCCCGGTATAAGGTTCGAAGCGCCGCGAGTCGTAGTGGAGCAGGCAGAACTCGTCGTCCTCGTCCAAAAAGCCAAGGATGATGCCCAAGCACTCGCGGAAATAGATCGAACCCGACTCGAACGTGGTGTCGATGACCGGTTGCTCCAGTACCTCGACTACCATCATCGGTACGTCGTAGTCCGGCATCCTACGATTCTTCATACCCGGCTTCCACTGCACCAACATGCCCGGCCGGAGAGCTTTTTCGGTGCCGCTTGAGAACTTACGAAAGCTAGCTGCCAATTCCGCGCAGTACCTTCGCGCGGCCATGTCCTTCTCATCGGCGTTAACACCAACCAGCTTTAGCGAGCGGCCTTCGTGCGTTGCGTTTTCCATGCTTACCTCCATCGTTTGATGGAGACCATGATGTCGTCTCTTGGCGACAGGCCGTGTCGCCTCAACCAAATTCACCAGCACGCAAGCATGCCGACATTGTGTGTCGCCACGAAAGCGTAGTCTCCCGCAACTTCCTTTTTGGAATCATGAGTGTGCGTAGGGGTGTTGCCATTAAACCGTGTGGCGTTTATCCGAGGTTGTCTCACGCCATCTCTCTTCTCTTCAGCTTTACCCGGTGAAATCAGCCACCGCCACATAATCGTCCGTTATTACCTCAGGCATTCTACACTACGCCCCATATGGACCTAGGCAAGTTCTTTGATTCGAAGTTCTCTAAACAACTCAACGGACATTTTTACCCAGCGGCCGTAGATTAATTCGTAGACATACTTCCAATGATATTCGCTAATTTTTGATTGGTCGATCCAGTCCTCATTGAAATTCACCCACTTCTGCTCGCAAAATGAATTTTCAAGCAAGTACGATTTTATACTTTTCTCGATACAATCTGGAAGGGCGGAGTTCAATAACTTTCTGTTTGTGTCATTGATGGAAAGCTTCATGGCCGGGAGATCATCCTGGTCAGAGCGATTCAATTGAAATGGCCACGCCCTGAAATTGCAAGGCTGATTATAAATATCTTTTAGTGGCGCCGGAATGTTTCGCTTATTTTTTACGAGATTTTCGGGGGCAATGTGATCCCAATCGAAAGGGACATCCGTGTCGTCCAAACGGAACAGGTGATCCCTGAAGAAGCGTGGATCCGACAAGAACCTCCTTTGTATCCACAATAGTAGGTCTCTGTTGCACATCACATTCTCGAAGAATTCGATGTACCCCATATTCTGGAATTTTTCACCCCAGATGTTTGAATTTCTCTGAACCTTGCCCATAACGCCAAAGAAGCGTGATTTCTTGGGTATGGGCTTTAACTCAAATCTCGGCTTGGAGTCGTGATCATCTTCCTTGCCCATCGCCACGGAAATCAACTTGTTGCTCCACATTTCCTCGATCTGAAACGTCTTGACGCTCCCCCATACCTGCTCTAGAAGCTTGTTATGACGACTCCTTACATCCTTTCCATGCCACATGAAAATCAGGATAATGCCGATCATTTTTCGATGTTCACCGCTTCCGTAATTGAAGACGTCTGGCCTTTTGTTGCCACCAAACAACAGGCGGTACATCAGCATGAACATTATTTCGCCTTGGGAAGCAGCAGCCACCTTGATAAGCAATGGGTAGGGCAGGCGATAGTCAGCAATGGATTCTTTGTAGCCATTCATTGCTTCACCGCATTTTAGTATAGATCGCACGTGCACAAGCAATCCACTGATCAGTATTTTCTTGTCAATAAAATTGACGAAATTCTTGTGGTTGCGCATTTCCCGTTGAAACTGCTTTGGCTTGATTCGAAGATTGATCGAGTCCTCGTTGATACTTTTCTGATACAAGCGAAATGCGATCGTTATAAATCTGGCAGGCTTCATGATGCCTTCGCAAGCCGCCTCGATCCTTTTCTGAAAATCTTGACCAACTTTTGCCTTAATGATGGAATAGTTTAATTCCTCGCCACCGAGCGGTGTGCCCGCTGAATTCAAGCGAACAAAGACCTCTTCTATTTCATCACTTTCTTCTTTGTCGATGTTGCCATCAGTATCCGATGGGATACCATCATAGTCTGAATTCGATACAGAGCTGTCATCTTCAAGCATGATTTCAGGAAGCGGCTGCATGGGAATAGTGTATTCGTCAACCATTTCCTTTATTTTTTTGTATATTTCCTCAACAGTGTATATCTCGTGTCGTCGTACCGACTTGTTACTTATAGATAATTTATGGTCTTCAAGCCAAGTTCCAATGCGAGCCTCGCTTGTGACCCTTGAAACGCTTTCAACCCAGTGCAGCAGATCCTGCCTCAACTGGCCAAGTCCAGTGCCTTTAAGGGCCGCCTGCGTGAAGATGTTTAGCGGTAATGGACCGGCAGCATCCCAAGGATAAGCTGACTCCAACACATCATCGGCAAATGGATCGCTTTTTTTCCAAAGCTTCAATGCTTGCAATTTATTGGCGGTTTCTATTGGCTTTGTGTTGTCGGTGCGCTGATACCCCCAAGGATGGGATCGGGTGATCACGCGAAAAGCATATGCTCTACCCTCTGTATCAGGGTCAGGTTTTCTCATGTCGATAAATATCCTGACGCTCTTGGTTGACGAGCGAAGAACATCGGCGTCCTTGTTTGCGCCTTCAATATTGGCAAAGCCAAGGGCAATCGAGGTGATTCGCTGCTGGCCGTCAAGTAATTGAAAGACATTATCACCATTGGATCTAGTGATAATGGCTCCTGAAGGATATTTTCGGAGAAGCGAATCCCAGAGAATTTCTATTTGACTGGGCTTCCAGACAAATCCCCTCTGGACGTTGGGCAAGTCAAGACGATTTTCGTTAACCAAGTTGATCAACTTTTTAATGCTCAAGAATTCTGCTTTGTCCATTTTGCTCGTCATGCCTCGCGTTGTTGACCAGTTATGGATAGTCTTGGGATCCAAGGGTTTTAGCGATCAGCATGTCCCGCTGCTTTGTCTGGGAGAATATCCGTGCGGCATCGCCTCTTCAACGATGGCGATTGAACCCGACCAACGATTCCGATATCACGACGCCCCGCTTTGCTTTACTTTGCGGGACGGTTTAGAGTCTGGTGGCCCCAGCGACTCAGTGCACAAACCCAATCCCGGGCTTGGACACCGCCTTGAGCGCCGTCTCAGCCCTCAGCGCTTCAACGAGCCCACCAAAGCTGCCCGCAGGCCGAAACCGCTGCTGCCGCATCACGGCAGCGAAGTCGCCGGGCGTGATATGGCTCAAGTGCTTAACCGCAAGGCGCTCCACGTCCGTGGGCATGGCCAGTCCAACGTGTGCGCAGCAGCGCCTCAACAGGCCTAACGCCTGCTGCACTTGCAGGTAATCGAACTTCACCTTCAAGTCGAAGCGCCGCAGCGCCGCCTGATCCAGTCCGCCCATCAGGTTGGTCGACGCCACGAACACGCCCTGGAAGGTTTCCATTTGCGTCAGCATCTCGTTGACGAGGGTGGCTTCCCAGCTGCGGCTGGCACCCTCTCGGTCGCGCAGGAAGCTGTCCACCTCGTCGATAAGGAGCAACGCGCCATCACGTGAGGCCGCACGAAAAGCCGCGGCGATGTTCTGCTCGTTCTCGCCAACGTAAGGCGACATCAGATCCGAGGCACGCTTCACCAGCAGGGGTATGTCCAACTGATCGGCCAGCCAACGGCCGTAGGCCGTCTTGCCCGTGCCGGGTGGCCCGTACAGGCACAGACGTGCTGAGCGCGAATCCTTGAGCCGCTCTGCGATGGCTGCCAAATCCACATCCGCGTTGATGAAAGCCGGGTCGTAGATATCAGGCAACTGTTGCGCGTCCTTGCCTCCCACACGGGTGTGTCCCTGCGCCGCCAGCGTGCTGTCCACAAGATGCAGCAACACTTTCCCTGCCCGCTCCCGCGGCAGGCTGGATCCCAGGCAGCGCATGACGCCATTGGCTTGCGCCACCACGGCCGGCGCAAGCCTTTCCTCCTGCGCCAGTCGCCGAACGACGCCGTCTTCGACCGCGTCCGCACAGAGCGCGCGGACGATGCGTTCGCGTTGCGCTCTGGGCGGAACGGGAACTTCTACCACCATGTCGAAGCGGCGGATGAAGGCAGGGTCCATGTCATCGACCCTGTTGGACAACCACAGAGTCGGGACAGCATTGCCCTCAAGCAGACGGTTCATCCACGCCTTGTGCGACCTGGCCGTGCTATCGCGCATCAGACCACCGTCATTGAACACGTCTTCCGTTTCATCGAAGACGATCATCGCCCCACGGCTGGCAAAGAAGCATTGGCCTGCGCGCACGGCGCGGAGGCGCTTTTCCGCATCCAGCGGATCGCCATCCTCATCGGCACCGGCCACTTCGAACAGCTCACAGCCCACCACGGCAGCAAGCACCCGCGCCAGTTGGCTCTTGCCCGTGCCCGGCGGCCCATGCAGGAAGATGTTCACGCCGGCACGGCTTTCCCGCAACACCTGCTTCAGATAGGGCACAAGGATGTCGAGCGGGGTGCCCAGATGCGGGTAATCGGCCAACGTCAACGCCGCCTGGGAAGCCACCTCCACCTTGCCGCGAAGCAGTTCGATCGGGTCCGCTTCCTCGCCCAGCATGACGTCCACAAAGTTGCCAGAGATGACATCCAGTCGGTTTCTCAGGTCGAAGCAGCTATCCCTGTCCAGCTTCACCAAGCCAGACCGTGATAGCACGCTTCGGCTGGAAAACGCATTCCGGACATGGGCTTCCGGAAGGCAAAGGATGCTGGAAAGACTGGCATACAGCTGCTGCAGGGATAGATCGCCGAGGTAACCTGCTGCCGCGACCAGGTGCTTGTCACTGTGGATCATGACGGCGAAGGCAAGCACGGCCTGCTCGATCGCGTTCAAACCGATCAGATCGGCCATGCGCCGGATGTTTCGACCCAGTGTCTCGGGCCAGTGACATTCCCCTGCCACCCGCTCGATCTCACGATGACGACCCCGCAACTCGGCGATCACCTTGCCCTGGTTGAATTCCTCGCCCTGCCTATCCACCCAGTTTTCCGGGCCCACGACCCTGGCCACGCCATCGTTCTCCAGGTACTCCCTCTGGACAAGCCCGCGAAAGCCATGCAGCGGCACGAGGCACCGCAGCATCCACAGACGGACGATGGCCGGAGCCTCGGCATCCGCCACGGAATGATCGAAGATCGAGCGCCTTTTTCTTGTCTTGATGGTCATGGAAACAGCCCCTTTGCTCCATGCCATCATCCACATCGAAGCGACACATAGCGTCGCCTCTTGCCCTGCCGTACGCCCATTTACCGGGGCGCTGTTGACGCGAGTCCCCGGCTAAACCACGGGATAGGCAATGGCCTCGAATTCGTCATCCTCGGCCTGCATCATCACCTCAAGCATGATCGGCACCAGCGTCCCAAGGATCGCCACACCATCCTTCACCTGTGCCCGATTGGTCTTTCCTCCCCACGTGGCACCGCCGTGCACCAACTGGTTCCGGAGCACGTAGAGGCGATCCAGCACGATGGAGAGCAGCGTGCCCGTTTCCTTGCCCATCAAGGCCTTCATGGCGACCTTCTTGCTGGAAACGAAGGAAGCCTCCCAGGCCCCGCTACCATCATGCTCGCGCAACGCGCGCCAGAACGGCTCGAAGACATGCTTGTTTTCGACCAGCGTGCGGATGGGACCGCTGAACTGGCTGAACAGCGCTTGGTGCAACTTGTTTCCGCTGTCCCGTTCAAGCAGCTTGTCGATGAACCGCTTCACCCGCTGGCGCTCCGCCTGCTCGAAACCGAATTCGCTGGCATAGGCGGCGTTGAAGGCGATCCACAGGAAGATGTAACGGGCATCGGGATCGTCCGACTCATGCTCGGCCCGCGTCAGCCAGCTGATCGATCGGTGGATGCGGACGCGCAACGGCTCCGGCTGGCCATCGCGCACGCGTCGGTGCTGATCCTTCAAGGCTGCCGCATCCATCGCCTATCTTCCGTTTCAAGTCTCCACCGTGCCGATGCCCGCAGCGACGTGAAACAACCGGCCGTGGTCATGCATCGACTCCAAAGCAACTGCGCATCCGGCCCATCAGAACATCCGGCATCTCCATGACTTCCAGATGACCCAGAAGATGTTCGGAAATCTCCGGAAATACCTGCCGACAGAACCGCTCGATGTCCGCACGGATTGTGTCGGCCGCTTCGATCCGGTCATCCGGCGACAGCAGTTGCGACAGGCGCAGCACATCGTTTCGGTGCTTGCTGATGTGCCTGCTGTCCACGGCGTCGGGATCGGCCGCTTTTCGCGCCGTCAGGTCCAGCCAGGCGCGTGCTTTCAGCGCAATCAGCGCAGGCTCGGTTACCAGCCGCACACCGGCCATCTGCCGGGTATGCGCATGCAGGAAGCGGTAGTAATCATGATCGAGCAGGATCGCCGACAAGCTCTCCACTTGTTGCTCGAACGGTACCGGCGTCAGGTGGGCACCTCCGATCAACGGCAGGTTGCCTGGCTCACGCGCGAAGAACTCCAGCATGTGGGGGAACGTAAGATCAGCCGGTCGGGCAAAGCGGTAGAAGCACCTCGGCTCCTCTCCTTGCTGACGCACCGCATAGCCGCCGGCTTCGATGAAGTCCCACAGCTTGCGTCCAAAGGCCGCATTCAGCACCTCCACACACAACACGATGTCGAGGTCTTTGGTGGCACGTGCCGGCAGCCCGGCCTCCTCCAGCACCAGTTGGGTCGCAACGCCCCCAATCAGCGCGTAGCGCTCTTCGTCACCTGCGAAGAACGCGGCGAACGTATCGAGCCCCCTCACCATGAGACCTGTTCCATCAGCTCACGCAACGCCAGCTGCAAGCGCTCATCCTTGGCGTCACGCAGGCTCAGGTACAGCGACAGCGGGTCAACGCCGTGCTGCACAGCCGTCACGTCGGGTGGATAGCGCCAGAGCTCGATCACGCAAGTTCCGATGTCGGGGGCCGGAATGTGGAGAGGCGCATCTGGCGATTTGCCCCAGCGCCGGCTGGCGACGGCGTAGACCGGCTCGGCCGGCTCGGCCAGGCCGGTCGCTGCCGCCAAGGCGCTCTCGCCAGCGCGGATGTCGACACCCGGCGGAAGGTCTGCATGCCGAATCCGCACCCGCTGCCGTACCGGCGTACGCAACAGCGGTTGTGCTCGTTGCCAGGCCTCGTTGCCTGCAAGTGCCAAGGCAAAAGTCCGCTCGCGTCCCTCCAGTTGGCTATGCACCAATTCGCTGGCTTCCAACGCCTTGACCGCTTGGCTGACGCTGGCCGGCGTACATCCCAGTGCCTCGGCCGCGGCGGTGATGGTGACGGGCGGAAGCAGGCGCTTCCGCAGTAGCGCGATCAACAACTGCTGCGCCACCGGCCCCAGCTTTTCCACCCTCGTTGCCCGCAGGCGCTTAGGCCGCTGGACGGTTTCGGCGCTGCCGATGGCCGGCCAGAACAGTTGCCGTCCCGGCACCACGAATGGCTGGCCCAGCTCGACCAGGCGATTGCGCAGGTACGCCGGCAGGTGCTCGGCCACCAGGCAGACGCCGGCAGCCGCCGGATCGAGGTGCACCGCCAGCTGCGCCAACTGCTTTTGCAGCGGCAAGGGCGCAGATACATCGGCTTGCCGCAGGAACGCCACCAGCCAAACCGTCCCGGCCAGCGTGACCAGATGCGGCTCATAGCGTTGTGCCAGATAGCCGGGCAGCGCCCCGCCCGCCCAGGGCTGCCAAACGGGCGTCAGGCCGGTGAGCTGCTGGACGTACGCCTGGAATGGATCGGTGAGCAAGTGCATGGGCGCAGACTAACATGAATGACACTAAAATTAGTTTTTTTAGTGTTTTGCAAGTCCCACTCCCGTGCTGCCTGCCGCCCGGCCGGACTCGGGTTATGGTCGTTGACGCAACCGCCTTGCTTGCCGACGTCGGACACAGGCAGGGACGGATGCCCGGGTGCGCGCCGTCGTTGAGGTCCCGGTTCCAGCCGGTGGGCTGGTCCTGCCCCCGTTTCACGAACACCCGGTCAGGCGGTCGACCGTCGCATCACCGCGACGAGCTGGCGTTGCGACTGGACACGGCGGCGCGTCAGCGCGGCGTCGGCGCACTCACTACGGCCGTCGCCAGAAGCGGTAGATCAGCGCGCCGATCAGCAGCGCGATGGCGGCGGCGACCAGGTTGGCAACGCCGGCGCTGGCCAGCAGGCCCAGCGACAACGCCGTCGCGGCGAGCGGGATCAGCGGCCCGCCGGGCAGCCGCATGGCGCCCTCGCGCTGGCCGTGGCGCCTGCGCAGCACCAGCACCGCGACCGCCGTGGCGAGATAGCCGAACAGCCGCGCCACCACGGAGAGCAGCGCCAGCTGCACGAACGAACCGGACAGCGCCAGGATCACCGACAGCACGCCCACCGTGACGATGGCCACCGCCGGCGTGCGGAAGCGCGGATGGATGCGCGTGAGCGCGGCCGGACCCACGCCGTCGTCGGCGAGCGCGAGCAGGTAGCGCGGGCCGAACATGATCGTGTTGCTGTTGGTACCGAGAATGGAAACGGCCGCGCCGACGGTCAGTACCAGCGCCAGCCACATGCCGCCGAAGCGCGCCGAGGCATCGGCCAGCGGCGTGCTGGACGCGGCCAGCCCCGGCAGCGTACCCAGCGCCACCCACTGCACCGCCACGTAGGTCGCGGTGACGATCGCGATCATGGTCAGCATCGCGAACGGCACGTCGCGCTGCGGGTTGCGATATTCGGCGGCTGCCGCGGGCATGTTCTCGAACCCGGCATAGGCGAACAGCAACAACAGGGCGCCCTTGGCCAGGTCGTCCATCGGGATCGAGTCCACCGCCAGCGGCGAGGCCTGGCCCAGGTCGACGAAGAACGCGCCGATCAGCACGAACATCGCCAGCGGCAGGAACTTGGCGATCGCCAGGGTGACTCCGGTACGCGCCGCGGCGCGCACGCCGATCACGTTGATCCCGGTCAGCGCAGCCAGCGAGCCGACCACGATCAGCACGCGCATTTTGCCGTCGCCCGCCGCCGGCCAGAAATGCGTGACCGCATCGGCCAGGCCGTTGCTGAGTGCCGCCGCGCTGGCGATGCGGGTCAGCAGCAACATCCAGCCCACCTCGAAACCGGCGAAGCGTCCGAACGCCTCGCGCGCATAGAGATAGCTGCCGCCGGCCTGGTCGAAGTAGCTGGCGGCCTGCGCATAGCACAGCACCAGCAGGCTCACCGCGATGCCCGCCAGCAGCACCGCCCACAGGCTGGCCGGCCCCAGCAGCGCGGCAGCCGCCGCCGGCAGCAGGTAGATGCCGCTGCCGATCACGTCGTTGACCGACAGCCCGACCAGTTGCCAGCGCCCGACCGCGCGCAGCATGTGCGGCTGATGGGTCGCGGCTGCCTTCGGCCCCACGGGGAAAACGGACGCCGGCGATATCGGCAATTGACTCAAGAAGACTCCCACCAGGGACAAGATCGGATAGCGCTTGTTTGATGCTCGGAGATTCCCGGCACCCGGCGCCATTCAAAACCGAACCAGGCACCGCTGCCACCGCGGCAGGTCACCAGCGATAGGCGACCTTGCCGTACACGTAGGCACCCTGGGCACCGAACGGCGAGCTGCTCGGATACGGGAAGATGCCGTGGAAGTTGCTGCCGTCCGGTGCCTTCTGCGGATAGGTGTCGAACACGTTGTCCGAGCCAAGGGTGAAGGTCCAGCGATCGTGGTAGTAGTTGGCGGCGAGATTGAAGATCCACCGGGACGGGTAGACATCGTCGTAGATGTAGCTGGTCGAGCTGTACTCGGTGACCCCGCCGTAACGCACCGCGGTGCCGGTGAAGCCCCAGTGGCCGGTCTTCCAGGTGTTGGTCCAGATGAACTTGGAGCGCGGCATCTGGTCGGCCAGCAGGCCCTTGGCCTGGCTGCGCGTGATGCGCTGGAAACCGACATTGCCCAGCGCGTCGAGCACCGCGGGGTTGGGCAGCACCTTGGTCACCTTGTTCTTGTGGTACGACCAGTTGACCGTGGTCTGGAACGAGCCGCCGTCGGCAAGCTCCTTGATGTAGTTGGTGACCACGCCGATGCCCTTGATGCGCATCTCGGCCGCGTTGGTGAAGTAGGCCAGCGCCACGTACTCGGAATTGACCACGCCGTTGGCGGCCAGGTAGTCCTTGACCGACTGGGTCACCAGCGACATCGAGCTTGACATCAGGATGCGGTTTTTCAGCCGGATGTCGTACAGGTCCACCGTGGTGGTGAAGGCGCGCGTGGGCGCCCACACTGCGCCGACGGTGATGCTGCGGGTGGTCTCCGGCTTCAGCGGCTCGCTGCCCAGCAGCTGCGCGGTCTTGTTGTCCGGCGGCACCAGGCCGCGCAGGTAGATGCCCTCGGGCAAGCCCAGCGAGTTGCCGGCGGGGTAGGACACCGAGGTGGTCACCGAGGCGTGCTGCTGGCCCAGGCCCGGCGCGCGGAAGCCGGTGGAATAGGTGCCGCGCAAGGCAAAGCCGTGGTCGAAGTCGTAGCGGCCGGACAACGCGTAGGAGAGGTTGGTGCCGAAGTCGGAGTAGTCCTCGTGGCGCGCCGCGATCGAGGTACTCAGCCGGTCGGTGATGTTGCCTTCCAGTTGCGCGTACTCGGCCACCGAATGCCGCGTGCTGTTGCTGGCGTCCTCCGGGCCCCAGCCGGCAAAACCTTGCGCGCCGCCGGTGACGCCCGAGGTGCCCACGTAGTACGAGGCGAGGTCGCCGGCCACGATCTTGTAGCCCTGGTGCAGGTACTGCGCGCCGAAGCCCAGGTGCCAGTAGTCGTTGAGCGACTTGCCCATCGAGAAATCGAGGGTGGCCTGCGAGGCGGTCAGGGTGCCGTCGTGGATGTCGGTCGGGGTGTAGCCGAAGTCGTTCCAGAAGGCGAAGTTCACCGTGTTGAAGGTGCCGTAGGACACGCGGTTGGCGCCCCAGGTGGCCGCGGTGTCCCAGTCCCAGCCCGACTCCGTCTCGCCGCGCACGCCCATCACGAAGGACTTGTCGCGCGACACGCCATGCTCGACCGGGTTGAAGCCGTCGCCGTCCGGGAACAGGTACTGCATCAGGTCGTTCTTCGG
>JGI26528J50254_1001063_pt1 | contig 16329 bp, 15 predicted proteins | sample ThiBiot_300_plan_FD_50254 | JGI IMG/M metagenome (IMG submission 50254)
CCGCCGCTCCTCCTGGTTTGCATCGCCAACAATGCCGGCAGCGCGGCGGTGCTGCGCGAAGCCGAGCATTTCGCGGTCAATGTGCTCCAGATCGGCCAGCAGCCGACGTCGAATCGCTTTGCGGGCAAGGGCGAGGACCGCTTCGCGGCAACCGGGTGGGAGATCGGCGAATTCGGTACGCCGGTGCTGTCGGGATCGCTCAGCAGTTTCGAATGCGCGCGCGAGGCAGTGCATCCGGGCGGCGATCATTTCATTCTTGTCGGCCGCGTCCTGAAAGCGATCTTCGAACCGCGCCGCGATCCCTTGCTCTACTTCCGCGGCAAATATCGCAAGCTGCACTTCGCCTGAGGTAAGGCGCCAATTCCGGCGGTTATGGTGAGCCCTGCTGGGTTCGAACCAGCGACCTACTGATTAAAAGTCAGCAGTTCGTATCTTCCTCCAGCTCCCTCTCCTATGCCCTGATCTGACATAAAGATCTGATTAAATGTTATAAAATAGAATTCATTAGCTGCGCGAGTTCCTGTCATTTCCCATTGCTTGCTACGCTGCGTGGTTGCTCTGTGGTTGCTGTAAAGTGCTTTTGCCGCTAATGATAGCGCATGGCGAAAATAACAAAGCGAGTGCTTGACGCTCTACGATCGGAAGGCGGCCGGCCCGCATTCCTATGGGATGGGTCGTTGGCGGGGTTCGGCGCTAAGGCGCTTCCGAGCGGGAAAAAGGTTTTCCTGGTGAAGTATCGAACCAATGGCGGCGGGCGCAACGCGCCGCAGCGATGGCTCACTATTGGCACCTATGGCACTCTTACGTTGGAGGAGGGGCGGCGCCTTGCGCAACGCGCGCTGGCTGCCGTTGCCGAAGGGAAAGATCCTCAGGCCGCAAAACTAGGCGAGCGCGAAGCGCCGGTATTCGCTGACGTGTGGGCTCGCTTTGAGGCCGACATTCTTCCTTCGCGGAAACCGACCACCGCAAAGGAATATCGCAGTCAGTGGGTCAATCTGATCAAGCCGAAGTTTGGCAAGCAGCGCGTCGAAGCGATCACCGCGAGTGAGGTCGATCGCTTTCACAAGGCGCTCCGAGCGTCGCCATATCGGGCCAATCGCGTACTCGCGCTGTTGCGGCGCTTGATGTCGTTGGCCGAGGCATGGGGGATGCGTGCGGCTGGAACCAACCCTTGTTCTCGCGTCGAACAGTTTAAGGAACGTTCGCGTGAGCGCTATTTGGCCGCCGATGAACTCAAAGCTATCGGAAAGGCAATCGACGAGCTTGTTGCGGAGAAGGCGATTTTGCCTACGGCCGGGAACGCGGTCGAACTGCTCGCATTAAGTGGGGCGAGGCTCAACGAGATACTCAATGCCGAATGGGACTGGATCGACACCGAGCGGGGGACGATGCTGCTCCCGGATAGCAAGACTGGTGCTAAGCCCGTCTATCTCGGTGGTGCAGCCATTGAGGTTTTGAAACGGCAGAAGGTCATTTCGCAAGACAGCGATTATGTCTTTCCGTCGCCGCGCGGGGACAAGCCGTACGTAAACCTTCGCAAATCTTGGGTGCAGATATGCGAGCGGGCCAAGCTCACTGGCGTGCGTCTGCATGATCTGCGGCATACCGTCGCCAGCATTGCGGTGGGGCAGGGGGCGTCTCTGCCTCTAATCGGGAAGCTGCTCGGGCACACCCAGGCACAAACGACCATGCGTTATGCCCACATCGATATCGACCCCGCCTTGAAGGCAGCGAATCAAGTCGGCGCAGCGATCGGCGAAGCTATGAGGCCGAAGGCAAAGCCGCCAAAAAAGATGAAAACCAGTCGCAAAGTAGCCCACGGCGCGGCTGCGAAAAAGCGCGAAATTTGACCAATTCAGCGACATGTGCAATATAATACTATGAAAAGAAAGATAAAATATTCAGATTACTTCGAGGCAATCGCTTGACGAGTTTGGCTAAACCGCCCCCCAATCGACAAGCCGCTGAGCTACCTAACCCCTCAATCTACCCTGCGCAAAACGTCGATTTTCAAAGTACATATTGCGAAGCTTACGCCGAGATCAGAGCTCGACATGAGTTGCAGCCTCTCCGGCAAGGTCATTTGGATGGCCTCTGTAGCCTCTATGCGACAATCAACGCCATCCGGCTAGTGCGCGCCGAGGCCGGCGGCCTCACGCACCAGCAGAATAAGCGCTTGTTCGCATCGGGAATGGCATTTCTCGCCAAGCAGGGAAACCTGCAGAAGATGATCACCAAGGGGCTGTGTCGACGGCGGCGCAAAGCTCTTGCACGGCACCTCGCCGAGGCCGCAAGTTGCTCCATCAATAAGGTCGTGATCGAACGCCCAGATTGCGAGAAAATTGAGAACGTCGGCGACGTTTTTGACTGGATCACCCGCAGCTTGCTAAAGAACAAGCCGGTTCTCATTCCGCTGATGGGCACGCTGAGCCACCTCACGGTTGTTTCACGCATTTCGGAGCGGCGTCTGACCCTCTTTGATTCGGGAGGCCTGTACTACGTCCGCAAATCGAGCTGCGGCCTGAAAGGAGGGGTGCATCAAATTCAGGTGAAGGGTCTGATGAGGATCATGGTTCAATCTTCCTAGGTCTTCTCAGCGCCCCATCCCGGTCGTCCGTCTACATTGGCTCATTGTGCAAAAGCGGACATAGACAGCTTAGCCAACTGGCGATTAGGCTAAGGGAGGAGACACTGTGATTTCAGGCGATCCGCCGTCGTTCTCGGGTGAATATGGGCGAGCCTTGAGGGTGTCGATGGTCTCTGTCTCGCCGAGCCCTGGTTCGTGGACATCGGCCTCGTGATCCCAATCCAAGACCCCGACGGCATATACAAGACCAGCACGGAACTCGCGTACGAAGCGATCAATGCCGGGGCGCTTAGCGCCGATGAATGGACCACGGCCCATACCGCTTTCGTTGGCGGTGGAATGGCCGCGCGCCGCCTGTCGTTCATCCTTGTGCCTGAAGTCGAAACCGCATCGTGGCCCAAAGCCACGATATTCGGCGTGGCTGATCCTGCCTCCAGCGTTGAGCAGTCATCCGCGTCGCAGCAGTACCGTTACTGCCGCGAGGTCGATCCATCGAGACCTGATCGGAGTAATGTCGATCGCCACTGCTAGACCCCGACTTGGGAGGGAGATAATAGCCACGGAGAAACTGGAGAATTGATGTGGATAAAATGGAATGGGCGATTTGGGCTCTCGATTATCTGACGAAAGCGCGCACGGCGACCCATGATGATTTCAACGCAGCTATGAATGAGCTGAAAGGCTATAATCACATTACTCGTGGCGAGAGCTGGTACTCAAGCTGCAAGAGCATCATTCCTACTCTGTACCATTTTTCGATGGAATTCCTGAGCGATCGAGAAATACCCAGCGCCGCGTTTTCCTCACCAGATGTGTTTGATACGGAACTGAGCAATTATCGGGCATTCGTTCAGGCCATGAGGGACGAGCTTGATGACGAGGCGGAGAAATATAAGCAGGCACACGAGGTCGATGGTCCTCCTTCTCTGGTGTTTGTGGCGATGAGGCAGGTAGAAAACGTAATCGGTGCTTTGGACTATGTTCGGTCGAAGGAACCCGAAGCGACGGTGTCGTCGGTCCCCGAGGACCCGCTTGTAACCGACGTTGATCTTGTGGTGGGCATCGCCCGCCGCTTTCATGAGTCCGTGTTGAGTTTGGCGAAGCATCCTCATGGAGGCGCCACATTCACCGTCGCCAATGAATGGGACTGCCAATATTTGTTCCGCGCGATTCTTGCCGCCTATTTCGTGGATATTCGTGATGAGGAATGGAACCCATCGGTTGCCGGCTCCGCGGCACGCTGCGAGTTCTTCCTCAAGCCCCTTCGAACCATGATCGAACTTAAATTTATCCGCAAGGCAAGCGACGCCAAGAAGGTCAAAGCCGAGCTCGCACTCGACTTTTTAGACTATGGGGCCAATCCGCTCGTCGATCATGTGGTCTGCCTCGTTTACGATCCCACTCACGCCCTGAAGAATCCGGTTGCTTTGATTAGCGATCTGTCGGGATCGAAACAAGGCATCGGCCGCGTAGATGTCGTAGTGTCGCCGCCACGTTCATAGCGTCCGGCGGACCCTGTCGCGATTTTCGTGGCCGCGAACCATTCTGCTTGCGGTCGGTCGCATCCGATCATATCCGTCTATCTCAAAGGCTTCCGACCAAGGCTACCTGCTAATGTCCTTGCGCGTTTGGATTTATTCGCTTGCGCCTCATGCCGACCGTTTCGACTATCTCCGTTGCCTGCGGGAAAGTGGACAGTTTTATCTGCTGATATGGTGGCGCCATCTTAGTCAAAATTCTGGCTTCGGATTGTTCCCGCGTTCTGTATATTTGCAGGATGCGATTTTGGGTGAAAGATGATCAGGGCAACTGTTTGGATGCTCTTGTCGAACTCGAATCTCATGCGATCATCGTCCACAGCCGTGGCGGCAGCAGCGGTGCGGCTAACTCGCGTAACCAAGACTATCAGAAGGCGCTTCGCCTAATCCTGCATCGCTTATCGAATTTCGGACGATCGATAACCGGCGCGTGGGTTGATAGCAGCCGAGTACAGATGCTTCCTCTGGCCGACCGCAGCATTTGGACCTCCGAAGACGCTGGAATCGACGCCGACGAACTCTACATCCGTTTTGGGCGCCGAATGGAGCGGGTCGGTCAATCGACGGGAAGCAGACCAAATGGCGGAAATCGAAGCAAACGCCTCCGTATAGAAGTCACGACAGGATCCCTTGGTGAACTCGCATCGGTCATTGACGTCAAAGCTGATTCAAGCGTGCCGCGTTCGGCATTGAGACTCCCCGCTTCAGAGCTTCGAAAGGTGACTGAAGCAGAAATCTGGTCAGCCGTCGAAGTTCTTGAAGAGGGGGGCGCGGCACACGGCTTTGGGGAGGTCGTAGACTTTAGGCTGGTTACACCTAACGGAATGCTGGTCCCGACGAAGGCGGTATTTGGTCTCGCAGCGACCACGGCGCTAGGCTTTCCAGTCCACCCATCTAATTTTTCTGGCGGTGAAGAATCTCTCTGCCTCCACATTTTGGAAGAAGCAGGTTGGGAACTCGTAAGAGAGGGCGCGCGCCGCCATGATGATCTTCAGTCGTTAAGCCATGAAGACAACGAATGGGCTGAAGGCAATCCGCGCCGCATTAGCCATCTGCGTCGCGAGCGTCATCGAGGCGCCGCCAAGGCCAAGCGAGCAGCCATGCTGGCCCAGCATGGAAGGCTCTTTTGTGAAGAGTGCCACCTCGATCCAATTCAACACTTTGGCGGTCCCGATAGAGAAGCTTGTATTGAGGTGCATCACCGGGAGACTGAGCTTGCTGATATGCAGCCGGGACATCGCACGCGACTCGAACATCTAGAATGCCTGTGCGCAAACTGTCACCGCGTTCGTCATCGTCGGATGAAGGCTATCCACACTAAAGTATGACGACGAATTCCGAATGAACGCGAGAGGCCGCTACCATTGGAATTGCGAGGGCTCACAGAACGATGCGGATCCTATTTGCCAGCTGCAATAGTCTCCGTGACGGGGCTGATAGGTCTTAAGATCCCATAATGGGCTTCGGGGTAAGATAGCAGGATGAGGCTTGGGATCGACAGCAACATGCTTCAGTCGCCTGACCTCGAGACTTTTCTCGCCTGCCGGAAGGAAAATTTTGCCGTTCTGCCGGATTTGGTTTGGTTTGAAATCTATAAGCAGGCGGACTTAAATGCAGTGCTTTCCGGGCTGAACATACTGCTCCGATTTCCCGATCAGGTGATCGTAACTCAAAACGGCCACCACATCTCCGGGCTTGATCCGAGCTCCCGCGCTTTCAACACTGCGATATTGATGCCGGGGGCAAGCGGACGCTTGCGTGAAATGAGTGATGCCCTCCGTCGAGCTAGGGCTGGGGAGCCTGCTGTCTTCAACCAATTAACGCGGCTCTGGGCCGATGCGGCATCGCTCAGTACCGGAATGTTTGATGGCGTTGACGACATTGTCGAGTCTATGACCGAAATGGCAGCGATGTTCACGGTGGAGGAAGTTCGGCGGATCCGAACGGAGCAAAAGTATACGCCCGAAATGACCGCGAAAACCTTTGGCGCCGCCGGCGAGATATATGAAGTTTTGTGCGAGCTACGCGGGTATGGCCCTCATACTCGACCCACTATGTTCAACGCATACCTCTACCGATTTGCGCTGGGCATGTGCCTATATTTGATCTGGTGGATCCGGCATGGAAATCAAACATCGAAGAAGAAGGAACGCGTCCGCAACGATGTAGTGGATCTTGGTATTGCCGTTACGGCATCCTATTTTGATGGTCTACTTACGAATGACGCAAAGGCTCGCTGGTTGTATGATGAATTGCGATCTGCTCTCGCTTTTGTAACCGCGGCCGATGCGCTGGAGAGATGATCTGACGATCGCTCAGACGAAATCGAGGCCGATCCGCGTCATCGAACTGCCGAGCTTATGGAGAAGGTTCAGCGCGTATTCGTAACGTAGTTGCGCGACGATCTGAACCTCATGTCGCGCGAACAGCAGACGTCGCTTTCCTTTCTCTGCAACGGAGAGTTTAAAGCGAAAATCATCGGTTAGATGACCGTTGCTCTCTGCATAGAAAAGCCGCCAAGTCGGAGCGGTCCCCTCTTTTGACTGCGAATTAAAACTAAATGCTCGCACGTTATTGTCGATATCAAGGAATATGAATAGGTTCGAGTTTACGTCCCTGACATCGCCATTTCCAAGGTCGTACAGTTTGACAGCCATAAATGGTATTCGTTTGCCGAATGCCGCATTTTTCACATCTCCCTGACCAGGCACTAAGTCACAGGCGGGAGACAGGCAGACCCAGTATTCGTCGGCCAACGAAAATATGTGTCCCGTTGAAAGATGCCATCCAAATGGCTTTGTGCTGCACACGAAAGCATTGTGCTCTCGTTCGGCCCTTTTTCTAGACTGTGGTTTAGAGAGATCGACCCCAAAATGATGATTGCAAAGGTCTTCGATAGATTTTCTGGATTTCGTCGCTTCCGTTTCGACGAGAGCTTTGGCAAATTTTTCAACTTGTGGAAGAATAATCGTCATTAGCTGGTCGGACTGACGCGCAACGCTCTCTGCAATCTTGCTGCGCCGTTCATTGCCATTTGCACGAAGGAGACGTTCATACCATTGTGCAAGGGCATAGTGACGTTCAAGCGCCTCGGTTTGGGCTACTACCCCGTGCTCATCCATCACTGCCCGCAACTTGGCTAAGAAGAGCCGCGACGGGGCAGGGTTCCAATCATCGAGCGCTTCTTCCAGAGCGCTAATCGGGTCATCCTCAATTTGCTTATCGGAGAACGCGATGAATACGGAATCCGACTTGATCCATTTAATGGCGCCTTGGGAGATTCTGAGAAATCCTGTGTCAACTGCACTCAGCTTCTCGATCAATGGCAGTTCCGCCTGAATTAGTAGATGCCGGAGAAGGAGCTTTTGGCTCCCATTGTCCCAACCCGCAGCTTTCGCAATTTCAGAAAATCCGGAATACGGCTGGAAACCTTGACCCATCGTCCGCTGGTAGGTTTTCTCAAACAGTCGCGAGTGAATATATTGAGCGCGCCCTATGGAGTCCCGGAGATCAGCATCTATATCTGGTACTGCGTCTTCCCGCTCGGCTATCATTTCTTCGATCTGATGCTGTTCGTCTTCAGTAAGCGTGTCACCGGACGGTGTTAGAAGACCAATCAGAATCTCTTCAAAAACAATATCCAACTTTTCGATCGTATGGACCACGACCAAATTGAAGTGGTCATTTGAGATCAGTCCCCGCAGGATCTCAATTGCGCGTGATCCATCGCCTTTTTTCGTCTTGTCGAGCTCGTAGTCCAAGACAAGCAGGTCCGACTGATGAAGGTGTGATGCAACCTTCTTATCGCCTTTTGCGTCGACGTTTGAGCCGTCGTGGATATCCACGAGCAACGAACGGTCGGCGCGTCGGAAGTTGGCAATCACATTTTTGACGCGCTCCGGTTTCGCGCGCCAGCGCTTGCCATTTTCTGGTTCGTCTTCGCCTTTCTGCTTCGCAATTTCGCGGTCCAGCATTTCGTCGAACGTGGGGTAATCGTCGTCGACGATAAGGACCGAACGAATGGGCGCTACAAAGGCTTCTTTGATGAATGCGCTATAATGCTCATGCGCCATCGAACTCCGCCCCCCTAAAGTCGATTACAAAGACAGCGCCCCTCAACGGCCACTTTTCTGACGGCGGCTCGTATCGAATGCGGTGTCCGCCTGCAGCGAGGTTTGCCCTCGATAAATAGAGTCCTACGCCGCGGCCACCGCGGACTTTTCTCGTAAAAAAGAGTCCGAACAGTTGATCGGCATCCTCGGGAGAAACGCCAGGGCCGCTGTCGGCGATTACGACTTCGCCATCGACCACATCGAGAATAATCCGCCGATCCTCCCGGCCCGAGGTCGCGATCCAATAGATGCTATTGTTCAGAAGGTTTATGAAGACGGGGTATAGGCGTGATTGCTGATCAAATATCCGTAGCTTGCGGAACGAATTGGTTGCGATAAGCTCGATGCGATTGTTGGCGAGTTGGAGTTTGAAAAAATCGCCGACGTAATCCGCGATTTCACCACCGGTAATCCATCGTTGTATCTTCTGCCCGGCCAAGCGCAACGGCGAGAGAAACCTCAGCTGATCTGTCAATCCTTCGTAAGCAAATTCGATATCCTTGGCAGGCGCGCTTTCCCGAACTTCGGCTGGAAGCCGGCGCAAGCCAGACCCAAGAATGTCGTCGTAAGCTTGTAATTCATGACCGACGATCTCAACAGCGATCCCGAGCTGGGCAAGGCTATTCAGCCTATCTAGTTCAGCACGCATTTCGTTGGCTTCATCCATGCCAAACGCGGCAAGGTTCTCGAGATCAATGCTTTCTTTCAAACTCTCGAGAGCGGCAATATATGGAAAAAAGATATCCTGGTTGTCAGCGTCCGTCCGCCACTTCTCAAGTTCAATTCGCTTCGAAGCCTCTGCAAGGCTAATTTCACCTCGATCAAAAACCGCGAGAATTGGAAGCGCCTCATCCTCGAAGACCTTGCTTCGCTGAGAGACGAGTTCTCTTACTCGTTCGAACTCAGCGCGTTGCAATGAGCCAATCTCTTCCTGCCAGCTTCGAATGCGAAGGGCTATCTGCGCGCTGTGACGCGCAATTTGGGCAGTTAACAGATCTCGGGGTTGTTCAGGGTCGATGCGCTCGATCTGCTGGTCGATTTCTTCTGCAGCTTTCTCAATCAGCTGCCCAGCCGCTCGCATCTCGCGCTGGTAATCGCCAAATTTTCCTTCCAACGAACCAAGAGGATTTGGAGCGTCGGGCAGGCGTAGTTCGGCAATGCGGTAGCGGAATTCATCTACGGTTGCTTGGGCGTCGCCTATCTCTCTTTCGGTAACGATCTCCAGACTCTCAACAAAGTTCCTAATCTCAGACACTACTTGCGGTAGAGCGCGGGCGGAGTTTTCAAGCTTTGTCCTAAATTCTTTTCTCAGTCGTTTCCGGAGCTTTTCTCGCTCTTCCTTCGCTTTAATCGCACGCCTATCATCTTTAATTTGAGGGAGAACTTCTTTCCTCGCAGCGGACGCAGATCCAAAAAACCGCCTGGCCGTTGTCATCAATATATTAGACACGAGATCCTTGAGGGTTTTTGCGGCTCGGTTATCGAGAAGACCTTCGCGTCCGGCCTTGTCTTTCAAGTTGGGATTGTGTTCGCGGGTTATTGCAAGCCGACCAAACATTTGGCGGTGATTCCAGAATTCTCGACCAGCGTTTTTGGTTCGTCTAGATTCGATGTCGAAGAAGTCATTGTCGGTGCGACCATATGGCAAGACGCGCAGGCCGTCCCGGAACACCATAAAGCCGGAGTATTTTTTCGCCAGCTCGGTGTAGAAATGGAATTGCTCTTCCGGGAGTGTAGAATTCGCCGAGACAAACTCCATGGAGGCGATGTAAACATCGAAGGGACCGACCATCGAGTCGGCGCGATGCGAGATGACTAAGTCATCGGGTGGATTGATGCGAACCGTCTCATCAAGCCATTTGCCGAATGCCTTGATCCGGCCGGTAAAGACGCCGTCCCGATCGACGGTGCCAGAAATCTGGTGTTCCAACCCCTCGAGTTGGGTTCGATCAAACTGCTTTTCGCTACCGACGATGACTTCAGGCACAGCCCCATGCCAGGCGCGAACAGTGTACTCGAAATCAACTGACTCGGACTTTTCGTTTGGATTCCGCGGATCAATGAAGGGGTCTACGAAACTGGAAAGCGTTTCGAAGAAGCGGTCCCTCGTTGCTCTTGCAGATGGATCTGCAATTCCAGTGTCGAGTTCCACGAGAAGGTCGTAGTTTAGCCCCGAGATCATCAGGGCAGTTCCGTGCTCGGCCTCACCGCTCCAAACTGGCCATTTGCTCAAATGCCGTTCGCTAAATTCCAGCGTATGTGCCGTCTCTTGCAGGTCTTCCGATGGCGGGCGGAGGCGGTTGGTCGTACCAGCTTTAAGTTCGGCGTCATAAAGCGCGTCAAAATTATCCCAAGCTGACCTTAGGCGATCGTCGCGTCTTTCGTCATCTGCATCGCGGAGGTTTCGCCCGATGCCGTCGCGCAGCTGAGGCAGAAGTCCAAATATATCCCATTTGTTTTCAAATTCGACGACAGGAATCTGAATGTCGGAGAGATTTAAATACGGATTCTCAAAGAGTCGCCAATCAATCAATGCCGCGACGAAAGGTCTGTTTCTCCGACGAGACACCAGCAAAAGCACCGGGCCGAGGTTCGCGCATGAAAGGCGACCTATTCCTTTTTGGCCCTGTTTCGGCCGCTGGAATAGTCCGTTTCTATCGTCGATCGGGGTTGAGTCCGTCGTAGCTTTTGATTCTGTTCCAACCACTAGCCAACGATTGATAAACTCATCGCGCGACATGCCATGACCATCATCACAGATGACGGCAACTTTCTGTTCGCCGTCAAACAAGTCGAGCGCAACGTGTCGAGCGTAGGCATCAAACGCATTCTTCCAGAGTTCGGAAATCGCAGTGGGGGTGTCCGCAATCTGTTCTCGACCAAGATGATCAACGGTACGAGCCTTCGTTTGGAACGGAATTCCAGTAATCATGCGGTTGCTGGCTCTGCTGCTGCAAACGCCCTTTGCGCCGCCCGCTCATCCGCTGCTCGCCCCCTGTTCAGTAACGGTACGAGATGGGCAATGAGGTGCCGCCCAAGTTCGACTGGGACGGCATTTCCCACTTGCTTCCCTGCTGCCATCAGACCTCCCTCGAAGACAAATGTGTCGGGGAATGTTTGAATTCGCGCCGCCTGACGAACCGTAATTCCATGATGCTCGGTCGGATGGACAAATCGTCCTTTCGACGGATTGATGCATGCCGTTGTCATCGTTGGCGCAGGTTGGCGGGGATCGATGCGTCCATATACATCTTTGTGCCCGTCGTGATTTTTGTGGCAAGCCAATACGCGTCCAGAATCTTTACGGCTCCCGCCGTTCGCTGGCGTGCGCCGAAACGCTTCAATGATGTCGTTGGTATGCGACATGTGAATGTCGTTAGGATCATCTCTCGGGGCGGCCCGGAAAACTGAATGGCAATCGGACCAAGGCAGAAGCTGCTCATTTGAACGGCGTGCCAGCTCGTTACCATGCGTAGCAACTGGGGGCCAAACGAGATCCGACGTGTCAATCCCGGTACGGACGCCAAGAATGAATACACGTTTGCGCCGTTGAGGAAGGCCATAGTTGCGCGCATCGACGACGACGGCATCTTGGACGTTGTATCCCGCCGTCTTTCCTTCGCGATAAAAGCGGGCAAGTGCTCCGGAGTGTCGATCCCAGAGCATGCCTGGAACGTTCTCCATCAAAAAAATGCTTGGAGAAAAGGCGCGAACGAAATCGAAATACGTGTGAATAAGGTCGTTGCGTTTGTCGTCGACGCCGGCATCTTTAATTCGGTGTGTCGAGAAGCCTTGGCACGGCGGACCACCGAGTATCAAGTCGCACTGATCGCCGTCAGGAAAATGGTCTCGAAATGCCTTCGCGGCGCTAATTTGCGTAATGTCGCCTTCGAGCATCTTCGGTGAGAGCGGGGCTCGCCCGAAATTGCGTCGATAGGTTTCTGCAGCATGATTGTCGTATTCAATCGCCAGTCGGACGCGCAAGCCAGCGTTCTGCGCCGCGAGGCTGAATCCGCCGGCGCCGGCGAACAGGTCGACGCAATTCAGCATTCTGACAACAAATCTAGGGCGCCACTTGGCGCCGCCATTTCAACGGACGTCATGACGCAATCTGCTGCCCCCTTCGGGTGCCCTTATTATGCCCTTGAAGCGCTTTGTCGAGATACGTATTTTCCTTTTCAGGCACCCAAGTGATCGGCAATCTTCGAGGTAATATCCGAACTCGATCTTGTTTCACATTCCCAGATTACAAGCACTTTCCACCCAAGGGCTTCGAGCTCCTTGGCCGCTTTAGCGTCTCTTGCGCGATTTACCCTAAATTTCTCGATCCATTTCGGAGTGTTTGAGGAAGGCATGGTTGCGCGCCTGCATCCTGAGTGCTGGTGCCAAAAGCACCCATGCACGAAGACTGCTAGGCGGTGTCGAGGAAGGGTCAGATCAGGTGATCCCGGCAAGTCCTTCCGATGCAGTCGAAAACGGTACCCGGCCTTATGGGCAGCGCTTCGAACTGCAATCTCGGGTGTCGTATTGCGGGAGCGGACTCGTGCCATAAGGGCGCTGCGTTTGTCAGGCGAAAGATGATCCATATCCTGATCCCGAGTTGCGGAAGACCGTAAAAACCGAACGGTGAGGCACAGTCAATGTTTGTGCGTTGGAGCGTCCGATAGTTGGTTTCGATCGTTCAAGCGAAGGCCATTTTGGCCACGGGAGAACTGTCATGGGAAGGTCAGAATTCGACTATTCGCCGCAACGGCCAGCGTGGAATGCCGGACGAAAGGTTGGTGCCAAGCGACCATTGAAGCCTCGACAGATATGGGCAATTCGCTTTCATTTGGATCGCGAGCATCGGCTTCGAGACCGAGCGCTGTTCGATCTCGCGATCGACAGCAAGCTGAGAGGCTGCGATCTGGTGAAGATCGAGGTAGGCGATCTTGTCACCGGCGGCGAGATGCGAACTCGCGCAATGGTGATTCAGCAGAAGACCGCCCGGCCAGTCCAATTCGAAATCATGTCGGATGCTCAAGGGAGTCTCTTGGCATGGCTTGAACGGCGAGGCGGATCGATCGAGGATTTTGCGTTCCCCAGTCGGGTCGATCACTCTGCTCATATGAGCACGCGTCAATATGCGCGTCTCGTCGATGAATGGGTCACGGCCGTTGGCCTCCGAAGTGAAGACTACGGGACGCATTCGCTACGAAGAACGAAGGCGTCGATCATCTACAAGGCGACCGGGAATTTGCGTGCCGTGCAGATTCTGCTCGGTCACACCAAGATTGAAAACACAGTGAGATACCTCGGCGTCGACGTTGAAGATGCGCTGACACTGGCGGAGGGCATCGAAGTCTAACCGTCAATTCTCGACATCCTAGAGAGCGAGCGATTTTGATTCCCTCGGAGCGTCCGCTCTCTCTGTTTGCCCCGCGAAAGCCGACAGTCTCCAACCGGCAACCTCAAGCCCATCGCAGCACGAAGTTGGTCAAGGCGACATGGGGATATTGGGTATCGTCCCAAGGGATCGGGCGGTCGAGGGGATCTTCGATCAGCGGACCATCGATATTCTGGAAATCGAGCGACAGTCCGGTGAGCGTCCGACCTGCTTGCATCATCGCGAGCAGCCGGTCGAAGGCGGCGGGCGACAGATCGATCGAAACCACATAGTCGGGCGCGTCCGGGGTGCCTGTCCCGAAGGCGCTCCGGCGGATGCTGCCGCTCCAGTCGGAGCCGTCCTCTTGGGCGTCGAGGACGACCAGCATTCCTTGTAGCGCGCCGATATGCTGCGCTGCGCTGGTGATCGGCTGGCCCGCGATTCCACTGAGCGGAGCGGTCATGCACCGCTCCAGCCGTTCATACTCGCCATGCGCACCGCCCAGTTCGAGGCCGATCGCGCCGACCTCGAAACGGAGGAAATCCGGAACGATGGCGTAGGTGGCCGGGTTCGTCATGCCATCGTCCGATGGCGTGACGACGAGCTCTTTTCAGAGATCACGGACTTTTTTCCAGTAGAGCGCCGAAATCTGGCTTCCATCGTCGGCCGTATACCAATCGACGACCGCCTTGCTGTGCTCGACCCGAAAGACGCGGTAGCCCTTCTCGGTCCGCAGATAATCGACCTTTTGTACATAGCCATATCCAGCGACCATCTTGCTTTCTGCGGCGCGTTTGGGATCGGCGATGCGGCGCAGCGACGCGGACATGTGGATCGTGGAAGGATAGTCGCTGCGAAGCCAGTAGAGGAGGATGGTATCCTCCAGCATCGCGCGAGACCGGGCGTTCGGATCAGCCGCAACGGGCGTGAACCGGATAGAGTCGTAGATGCGCGTGGAATCGGCGGGAACGTCGCCGGCGTCGCCCCATACCCAGTTGAACGTATAAAGCTTGTTTCCTCGCGCCACGATCAGATAGCGGTGGGTTGCCGGGGTGTTGAAATAGTCGATGGTAAACGAGAAGATGACCTCGCGCGCCGGGAGACCCTGGAAGGTCAAGGGACGGTTTTTCAGGACCTTGAAATTGTTGAGGCCGCCGCTGGCGATCTGATCGGCCTGATCCTTCAGAAGACCGGCGACGTCGGAAATTTCATAAATGCCGAAATCCACGACCCCGAAGTTGAAGCTGCTGCAGCGGCCGCCGATCTCTTTCCCGGGCCGCGCGCGCTCGGTTACCTCGACATTGACGAAATCTTCTGCCCCCAGGCTGTAGGTTTGATGCACATCGGTGCTGACGTCGAGCGTGACGCCGAGCCGCGGATCGGTGAAGCGTTGCCATTCCGGCCCGTAGCAATTCATCGTCGCGGCGGCTGGTGATGCGGCCAACACGCCCGCGAGAGCCACGAGGCCAAGGTGCCATTTCGTCATTTTCATTTCCCCAAAGCGCTTGCGATTTGCAAAAGCAGCAACCCCTTGGTCTGCATTGCCTATCTCGTCGCCGTTCGCAACATGCCTGTCTCTCGATGATGACGCTCTGCCTGCCGCGATCTTAGTCCGCTGCATCGGGCGGACGATCGATGGCGGCTGTGGATCACGACGTCACCGGCCGATCAACCGGCATATCTTCGATTGGCTTCATAGGCTTCGAGTTCGAGTGGGGATTTGTCGTGCCCAAATTGGACCAATTCCGAGACATATCGGCCCGCATAGGCCGCGAAGCTCGTGCTCCGCTCGATCTGCATCACATGGACGAGCTCATGTGCAAGGCGCGGCCGATCAAGCGTGAAGCCCTTCCGCACCCAGATCGTGTAACCAAACGCCTGGGCGTTGTTGACGATACCCGGACCGATGAAACCGAATTTCTCGCCGGCAAGCTTGATCTCGGGATTTTCCGTCGGGAAGGGGACTTCGTCGACGAAAACGAGGCGCACTTTTTCGGGATGTTTTATGCCGATCTCCGCGGCGAGGCGCGCCTGGTCCGGATCGAGAGGGGTGCCCGTCGTTTGACCGCGCGCTTCAATTTCTTCCGCCCATTTGACATAATAGGCCATGAATTTGCTCAGAAACTCTTCCTGGCTGGCCGAGACTATATTGTCCTGACCTGCCTGCTGCTCGGTCGCCAAAAGCGAGCCTGACGGAATCAGCATGAACGCAAAAAGCGCCGCGACGTTGAGGGTGTTCTTGTGCACGCCGTGACGCTTTGGGCGCGCTGAAAGAGCGGCTTGGTTCGTGATATGCTGCAATTTTTCGACTTCCTTTTATGCACTGCCATTCGGTGATCGTGGGGCTTGGGCGCCGCGCCGCGGTTGACCGATGGAACCGGCTGCTACGGCTTGTTCATCGCTTCGTCGAGACCGGAAGCGTGAATGGCTCCCAAAGACATCGATTACTTTTGCGTCTGCGAACCCGGCGAGCCTGCTACATTTCGCAAGCTGGACCGAGGGGTTGGTCTGCAATAACTGCTTTTCAACATAATGCTGTCATTGCCCCGCCATCAATCAGGTGGGGACCAGTTTTGAGATATGATGAATCAGGGACGCCGATATCGGCGGACGGTTTCGCACAGGCGGCGGGGCTGCTGTTGTTCGAGGACGCGGCAGTGGCGGCCGATCGGCGGGCGAGCGAGCGCGACGGGCCGTCGCGGCGACGCGCCCCACGCGTCGAGTTGC
>JGI26528J50254_1001065_pt1 | contig 16284 bp, 10 predicted proteins | sample ThiBiot_300_plan_FD_50254 | JGI IMG/M metagenome (IMG submission 50254)
TGTGCCGGTAAAAGAAGGTATGGGAGCAGTATAATTTCCCCAATCAATTTTTACTTTATTGGACTGCGCGGCTTCATATGAAATGTACTGTTTAACCGGTTTCTTGTTTTCGAAATCGGTTCTTAATTTCCGGTATTCCGTACTGATGCCTTCCAGAAAGCTTTCTTTTTGCTCATTCAGTAATGCACCCGCCACGGTTACACTCCTGCTGGCATCGAGCACATGCACCACACCATGATCGTACTGGGGCGCTATTTTAACGGCAGTATGCATGCGCGAGGTAGTAGCGCCGCCGATCAGCAATGGCAGGTTCATGCCCCTGCGTTTCATTTCATGCGCCACATGTACCATTTCATCGAGCGATGGCGTAATTAACCCACTCACACCAACCATGGCAGCCCCGCATTTCACGGCTTCATCTAATATTCTATCTGTGGGCACCATTACGCCCAAATCCTTTATATTATACCCGTTACAGCCCAGTACCACTCCTACTATATTCTTTCCAATATCGTGCACATCGCCCTTAACCGTAGCCAGCAAAATAGTAGGTGCATCGGACACTTCAGATTTTTCGGCTTCTATATACGGCGTAAGTATGGCCACCGACTTTTTCATTACCCTCGCGGATTTTACCACCTGCGGCAAAAACATCTTCCCCGCGCCAAACAAATCGCCTACTACGTTCATGCCATCCATCAGCGGACCTTCAATAACATCCAAAGGGCGGGGATACTTCAGGCGGGCTTCTTCCGTATCTATATCAATGAAATCGGTTATCCCGTTCACCAGCGAATGCGTAAGCCGCTCTTCAACAGAAGTATTTCGCCACGCGTTATCCTTCACCACTTCCTTTCCTTTTGCCTTTACCGTTTCAGCAAAGGCGATCAGCTTTTCGGTAGCCTCATTGTTATCATTGTTCCGGTTCAGTACTACGTCTTCGCACAATTGCCGCAAATGAGGCTCTATCTCATCGTACACGATCAACTGTCCGGCATTTACAATACCCATATCCATACCGGCCTTAATAGCATGGTATAAAAACACGGCATGCATGGCTTCCCGAACATGATCATTACCACGGAAAGAAAAGGATACATTGCTTACGCCTCCGCTCACTTTCGTCAGAGGCATCAGCCGTTTTATTTCTTTTGTAGCCTCAATAAAATCAACTGCATAGTTATTGTGCTCTTCAATACCGGTAGCGATGGCAAAAATATTAGGATCGAAAATGATGTCCTGCGGATCGTATCCTACTTTTTGCGTGAGTATTTTATATGCCTTATGACTTATTTCTATTTTCCTTTCTTTGGTATCCGCCTGTCCCTGCTCATCAAACGCCATTACAATAACAGAAGCGCCAAACATTTTGCATATCTCTGCCTGGCGGATAAATTTCTCTTCTCCTTCTTTCATGGAGATGGAGTTTACGATACATTTGCCCTGCACACATTTTAAACCCGCTTCAATGATCTCAAATTTAGAAGAATCAATCATGATAGGGATCTTAGCAATATCGGGCTCGCTTTGCAGCAGGTTAAGGAAGGTAGTCATTGCCGTTATTCCTTCCAGCATGGCGTCATCCATGTTTACGTCGAGCACCTGGGCGCCGTTTTCTACCTGCTGCCGGGCAACACTTAACGCCTCTTCATATTTGCCATCGCGCACCAAACGGGCGAATTTTTTGGAGCCGGTAACATTGGTGCGCTCGCCCACATTAACAAAATTGGTTTCAGGACGAAGCACTAAAGGCTCCAGGCCCGACAAACGGAGGTATGGTTTTATAACTACAGGTTCAGACATAATTGTTTTGTTTTGCTGTTTGCTATCAGCTTTGAGCGATCAGCCGTGAGTTGTTGGCTTTCATTGCCAGCCCGGGGCCGCAAATTGCGGATCCAGTCCTGATGCCTTACTTTCATTTATCAACAGGGATCTTAAACCCTATTGGCTGTCCTGGTTTCTCTTCTTTCACCAGTAAATTTTTCAACACTTTAAAAATGGCCTGCACTTTTTCGTCTTTCTTTGTCACATTTCCACATTTCCACATTTTCACATTAACTCCTTCTCCACCACCGGCAAAGTTCGCGGCGGTAAACTTCTCACATTATCGGCTATATGCTTAATATGATCGGGCGTGGTTCCGCAGCATCCGCCTACAATGTTCACAAATCCCCGCTCTGCCCACTCTTCCAAAAAATGCGCCGTTTCATCGGGCGTTTCATCATATTCACCCATGGCATTGGGCAGTCCGGCATTGGGATAGGCAGACACATAGCAGGATGCTATCTGCGACAGCTCTTCTATATGCGAGCGCATTTCCTTTGCACCCAGGGCGCAATTCAGCCCCACACTGAGCGGCTTTGCATGCATTACCGAAGTATAAAACGCTTCTAAGGTTTGACCGCTGAGTGTACGTCCAGATGCATCCGTAATAGTGCCGCTGATCATGATTTCCGCAGGCTGCAATTGCGGATGATCGTGATAAAATTGCTTTATAGCGTAAATGGCCGCCTTGGCATTAAGGGTGTCAAAAATGGTTTCAACCAATAATATATCAACGCCTCCATCCACCAATCCTTTTACCTGTTCGTAATAAGCGGCCACTACCTGGTCAAAAGTTACGGCCCTAAAACCAGGATTATTAACATCAGGAGAAAGACTGAGGGTTTTATTCAAAGGACCTATTGCGCCGGCAATCCAGGCTTGTTTGCCCAACTCCTGCACCGCCTGTTTAGCGCAACGGACTGCAGCCACATTTAACTCGTAAGCCAAAGACTGCATATCATAATCTGCCTGGGCTATTGCCGTGCTGCTGAATGTGTTGGTTTCAATAATATCGGCGCCAGCGGCTAAATATTGCTTATGAATTTCGGTAATGATCTGTGGTTGCGTGATACTTAAAAGATCGTTATTGCCTTTTACATCCGAAGGCCAGTCTTTGAAACGTTCGCCGCGGTAATCTGCTTCCGAAAGCTTATACCGCTGTATCATGGTACCCATAGCGCCATCTATAATAAGAATACGTTGCTTTAGTGTATCGCGGATGTCATTCATGCTTCCCTCATTTAAGTTAAACTGCTTTAGAAGAAAATCTGAAAGGTGCGGTGCTCTGTATTACAATGAGCATGCTTAACAACAGCATTACCGCTGCCTTCAAAAAATAATTACTGAACTACAAAACGTTGGGAAACTTAATGAGGAGGTTTCTTAGCGTTTATTAGTTCTGTTTTTTAATCAGGCTGAACAATAAACAAATCTGCCTGAATAGTGACGCAAATGTACAATAGTATACTGAAAATAAAAAGTGTTAGTGTGATACGTACTTTTCTACCGGCATCCGGTTTTGTAAGCTTCTGCCTAAAGTAAGTTCATCGGCATATTCCAGTTCACCTCCAAACGCAATGCCCCGGGCAATGGTTGTAACCTTTACATGAGCGGATTCGAGCTTTTTCTGTATGTAATAAATAGTGGTGTCGCCCTGGATATTCGGACTAAGGGCAAAAATCACTTCTTCCACATCACCGTTTTGTACGCGCTGCAAAAGTGTTTCAATATTCAACTGTTCGGGACCAACACCATCCAGGGGAGAAATAATGCCGCCCAAAACATGGTACAGGCCATTGTACTGCTGGGTGCTCTCCAAAGCAATTACATCGCGTATGGTTTCTACTACGCAAATGGTTTCTTTTTTACGGGACGGATTACTGCAAATATTACACAACTTACTGTCGGAAATATTATGGCACACGGTGCAAAACACCACTTCCTTTTTCATCCGGTCAATGGTAGCGGTGAACCGTTGTACATCTTCCGGACTCTGCTTTATCAGGTGCAATACCAATCGAAGCGCCGTTTTTTTTCCGATGCCGGGCAAACGGGCAAATTCATTAACTGCATTTTCCAGTAAGGAAGAAGAAATTTGCATAGCGCAAAGATATTGAGCGATTTCGTATAAGAATGAAAGTTCTTTTCATGTACATTTACTTTTAAAACCCTTTATGAGAGCCCTGACCGTTGAAATCATCCTGCTTTCCAGTTTTATTACCCTGTCTGCCCTTGGACAAAACAGCAACAAGAAAGGATATGTGGTTACGCATAATGGAGACACCCTCAGTGGATGGATAGACTATAAAAACTGGGGGAAAAACCCGCAACAAATCCTTTTTAAAAAAGACTCACTCACCAGCAATGCGGTTAAGTTTAGTTTCGCTGACATAACCTACTTTGAAATCACGGGGCTTGACAAATATGTAAAGGCGATCGTGGAAAAAGATATTCGCCCCGTTGATCAGTACCAACTCGTGCAGGGAACAGAAAATATGACCGTTTCCGACACTGTTTTTTTGCGCCAGATTGTGTCGGGGAGCAAAATTGATTTGTACGAACTGGTTGATACCAAACCTCACTTTTTTATTAAACAAGCGGACGGGCCATTCAGGGAATTGAGTTATAAGGTTTTTATTAATGAGCGCGGTAATATTGTAACCCAAAAAAACTACATCAACCAATTAAGGGCAGTGGTGGGCAACAATGAAATGCCCGCCTCGCTCGAAAATAAAATCAATACCGCCAGCTACAAGGAGCAAGACTTAAGGAGTGCGATTGTGGCTATTAACAAGAAGGACGGCCTGGTATATTACGTTACCGGAAAAACCGGAGGCGGCCGAATCAAAGCCGCTCTTTTTGCAGGCATAGGAGGAGGGTATTCGTCATTGCAGTTTAAAGGGAAACAGCACTACATGGAAAAAATGAGTTATTCGGGTGGCTTTTCCCCATATTTATCTGTTGGGATGGATCTTGCGGAACAAAGAAACCTCCAGGCCTTATTTATCAGGCTGGAGTTGTGCTATTATTCAACGGGTTATAAAGGAGAGGGCGCGACAACCTCAAACCTCACAGATACTGCAAATATCATTTTAAAATACCAGCTAAAGCAACAAAACATATCTCCATCGCTTTCGGTACTTTACAGTTTTATAAATAAAGAACATTACAAAATATATGCAGGGGCCGGTGTTGCTTATAATTTTTCATCATACCCCGAAAACAAGCTCACTACTATAAAACCAGGCGATATATCGAAGGAATTTAAAGACTTTATTGTTCCTTCAAAACACTGGGTAAGCATAAATGCTACATTGGGAATGCGAATTACAAAGCATTTCGATGCGGCCATCAAAGCAGATTTTTATGGCTCCTTTACAAATTACCCGGTTTTCTCTTTAAATTCCAATGTGTATACGGCACAGTTGCGCTGGTTTTTCCTGTAAAAAATCATTCAGCGTCTTAATCCAACCGGACTCATTGTGATGCAGTCCCGGTTCAATTGATGTTTACATCTTCTCTGCAGGAGGAGCGTCAGGAAGCTCAACCGTAATTTCATTGTCCCAATTTGGCCGTACGGTGTATTTTTTCCCGTCCGACACTATTTTTTCGGGTTGTATCTTTAGCCAGTAATTGCCGGTATCCCATTTGCCATTGCTATTCCTGTCGTACAATATCCGGATCTCGTAGTCGCCCGGACGGAATAGTGTAAAGTTTACGTCTTTGCCGGTGATGGAATGAGACTTTTCAATTTTATCGCCTTTGTAAAAAACCAATACAATATGCTGCGCCGTATCCAGGTTCTGCAGCCGTATTCTCAACCTGCCATAGTCGCTGTTCTTTTTTGTTTTAAACCGGATGGTATCTGCCTTTAAAAGTTCTGTTCCGGAAGAATCTTTGGCTATATCTTTTTCCAGTATCAGCCGGAAGTCCTGCTCTTCCTTCCAGGGATAAACAAGGGTAAACGACCTGTTTACAGAATCGGCTTCAATACGATAACCGCTTACCGGTTGAAATAAAGTATCGGTAAAGTGTAGCTTCGTGCTGTCGAAGGATTGCAGCGGTTCGCTGAAAGTAAGCGTTAGATCACCAAGTAAATCCTGCTGGTTGCTTTCAAGACTTGTACTGTAGCTAAGCTTTTTTTCCTTTTTAGGAGCAGCGGCTTTCGCAGTGGTACCTGCTCTTGCCCCTCCGGGTCTTTGCTCTTCGGGTTCTTCTGCAAAAGCATACAGCACCGGGTGTATATTATTGTCGCCAATGGTTAAGGCACTGTCGTAAAAAGCAAACAAATCGCTGTTGCGCATATACATTTTTTGCCCGCCCTGATCTTTTAAAGCAAAAATATTATAGCGGCCGGGCGCAATATTGTTGAAATTAAAACGGCCTGCACTGTCTAACCGGGTAAAATACCTGGGTTTTTCTTTTGCCACCACCGAATCTTCAAAATTGCGGTGAAGCATTACAATTAAAGTACTGTCGGGACGCCCTGTTTCAGCCACAATAACTTTCCCGGAAACTGTGCTGCTGTCAATATATCCACCCGTAGAAAAAAGATAGGTGAATTGTTTTGCAGGATTGCCTTCATTGATATCTTTCAACGATTTCCCAAAATTGATGCTATAGGTTGTATTTTCTTCCAGTGTGTCTTTGATGCGAATGGTAACTTCTTTCAGCCTTGCTTCAATGAGCGGTGATACTTTGGGCACCGGTGAAATAATCAATTGTTCTTCCGGCCGGTCCAGTTGAACATATTCATCAAAAGTGAGGGTTATTTTATTGTCTTTAAAATTAAGGGTAGAATCTTTGGGCAATGCGCCAAGCATTACTGGTGGAAGTGAATCTCTTGGCCCGCCGGTGGGTGGTATAATTTGTGCGCAGCCCGAAGCAAATACCAGCCATTTAAATACAATTAAGATAGCAAAGAGAAAATAAAAGATTTTTTTCATTGACGTTTGCTTGTGCCCTTTCAAATGTGCAAACTTAGCGGGTTTGTAGCTATTGCGGTGTATTGTTTTATTAATAATGACTTAAAGTAGGGTGCGAGCTATGAGCTTTCAGCCAGGGCTCCCGATAAAAAAGACTAACGATAGGCTTTGGAATGCACACTCTGCTCTTTCACATCTCACTTTTCACTTCTCACATCATTGCAGCTATGGGCTATGAGTCTTGAGCTATGGGTATATCGGTTGACACAGCCTTTCCCGCCTCACCATTCACATTTCACAATTGACTACTCACTATCCACCACTCAGGTGTCGGTATCATCCGTTTCCAGTGTATGAAGTGCCACGGCAAGATTATTGGTTTTTACAAAATTGCACCAGTCGCAGTCGGGCTTCCCACAGCCGGTTTTGAACTCCCGGTTCTGTATTTTCTGCCAGGTGGTAACAATTTGCTGCGTTACCGTTGTAATGTCCGCATCTGTTACTTCTACCAGTTCGGTTTTGTATTCTTCACCAACCGGCTCAATAAAATCGAATTCGGTGCTGATCACTTTCCAGTCGAGCGTTTTATCATTATCCATCAATATCTTGTAAAAAACAGCCTGCCGCCAGTAATCGCCGCCATTAGGCTCTTTTTCATTTGGCCGCACCAGCTTCTTTCTGGCATTTTCATATTTCCCCGTTTTATAATCCACCACATTTACCAGCCTGCCATTGAATTCCAGTTTATCCAGCTTGCCGTTTACCGGTACATGCTGAACGGTAACGTTCCGTACGGGTTTTTCCACTACAATGACCTTGTTCCATTTATCAATATAGTGATCGTAATAGGCAGGTAGTATTTTTTCACCATAAGCCGTTTTTAATTTAAAAGCTTCGGGTGTAAAGGCTTCCCGGTTGTTTTTCATAAACCAGTGAAAATCCGCGAGCAAATCTTCTTTTGGAAGAAATACATTGCCATTCTCTTTCATCTTTATAAAAAGCCGTTCAATGGCCCAATGGATAGCGCTTCCGAAGGCCATGTTCTCATTTTTGGCAGCCGGAACGCGTATAAGATTCTGATAATAAAATTTAAGGGGGCAATTCAGGTAATTGTTGAGATGGGTAACACTCATGGTATAGCGCTTTATGATCTCATCAATATAGGCTGCTTCTACCAGTTCGATCTCTGGCTTTGCCTTTTCTTTAAAGCGTTGCTGCAAATAATCTGCCATCAGCATATCGGGTACAGCCTGATTGATGAGCTGCGATGGTCCGGCTTCGAGCAATTCTGTAATAAAAGTGCTCCTGGTTTGCTCTTTATCTTTTTCGTCTTTTACCGCATATGATATACGTAAATGCGTTTTAGCACGGGTAAGCGCTACATAGAACAAACGCCTGTTTTCTTCAATTCCGGGTGGTGCTGCACTGTTGCCTACAAGGTTGTCGGGCATTTTGTACGACCGGTTTCCCTGCCTGTTGCTGTCATCCCAAATTTTTTGGGTACAGCCAATTACAAACACATGCGCATACTCCGATCCTTTGGCGCCATGAGCCGTTACCATATTCACGCCTTCGTCGTTTGCAGTAATTTTGTATAATGGTATGGGGAGCTGGTTAGCTTTCATTTTCTCCATATTATCTAACCACTCCTTCAAACTTATACCAGGGTTTCGGCGGCTCTCTTCTTTCAAATGATCGAACAACGCGTTCAGCACCTGCATCAGCCAGGGTTTTTCCGCGCTTTGCATAACATAGGAGAGCACTCCGGCTTTTTGAATGACCATTTCCAGCAATTGCTGCACTGTACTGTTCTGCGATGCTTTCAGTAAAGCTTCGAGCGTATCGCTGATCTCTTTCACAGACTGCCCGTTGGGCTGGCTAAACAGATCGGCTGTGGGCATCGCTGTTTCAGTCATCAAACGGCGCAATGAAAAAACATCTTCTTTGGCTGACTTATTTTTTGCATTCACCGTGATGGTTAGCTTAGCAATTTCAAGCGGGCGCAGCTTAAAGAAATCGCTGTGCAGGAGCAGAAATAAGATATCATCGGCACTGTAAGGAATGTATTTTTCCCTTTCGATCCACTGTAATATCAACAACAGGTTTTGAATAAAGGGCAGTTGCAGTATATCAATTTTCTTCTTCGCGTTCACCGGTATCTGCTTTCCTTCGAGCATAGAAGCAATCGTTTCCACCTGGGCATGATTGCGGTAGATCACCGCTATTTCTTTTCCCTTTACCCCCTGTTGCAAAAGCTTCTCTATTTGTATGGTAACATCAATGGCTTCCTGCCCGGTGTTGGCATATTCAATAATGATGGGTTCTATCGCAATATCTTTTATTGCGGGATTAGATGAAAGCAAGGGACTGCCGGCTTTCTTAAGCCGGCCGGTGTTATGAAGAATAAGCTCATGGGCTGCATTTAATATGGGGGTAGTAGAGCGATAGTTGTTAACCAGTTCAATANCAGTAAGATGATCATTGTGTCGTTCTTTAAACGCCCTGATATTTTCAATATTCGCGTCCTGGAAGGAAAAAATACCCTGGTCGGGGTCTCCCACCACAAAAAGGTTGGGAACCTCCCAATAGTCTGTAAGCTTTTGAAGCAACAGGTTCTGGGAGCGACTTGTATCCTGGAACTCGTCTACCAGAAAGTATAAAAAACGCTCCTGGTAGTCGAGCAAAAGGTTGCTGTTTTCCTTAAATGCAGTGAGCACCCACAATATCATGTCGTCAAAATTATACCGTCCGGCGGCAGCCATCGTTGCATTGTATTGTGGATAGAGGTTTACCGCAGCCCGCAGGATCTCCATTTTTTCCGTTTCGTCGGCAATGGCTGCGGGCTTAGGGTCATTGGCATTGAATGTTTTATATTTTTTCTTATAAAAAAAACCCTCCTTAACAGGCAGGTCCTTTATATAAGCATCAATTCTTTCATTCAAATATTCCGGCGTCCACGCTTCTTTTTTCATCAGGCTGAACAACGATCTCAGCCTGTCTTTTTCATAATAAATATCCCCGCGAAAACGCTTCAGTTTATTGTCGGCAGGAATAGAATCTATTAACCGGTAAAACAGGTCTATTTCTTCAAGATCGCCTATGGGGGAAAGGTTGAGTTTGCCGAAATAGGTGAGATTGTCCTGTATCACTTCATTACAAAAAGAATGAAAAGTGTGTATGCGGATACCATATGCGGCGCTGCCGATGATACGCAGAAGACGGTTGCGCATTTCCACAGCGCCATTGTCGGTATAGGTTAAACAGAGTATATTATTGGGATTGGTATCTGTTTGACTTAAAATATTGGCGATGCGTAGCGCCAGCACCTGCGTTTTACCCGTTCCGGGACCTGCATCTACTAAAACAGTGCCCTCTATCGTGTCAACGGCAAGCCGCTGCTGCGCATTTAAAGCGCTGTAATAATTTTGAAATACCTGATTTTTATCCATTTATATCATTAATGACATGAACCAAAGTTAATGCAGGAATCATCCGGTTGGCAAAGTTTACCAATACTAAACTTTTGTATATACCCGATTTATAGTATTGGCCGGCACTTGTGTTTATAATACATTTACCATTGTTGCATTGCACACTATAGCCGTTGGTACCAATTGAACAGCACAATCCAATTTCGCAAGAATAGGATTAAAAGCAGAAAATACAACTTCTTAAAAAAAGCCTATTGTTCACAAAAAGCCGCATCATTTTTATTTGCGGCTTTTTGTATGTTTTGCCAGACTACGGAAATGAGTTTGTATTACCCGGGTATCCTGCTGATGTATTTTTCAATTTGTTTGATCTGGTCTACCACCTGTGCGGTTGAAGGTTTTAACTCTTTAGCCCGGCGAAAATAATCCTTGGCAGCGCGAAACTCTCTTTTATTGATAAAGATCTGGCACATTTGCAGGTAGGCAGCGGCCGTATTTTCTTTATCTGGCAGACCTACGCGAATAGCTTTGCGGATGTATTCTTCTGCCTGCCGCATATTGCTTTTTTGCATGGCAATAGTGCCCAACTGGAAATAGGCGGCGCCTTCGGTTTCTTTCATGGGCATGCCCAGGCTCAAGCTCTTTTTCATCATGGTTTCCGCCGCGTCAAAATCCTGTTTAAACATGGCCAGGTTGGATTTCAAAAAATAATATACACTGCGAACAGGCTTGATCAGCAGGTTGGGAAAGCGTATGGAATCCAGTATTTTTTGTGCTCCGTCAATATCCCCATCCTCCATATACCCCTGTATCAAGCGCATGGGGCCAAACAGAAAATGACTAACCACGGCAACCAGCGCAATAAGATATAAGGCAAACGCCGGCCAAAACCCGGAGGTAATATTTACCACTACAGCCAATACCAGCGCCAAAAAACCCAAAGGCAGCCTGTATTTAATAATAAGCGTGTAAAACTTCATACGCACATTTTAGGGCTGCAAAGATAAGGAAGGAGAATGGGAAAGACAGAGAAATATGCAGTTGCGCTTAAGTTTAGCTTTTAATCGTTGGCATCATGGATTTAAGCAGGGGCTTTTGCTGGTTTTGTCCATAAGTTTTCGCAAAGGAGCATAAAACAACAATCACCGGTAGCATTTTTTTCATAATGTTTCCATTTGAAAAGGAAAGGTAATCACTAAAACTGTTACTTTTGCAACCCAATTAACTATTGGCCCCGTAGTTCAATGGATAGAATAGAAGTTTCCTAAACTTTAGATACAGGTTCGATTCCTGTCGGGGCTACCATTTTTCAAGTACTTCATTTTCAGTTATTTTCAATTTCTAATCTTCATTCAATCCGATTAATAAGATTAAGACTAAATTTGTTATATGGGAGAGAAATAAATTATAGTTTGCACCTTAAACACTATTGTAATGAATCAGGAATTACTGATAAGATTATTTAGGTCTATAGAAGGTGATTCTTCTGATGATATCGTCAAGGTTGCAGAAAGGATTATTGAGGAAGAAAAAAAGAAAGGGCACACCAAAGTTGCTTTCCGACTAAAAGATATACTTGATAAGAATACGCAGAATTATGCTGCATTTAAAGGGGAGTTGAAATCCCTTTTGCCTAAAGGAATATCTATACCGGTCGATAAGAGATACAACATACCTCTTGCATCATATATAGATCGTGAGCATTTGCGGTATCACATGATTTTATCTGAAGAAACTGAAAGCAAAATTCACCGAATCGAAAAGGAATATGTTGCACGAGAAAGGTTAGGGCATTTTGGGCTAAAGCCTAAACAAAAAGTATTGTTTTATGGTTCGCCAGGTTGCGGAAAAAGCATGGCGGCCGAACGTATAGCATGGACAATTGGCCTACCGTTTCTAAAAGTACGATTTGAAGCAGTTATTTCATCCTTCTTGGGAGAATCGGCGTCCAACCTCAAAAAATTATTCGAGTCTTTAAAAATCTTTCCCTGCGTTTTATTGTTAGACGAGTTCGATTTTATAGCCAAAGCCAGATCTAACAAAACAAATGACGTAGGAGAAATGCATCGCTTGGTAAATATACTGCTTAATCTATTGGAAGATTATGATGCGCCGGGAATTCTTATAGCTACTACAAATTTTGAAGGTATTATAGATCAGGCTTTGTTTAGGCGATTTGATGAAATCATTGAATTGCCAAAACCCGGCAAAGACGAAATGCTGAGAATACTAAAACTAACTTTATCATCTATCCAGATTTCTAAAACGATCAACTGGCAATCTATAATTAATCAATTGGCCGATATATCAGCAGCAACAGTTGTGAAAATTGCCAACGATGCGGCCAAATTAGCAATTATAGAAGGGAATAATAGAGTTGAAGAAAATCATCTGTTAAAAGCAATTGAAGAAAATCGCATGTATAATTGATCATGGCCGACTTCCCCCACCTAAATCTAATACAAGTATTAGAAAAGAAAGCATTTAAACCTGGCACGGTTCGGAAAGCAAAAAGTGCCCAAACGCGCTATAATCTTGAACATCGCAAGGAACATTTTAACGCTCTTTCAGGTGCGATTAATGATATCAGACAAGGTTGGCAAGAAAGTATCCAGTCAAGAGAAGATGCGGGCTTACCATCATTAAGGGATAATGGTAAAGCTCTCCCTGTTTACCTGAAGGTAGACTTGGATGCAAAAGACATTGAGTCCCTAGCCAGTTTCGGTATTAACGTTATATCAGAAGAAGACGGAGGATTTATACTTGGCGCTAATGTTGATGATTTTAAAAAATTTGAGGGAAGACTTGATCAGTTTCTCAACGAGAGCAATAAAAAATTTAAAGATTCAGCGGCAAGTATTTTAGAAATTGTAACAGATCCGATAGAACGGCTTAGAAAGATTCTCTCGCCTGATTTATTCAATAAATGGAATAATATCCGCCAGGTTCCTGAAGTTACAGTATATGCGGTAATATCCACCTACTTGCGCACGCCGGATTATCCCGGAAAAGATGAAGGTGAAACAGACGATGAATATGAACAGAAAGTCAAGAGATGGAAACAAAGAAGCGAAACATGGCAGCGTGCAAAGGATGATTTGGCAAGAGATAGAGAAACCGCATTTGAGAATATTGTAGCTCCTTATAACGCTGAATTTCTGGGATCATATATTGAATTTGATGATGGTTTTGGATGCAAACTTAGAATATCAGGGCAAGGCTTTGTGGATATGTGCCTTAACTGCCCTTATATATTTAGCGTAGAAGAACATGATGAATTGGATGGCTTCAAAGGAACAAGTGAGCTTGAACAACTGCTAGAAGTTGAAGTTTTAGCACCCGATGCAAATAAACCAAAGGTTTGTGTAATTGATAGTGGGATACAGGAAGGCCATCGTCTGCTTTCCCCGGCCATAGATGACGCAACATCTGTTTCTTACGTCCCTGATGATACGGACACCTTTGACAAAGTATCTGGCGGAGGACATGGAACGAGAGTAGCAGGAGCAATTCTTTATCCTGAAGGGTTCGCTGGCATCCCCAATCCATACCAATTGCCCTTCTGGATTCAAAATGCAAGGATATTAAATCAGGACAATAAGTTGAGTAGCCTGATAAATGAAGTGGATACCATGAAAGACATCGTTAACCACTACTCACCAACAAGGTTATTTAACTTATCTGCCTCAAGAGAAAGACCACAAAGCTATACGCATATGCCATTGTGGGCTGCAGCAATTGATAAGCTGATTTGGGAGAAAGATATCTTGTTTATAATTGCCGCCGGAAATATTCCCCGTATTTCAAACGATCCAGACATACCTTCCGTACAAGATTATGTGACATCGGGAACTCAATATCCCTATTTTTTAAAACAAGAAAAAAGCAAAATCACAAGCCCTGCCCATAGTAGCTTTGCACTCACAGTGGGTTCTATATGCATCGGCGAATTTGATAACGGTGCATTCAGTTCTTTTGGAAAAACACAATTCCCATCTTCATTTTCGAGAACCGGTTTGGGCATATGGGGTATGATTAAGCCAGATGTAGTTGAATATGGCGGTGATTTTGTCTATGATAAGGGAAATGGAGGTAATATCGCAACGCATGGCGATGTATCCCCCCTGTTAGTCCAGTCTACAAGAAATGGAGGGCCGGCAATAGGCCAGGATGCTGTAGGAACTTCATTCAGCACACCTAAAGTTTCTCATATAGCCGCAACCCTAACGAACCAGCTCTACTATATAGAGCTTTGATCGTACAATCAGCAAGTTTGCCAGACTGTGCCAATCAAATTGATAGCTGCCTTTATCACTATGGTTATGGTTTACCAGATATAAACAAAGCAACAATTAATAGCCCCAATAGGGTAACATTATATGCTACCGGGAACATTACTCCCAAAAACACAAATCTTTATAGAGTAAAAATTCCTTCTGAAATTTCACGCCCGGGTAACGAATACAATATTAAAATTGAAATAACTCTTAGCTATAAGGCCGAGCCTCGAATAACGAGAAAAGGAACCCGTTCTTACTTGTCTGCCTGGCTTGATTGGGAAGCGTCCAAACCCGGCGAAAATCTGGATATATTCAAGGATCGGATACTATCTCAAGATGAGGACGAGGAAAACGCAGAAATGCCGGAACAGGATGCTGTTGTACCGCCAGACAATGAAAATTTTAAATGGGTCATTTCATCCCGTAGCAATTCGGGTGAATTTAACAGTATTCGGAGGCAAGACGGAACTTTACAGAAAGATTGGTGTATAATACCATCCAATAAGATGCCAACTGATTTTGTACTTGCTGTAAAAGGACACAATGGCTGGCAAAGAGATATTTCAAAAGAAATTCCCTATTCCGTGGTAGTGAGTTTTGAAGTCATTGATAATTCTGAAGTCGATATTTACAATTTAATAGAAGTGGAAAATAGGATTGAAATTGAGATTGAGCATTAAAAACAATCAATTCATTCATAGCTGGAAAGCCTTTGGAAATCTTTTCAGAAATCAACGAGTAACTCGAATACCTTAGACGACCGATTACTGGCTATTATCTTTTGGCAAAATGAAGTTGGTAGGTTATGGAAGACTGACTCAGATTAATAAGATAATAACCAATCGAAAAACAACATGAAACAGAATTTTCTTTAGATGGGTTGATATGTTTTGCAATGAAGTTTGCTCAGAATGAGCTCAATTGGTGAAAAAATTCCTGCTGGTAAAGTTATTCGTAAGTAGCCCAAAATCCAGCCGCAGTATGCAACACTGCTGAACGCCCCAATATTTCAAAAATCCGGCTCCTGATTACTTTAGCTCTTCCTTAAAAAAATCAATCGTACGCTGCCATGCCAGATCTGCGGCGGCTTTGTCGTACCGTGGAGTGGTATCATTATTAAAGCCGTGGTTTACATTGGGGTAAATGTATACGGTGTATTTTTTGTTGTTGGCCCTGAGTGCTGCTTCGTAGGCGGGCCAGCCTTCGTTTACCCGGGTATCGAGTCCTGCATAGTGCAGCAGTAATGGCGCCTGTATTTTGGGCACATCTTCCGCAGCGGGCTGACCTCCATAAAATGGTACGGCTGCCGACAGTGTTGGGATACGCACGGCCATCATATTCACGATCCAACCACCAAAACAAAAACCTACCGCCCCTATTTTACCATTGCAGTTGCTATCGCTTTTTAAATAATCATACGCGGCTATAAAGTCTTCCAGCATCTCATTCCTGTCGCGTTTGCTTTGCATTGCACGGCCTTCGTCATCGGTGCCGGGGTAACCACCCAGCGGGGTTAAGGCATCCGGGGCAATGGAAATGAATCCTGCCAGGGCTGCTCTTCTGCCCATATCCTCAATATGCGGATTGAGCCCCCGGTTTTCATGCACTACTACCACGCCGCCCAACTTTCCCTTTGCATCTGCCGGCATGGACAATAATGCTTTGATGGTGCCGCCGCCTTTTGGAGAGGGATAGTTGATATATTCCGATTTAACGCGTGGATCATTTGCTTTAACCTGGATAGCGCCCTCATAGTCGGGCATCAAAAAACTCATCAGGGAGGAAACAGTCATCCCTCCAACCGCATAGAGCGAGAGCTTTTGC
>JGI26528J50254_1001085_pt1 | contig 16054 bp, 18 predicted proteins | sample ThiBiot_300_plan_FD_50254 | JGI IMG/M metagenome (IMG submission 50254)
TGAACTCAAAGACCACCCTAAAACCGGTACAGGAAAACCAGAGTTGCTGAAATATTATAAAACGGCAACGTGGAGCAGGCGATTGTCAGAAAAGCACAGAGNGGTGTATAGGATTCATGACGAAACAGTTACTGTTTTAATTCTTACTTCCTGGGGGCATTATGATGATAAATAGTACAATCCGGTTATTGACTTTTCAAAGCAAAACGATTCCATTGCACGGAAAAGTATAAGAGAATTCCTGACTGTTCCGAAAGCTTTTGGGAGGCGATTTTGAAACCTTCTGAGTGGTCGGATCTTTCTACATAGTCAGTCATTTTCGGAAGGATTTTTTCGCCACAAGGGCGCAAAGGCACAAAGGTTCACGAAGGGTTTTCTTTTCCATCGGAACATTTCATTTGTAGAAAAAAAGTTTGTCATAGATGCGGAAGCCTGTTCCGCCGAGGGCGTACCTGGCCGACGCGCCATAGATGTTTTCAAGTCTCCGGTTCCTGATTTATCGTTGTCTGCCACCATCCGGGCGACACGCTTCAGCGGGTTGCACGGGGGGTACACGAAATGAGATTCCGCTTCGCCGCGGCGAATCGGAATTTCTAAACGAGTAAATCCGCGAAATGAAACCCTGAACTTTGAGCTTTGAGCCCTGAGCCATGAACTCGCCTACGGCGGAGCAAGCCTTGAACTCGCCTACGGCGGAGCAAGCCTTGAACTCGCCTACGGCGGAGCAAGCCTTGAACCTTCAACCCTCAACCCCTCGCACGCAGTCATCAAAGTACAAANCCTCTCCAAACAATACCGCCTCGGAAACGTTGGCCTGGGCAGCCTCGGCGCCGACGTCAACCGCTGGTGGCAAACTAAGATATTAGGCAACGAAGATCCCTACCTGAAAATTGGTGAAGAAAACAACCGCGAAGTCATCGGCAACTCCGAATACGTGTGGGCACTGCGCGAGAATAAAATCTTTAAATAACCATGCAACAACGAAGCACGAAAGTGATCTTCATGTGCGTTGGCCGGGCAGACTTGCGGAGCAGTTGTGCTGCCCTTGACTTTTTTGCTTCTTTTTGTGTTAAGACAAAAAGAAGAGGCAAACTATGGGTATCGTAATAAAAGTAGAAAATCTAAGTAAACAATACCGCCTCGGCAACGTCGGTCTCGGATCGCTCGGCGCCGACGTCAACCGCTGGTGGCAAACTAAAGTATTAGGCAACGAAGACCCCTACCTCAAAATCGGTGAGGAAAACAACCGCGAGGTCATCGGCAATTCAGAATATGTGTGGGCACTGCGCGAAAATAGAATCTTTAAATAACCAGATAACAACGAAGAGAGAAAGGACTCTCCATGCGCGCTGGCCGGACAAACGCGCGGAGCGATCGGGTTGTCCTTGACTTTTTTGCTTCTTTTTGTGTCAAGACAAAAAGAAGAGGCAAACTATGAGTATCGTAATAAAAGTAGAAAATTTAAGTAAGCAATACAGATTAGGAAATGTCGGGCTCGGCTCGCTCGGCGCCGATGTCAACCGCTGGTGGCAAACTAAGATATTAGGCAACGAAGACCCCTACCTGAAAATCGGAGAAGAAAACAACCGCGAGGTCATCGGCAACTCTGAATATGTGTGGGCACTGCGCGACATCAATTTTGATGTGCAGCAGGGCGAAGTACTCGGCATTATCGGCCGCAATGGCGCGGGCAAAAGCACTTTGCTGAAAATCCTCAGCCGCACCACCGGTCCCACCACGGGCAGCATCAAAATCAAAGGCCGTGTGGCCAGTCTGCTGGAAGTAGGCACCGGCTTTCATCCCGAACTGACGGGCCGTGAAAACATCTTTCTCAATGGCGCCATCCTCGGCATGACGAAAGATGAGATACGCCGCAAGTTTGATGAGATCGTCGCCTTCGCCGGCATAGAACGTTATGTGGATACACCCGTCAAGCGCTACAGCTCGGGCATGTATGTGCGCCTGGCCTTTGCTGTGGCCGCCCACCTGGAACCGGAGATTCTGATCGTGGACGAAGTGCTGGCTGTGGGCGACGCTGAATTCCAGAAAAAAGCATTAGGCAAGATGAAGGACGTTAGTAGCGGGCAGGGTAGGACAGTGCTGTTTGTAAGTCATAATATGGCGGCGGTGGAGACTCTTTGTAACAGAACTATCTTCTTGGAAAATGGTCGGGTGTTTGATATTGGAAATACTTCACTGATGGTGCAGAAGTATATCAGTCGCAATTCAGAGATAAAAAGGAAATACATAGAAAATAACCAGAAGGAGAGGTTAGGTAATAAAAATATTACTTTAAAATATGTTGGAATTGAGAATGCATCTTCAAAGGACAAGGACGAGGTTATTGATTTGGGATGCGATATTGATTTGCGAATATCTTTTATTAATCACACTTCTATCGAACGAATTTCTGTCGGTTTTGATTTAAGGACACTAAAAGGGGATACAATCTTTGGTTCAGCGAAGAAGTTTGATTGTTCGATTGGTAAAATTTCAGAAATTGTTTGCCGAATACCTGGGAATTTTCTGAATAGTGAAACGTATCAGATTTTCCTATACTTTCACACGAATAGCATGGATGGATTGTTTTCGGTTCGTGATTTATTGACTTTTGAGATTAAGGATATGGAGAGAGATTCTGGTTATCTGGGCAAAGTGAATGGCTTTATAAGACCTATACTCAGTTGGTCTTTGAAATGAAATTCAAAATACTTTCATGGGATTCTAAATCTTTTGGATTTAAGGTTGCCCGAATAAAACAATATTCTCTAAATAGACAACTGTTACAAGATTTGAAAAGGGAGGGTATTGAACTTTGTTATTTCTTTACTGAATATCCACTGAAAGAAATAAATAATCCTTTTTATGAAATTAACCTTGTGGATAAGAAAGTTACTTATTCAAAGGTTCCCCAGCATTATAGTGATGATTCTTCTATTTTATCCTATCCCAAAGGAGCGATAGATAAGGCACTTTTCAATTTGACCCTGCGAAGTGGTAAATATTCGAGATTCAACCTGGACAAAAGAATAGGAAAGCAAAAATTTGAACTTCTGTATGAAACTTGGATTGAAAGATCTGTTAGCAGAGAAATTGCTGATGAAGTATTTGTTTATTATTTAGATAATAAAATTGTCGGATTTGTAACTGTTAGATATAAAAATGAAAACGCTGAAATCGGAATTATCGCAGTTGATGAAAACTTTACAAAAATGGGAATTGGAAAAGCACTAATGGAAAAGGCTGAGTCCAGTAGAAAAGCGAATTGCTCCAAAATTAAAGTTGTAACTCAATTGGACAATATTCCTGCATGTAGATTATATGAAAGTTGCAGTTATGTTGTGGAGAAGATTGAATATGTTTATCACCTGTGGAGAAAATAAAATCAGATTTGAAAACTATCCCATTTAATAAACCTTTTCTGACTGGAAAGGAAACAGAATATATTAAACAGGCTGTTGAATCAGGAAAGATATCTGGTAATGGTATGTTTACAAAGAAGTGTCAGACCTATTTTGAAGAAAGGTATGGATTCAAAAAATGTCTGCTAACCACCTCCTGCACAGATGCACTGGAAATGGCTGCTATTCTTCTTGATATCAATCCGGAAGATGAGGTTATTATGCCATCTTTCACTTTTGTAAGTACAGCCAATGCCTTTGTTTTAAGAGGAGCTAAAATCGTATTTGCGGACTCTATGAAAGGTCATCCAAATATTGATGCGGATTTAATCGAACCTTTAATTACTCCCAGGACTAAGGCTATAGTTGTTGTGCATTATGCAGGAGTTGCATGCGATATGAATAAAATTATGGCTATTGCTTCAAAGCATAAATTGTTTGTGGTGGAAGATGCCGCGCAGGCAATAGATAGCTTTTATACAGGATCTGATGGAGGCAGACGTCCGTTGGGTTCTATAGGGCATTTGGCTGCGTTTTCTTTTCACGAGACTAAAAATATTATTTCAGGCGAAGGGGGCATGTTGGTTATTAATGATGATAAGTTTATAGGACGTTGTGAAATAGTATGGGAAAAGGGTACCAACAGAGCCGCTTTTTTCCGTGGAGAAATAGATAAATATGGTTGGGTAGATATAGGTAGTTCTTTTCTCCCTTCAGAAATTGTTTCTGCTTTCTTATTTGCACAATTAGAACACCTTGATCAAATTCAGAAAAAGAGATTGCAATTATGGAATTTGTATTATGAACTATTAAAGCCTTTGGAGATATCTGGTTTATTTAAACTGCCAATTATTCCGCTCTACTCTACAAATAATGCGCATATATTTTATATGGTCTGTAAATCAAATGAAGTAAGGCAAAAAATAATCGCGGTTCTGAAACAAAATAATATCCTTTCAGTTTTCCATTATCTAAGTCTCCACAAAAGTCCTTATTACTGTAAAAATCATGATGGAAGAGTACTTCAGAACTCAGACAAGTATTCTGATTGTCTTTTGAGATTGCCGATGTATTATGAGTTAACATATGAAGATGTAAGAAGAATTACAGGTTTCATCAATTTCGCTTTGAATGGATAAAAAGAAATTCTTATGGGTGGTTTTTGACTTTGTGCAGGCAGGAGGGCAACGATATGTATATGAAATTACCAAAGCACTTAGTAAGGAAGAATATGAAATAAGTTTTTTGAAAGTTACGCCTATGAATTCAGATAAAAATTGGAGTAATGAATATTATTATCAACCAACACTAAATTTGAACTGTGAGGTCTATTTTCTTGAAGACTTCTTTCCTAAATCTAATCGTAAATCCAAGAAAAGGACTTTCTGGGTAAGGGGTCTGAGATTTTTCTTCAAGAAATTCGGGGTTGATAATTTATTAAAGAGGGATAGAGAAATAAACCTACAGCATAGAAACAAAAAAATAGATCAATTTATCAGCCAGTTTGACTTAGTAAATTTTTCTGGCGTTTCCGTCTATAATTATGTTAGCAACATTGAAAAGATAAATGTAAGAAATGCATATATCCATATCCTATCTTTTGGCTTTCAACATAAAAATATGTACGATGGTTATAATAAGACACAATATTATAATTTTATAACACCTGTTACCCCAGATGCTGCAAAAAAGGATCTGAAAGGATTTATAAACTATGATCTTACCTATTTCCCTCTTTGTTTTGAAACTGAACCATATGATATATTAACGAGAGAAGGTAGAGATGTTTTTGAAATTGCCATCTTCACGAGACTATCTTCAATGAAACCACTTGACCCTTTTTTTTATGCTTTTAAACTATTACTTGAAAAAGGAATTAAAGCAAAATTGAACATTTATGGATCAGGCGATCCAGATGCACTAGGATTGTTGAAGCAATTGGATTATATGTATATACGCTCTAACGTAATATTTCACGGACATGTTGAATCGATTGAAAATACTTTGAAAGATACCATTCCTGATTTAATCTGGTATCAATCGGCTAATAAGGAGCCTGGTGGATATGCTGCGATGGAAATTGCAATGAGCGGGATTCCACAAACGTTTTGGGATTTTATGGATATTGGAGAATCAAGACCGATTGAAAAGACTTTTCCGAGTTTTACAAATATTTCATCCTTTGTAGAGTTTAACTACGCACTAATATTATCTCCCCCAAAACGAAAAGAATTAGGGATAATGCAAAGGGAGTATGTATTGAAGCATTATTCAATAAAGGATCATATCCACATTTTGGAGGATATTTTCACATAAATTTTTATTTTGCAACCTTCAGATAACTTTATAAAAGTTCCTTTTTCAAAAGAAAATTTAGACAGGTATTTTGTACGCAACAGTATTTTAAACGCGCTTTCTATTTCGACTACTCAATTAAGAGGAAACCTTCTTGACATCGGTTGTGGTAAAATGCCCTACAAACAATACATTCTTGAAAATTCCAAGGTGATAAACTATACCGGGTTGGATATTGAAAACGCATTGGAATATGATGCAGCTGTAAAACCCGATTTTACCTGGGATGGTATAACTATGCCTTTTGAAAATGATAGTTTTGAAACTGCTTTTGGGACGGAAGTATTGGAACACTGCCCAAAGCCTGAAATAGTTTTAAACGAAGTTTACAGGGTATTAAAACCAAGTGGATGTTTCTTTTTCACAGTTCCTTTTTTATGGCCGTTGCATGAGGTGCCACATGATGAATACAGATATACTCCCTGGGCATTGGAAAGGTATTTGCAAAGTGCCGGATTCAGGGAAATAGAATTGAAACCTCTCGGTGGCTGGCACGCATCTATGGCGCAAATGCTCGGGCTTTGGGTGCGAAGAGCGCCGATGACTGATAGGAAAAGAAATTTTCTGTCAAAGATGATTAAGCCGGTGATGAAGAAATTAATAAAACTGGACAGATTTTCTAAAGTTGAATTTAACGAAAGCCAGATGATTACCGGACTATATGGAATTGCAAGGAAATAATGAAACCCATTCTCGCCATACTCTCCCCCAACCAAAACTCCTATTCCGAAACCTTCATTCAGGCACACAGGCAATTGCCGTTTGATATCCGGTTTTATTATGGCGGATGGATTCCGTATTGGCTGGAAGGGAAAAGCATGATGACCCTGCCATGGAAATTGAGGATAGAAAAGAAATTACAGAAAGGATTTTCTCCGGCTGAGAAAAAATTGATGTATAGCCTGAAAAACGAACAGGTGCAGGTGGTACTTGCAGAGTACGGACCGGCTGCTGCTGAATGTCTGCCTGTGATTCAATTTCTGAAATTGCCCTTAATTGTTCATTTTCACGGGCATGATGCCAGTGTGAATAGTTTGGTGAATGGATATAGGGATAGATACAAAGAAGTTTTTGAATATGCCTATGCAGTGGTTGCGGTTTCACAAAAAATGAAAAATGATTTGGAGGAAATGGGGTGCCCCGCTCCAAAACTGATATTGAATCCTTATGGCCCTAATCCGGAGTTCTTTAGATTAAATCCGCAATATTCAAATCAGCAATTTTTAGCCATTGGCCGGTTTGTAGAAAAGAAAGCGCCTCATCTTACGCTGTTGGCATTTCACAAAGCGCTTCAACAATTTCCGGATGCACGTCTGAAAATGATTGGTGACGGTCCACTGTGGCAGGTTTGCAAAGATTTGGTGATTCATTTGGGAATGGAAAATCGTGTAGAGCTGTTGGGTGTGCAACCGCCGGCACAGATTCAAATGGAGATGGAACAATCGCTGGCTTTTGTGCAACATTCCGTCACAGCCGCAGATGGCGATTCGGAAGGAACACCGGTAGCCGTGCTTGAAGCTCAGGCAGCGGCTTTACCTGTTATCGCCACCCTTCACGCCGGTATTCCTGATGTAGTGTCAGATGGCCGGACAGGCCTTCTTTGTAAAGAACATGATGGGGATGCTATGGCAGAAAATATGATGAAGGTGTTGGGAGATAAACTGCTCGCCCGGCAATTGGGCGGGGCCGGCAGAGATAGAGTACGAGAGCATTTTACGATGGAGAGGCATTTGAGGATGTTGGCGGAGGTATTGCAGAGGGCTTTTTAGATTCCTTCTCCCCGAGCTTCAAAACGCTTCAAGGTTTTGCCGCCCGCCTGGCCTTTGCGCGAAATGCTTGAAGGTTTTGGCATCCGCAAACCTTCGGGCGTTTGCAGCCCTGGCCTGAAGCTAAGCAGAACCCCGAAGCGTTTGCAGCTCCCCGAAGCGTTTGCAGCTTCCCCAAAGCGTTTGCAGCCTCGCCCCCCGAAGCGTTTGCGGCCCTCAGAAGAATCGAAATGAAAAGGCCCCGAAGGCTTGTCCGGTTGTGTACCCCGGCTAAACCTTCAAGGCCTTAAGCAGAAAACTTACTGCGCATGAACAGATGCAATCTGGCTGTAGGCGATTTCATCCGCGCGGATGGCGCCCACCCGGAACCAGTACTTCGTTCCCGGCTGCAGGTTTAAATGAGTGTAAGAACTCTTCGACGAGCGCGTGGACGTCCATTGAGCCGTACTACCCGGGGCAGTGGAGGTGATTTCGTGAGAGTACAATCCGGCATACTTTACCGGCTTTACTCTGCAGACCAGTTGCCCGCTGATGTTGCCATTCCTGACTTTGATGTCTTCCGGATGGGTCAGGTAGCCCGGTTCGGGAGTTTTACTCATTGGAAAGCCGCTGCTATTGAGGGCGGCCTCATCATCTGGTGTTGTCCCCATGACATAAAGGCCCAGGCTTCTCAACACGCTCAGGAGATCTTTGCGGCTTTTGTTTTTTTCGGCAATGAGGATTTTGTCTTTGCCGGAAGCCGCAACTACATCCGCGGTGAACTTGTTGAGAGCCGTTTGCACATCGGTGAGCGATGGCAACGGGGTCGGATAATGGGGATTGCCAGTCATGCAGGTTACAATGTAATCTGCCTTGGTAATCAGGTTTGTGTCTGAAAGCCTGATTAGGTTGATCTTAATGCTTGTTCGCATAAGTAATTGATTTTATAAAACTCCACAAAATCGTGGATTGCTTTTATAACAACCTTTCGTATCCTGAAAGTATATGTTTTCGCCTGCTGGGTAACTATAGGTTACAATAGGTCATTGCAGGCGACTTTAGGTGATTACAGGTATCAATGGGCAACTTTGGGTAACAACAGGCAACTTTGGGGCACTATTTACCACTTTGCTGGGCAGATTTTGCCAAATGTCAATTGGCAAATGAGAAAAGTCAATTGACAAATGAGAAAAGTCAATTGACAAATGAGAAAAGTCAATTGACAAATGAGAAAAGTCAATTGACAAATGAGAAAAGTCAGTTGACAAATGAGAAAAGTCAGATGACAAAATACCGTTTGCAACCTATACACGGGAGCTCAAACCTTAAACCCGGAATCCGCCTTTGGCGGGACACGTCCGCCTTCGGCGGGACACGTCCGCTTTCGGCGGGACAAGTCCGGGCGACACGCTGATGCAGAGGGTTGCGGGAAGTGCCGGAGCCTGTTCGCCGCGGCGAATTGCACGGTTAGCAGGCGCAAAAGGGTAACAAATCGAAAAACCAGGATCCCTGCACCAGCAAGACGGTTAATTTCAATTTGTCCTGCTCGATGCCTTTTAAAGGATTGATTTTATGGATTTCGCAAAATTCGCGAATGTGGCCTGCGGTATAGAAAACTTTACGGGCAGCGCGGATATAGCCGATCAGGTTTTTATAGCGGTATTTGCGCAGTCCGCTGATACTCATTTGAAGATATTCCGCTGCTTTTTTCTCAGAAATAAAGCCTTTGGGTAAATTGTCAAGATCCGGAAATAGATTTTCCATAATTCGTGAGCATAAGGTTTTGGAAGTTTTAAATATTAATTCTCTGCCCTTTACCACACAAACTCAACCGTTCCCGCTAAGGTCAGCTTTAAAGCAATCCGCAGTCAGGGTGTTTTAACCCTAATTTCGCCAGCCAAAACGCTTGAAGATTTTGCCCCTTTTATCATGACCAAATACCCTCCCTTATTACCCGATTCATTTTATCATCTGTACAACCACGGCATAGGCGATGAATTGATTTTTCGCAGTATCGATAATTATCAATTCTTCATTGAGAAAATGAAAATCCATCTGCCACCGGTAATGGATGTTTTCACGTATTCGCTGTTGCCCAACCATTTTCATCTGGTGATCAGGACAAAGCCGGAAGATGTGATCGTCAGAGAATTTAAGCAAAAGAAGGGTATTGAGTATGACAGGGAAAAACACAAGCTGTCGGATTTCATCATGATACGGCTTGGTCATTGCCTGAACAGCTATGCAAAAGCGTTTAATAAAGTGAACAAGAGGATGGGCGGGGTTTTTATGGCAAATACAAAAAGAACAGATATGCAAGATGAGCGGGGTTTTATGAATGCCATATTATATGCCCATAAGAATGCTGTCCACCATGGATATACGAGAAAGATCGGAGAATGGCTGCACGATGGATACAACGACCTCCTCAGCAATCCGGAAACATGGCTGATGAGAGATGAAATATTTCAAAGGTTCGGTTCCCGCGAAGAATTTATCAGGATACATGAAAGTTTGAAGATAGAGAGGAAGTAGCCTCGCAAACCTTCGGGCGTTTGCCGCGTTGGCCTGTAGCTCAGCAAAACCCCGAAGCGTTTGCAGCGTCCCCGAAGCGTTTGCAGCATTGGCGTTTGACCCTGGCCAAAACGCTTCAAGCCTCACAAAACGCTTGAAGGTTTTGTCACCTCGCATGGGCTCCTCACAAAACGCTTGAAGGTTTTGCCGCCCGCATCGCCTTTGCACGAAACGCTTCAAGGTTTTGGCTTGCCTTAAGCCTCCGGGCATTTGCAGCGCTGGACTGAAGCTTAGCAAAACCTCCGGACGTTTGCAGCGCTGGACTGTAGCTTAGCAAAACCCCGAAGCGTTTGGCCAAGCCTCTTTATACTTTGGTAAACTTTTCTGAAAGTTATCTCATTCTAAAAATAACCACTTAAATTGCATTTCCGCTATGGAAAATTTACAGTTAAAAGGCGAAAAAAGTTTTGGTAAGACCAGGGTCAAAGTAAATGTGCAGGTTATCCTCTTTGAGGAAGACGACATTTGGTATGCCTATCTGCCTGCTCTGGATATTAACGGGTATGGAAATAATGAAGAGGAAGCCAAAGAAAGCCTGAAAATTGCCATTGACGAATTTATCAGATACACGCTCAATAAGAATACTTTTTATGATGAATTGAAGCGTCTTGGTTGGATAATCAAAAAAAGTAAAAAGACTCTTATTGCACCCAAAATCAGCGACCTGATTAATGAAAACCAAGAGTTGAAAGAAATCGTCGATTCCAGGAGATACAAGTCTGACGGTTATCAGGTGCGTGTGCCTGTTCTTGCATAATGGCAACGAATCCTCTTAAAAATGTTTCTCTTGCAGATTGCAGAAAATTCCTTTTGCAGGCCGGATGCAAGAAATATCGTACAACCGGTGGTCATGAACATTGGAAAAGAAAAGATTAAAAGAGACCAATTACTATTCAAACTCATATAGATCCGGTGCCTGAGAGAATAATGAAACAGATTAATACAGCTCTTGATATTTGAAGGGATGAGTTCAGAGATATATCGCGAAAAATATAAATCAGTTTGTATTGATGGCTTTGTTTCTTATTTTCCCCGCTGATAGGAACAGTATTAGAAAGGGGAGAATTTGGACAAATTCAGGATATGTGGCACATTATTTATATTTACACCTAAACCAACTTTACAATGAAGACTACTGCTCCAAAAAAGAAGAAGAAAAAAGTTACGGTCTTCAATAAAATTTCTTCGGGATTCAGAGAGCTTCATGTTGACGGGGCCTACGGTGGTGTAACTCCCAAGGGGCTGTTTAATATGAATTTTTTTGCTGAGCGGATGGCCATCCCGAAAGCCACCGATTTTGAAATAGAGAATAATCAACTGAGAAAAATTGCAGATAGTGAAGACAGCAAGAACGGTATAATCAGAGAGTTTGAGATGGGCGTGTATATGACGATACATACAGCCCGCGACATTCATAAATGGCTTGGTGAGGCATTGGATGCATTTGACAAATCTCAAAAAGAATCAAAATGATTAACACTTATAGTTATAGCGAAGGAAATACTATCCTTATAACCGGGCTTGACAGATACACATCTACCGACATTGCATATCGTGTAAAAGAGTACGTCGAGATTGATGAAGATGAAGAATTAACCCGGTTGTGCATGGAATCTTCAGAAAGCTCGCTTAGCGAAGTGTGGGAAGATGAAGACGATGCATACTGGGAATCATTTCTCAAAAAATAAAGATGCCGTATAGCCAGGGCGATATTGTTTTAGTTCCCTTTCCATTCAGCGATTTGAAAACTGCAAAGGTGAGGCCCGCTATTATAGTATCCGGAAAGCAGATACAAAAGACACAGGATGTCATACTCGCCGCCCTGACTACCAATATCAGAAACGATCATTTTTCTTTCGTAATCCAACAGAGAAGTTTATCTCATCCGCTTAGAAATAGTGAGGTGCGATGCAATAAACTTTTTACCTGTGATAAAGAGATTATTCATAAAGCAATCAGCAGGTTAGACAAGCCTTCCGTCAAAATACTTTTGGGAAGGATCAGGGATAATTTTGAGGAAGAGTAATTTAGCTGGAAAGTAATCTGCCTGTATAATTTCTGAATAATCCGGATTTAAAGACAACAGAATTAGCCGGCCATCTGCCACGATTGGGGCAATATAAATTTAGAACCCGAAATCCGCCTCCGGCGATGCCATCCGGGCGACACGTTTCAACGGGTTGCACGGTTAACAGGTGCACGAAATTAGATTCCCCCTCCCTGCGGTCGTCGGAATGACAGATCGCAGTTGTTATTCCGAACGCAGCGAAGAATCTCTAAGCGAGAAATCTACCACCGCTCACCCGAGCGCAGTTAAGGTCGGGCCAATGTGCGACGGGGCTGTAGTTCGGCATGGCCTGACCATTAGAGCGCAGGCCCCACCTCCATCGTCAGGACATTTGCCAACGCTCGTACCTTCGCTTATTGTCCCGACGAGAAGCAGGCTCTTAGTGGCGGGTGTCCTCACCAAACTCGTTTACTTTCCTCTCTTCTTTTTGTCTTGACACAAAAAGAAGCAAAAAAGTCAAGGACAACCCGATCGCTCCGCGCGTTTGTCCGGCCAGCGCGCCGCGGAAGTCTTAAAGTTTCAGGTTGAAGGTTCAAGGTTGAAGGTTCAAGGTTGAAGGTTCAAGGTTCAAAGTTGAAGGTTGAAGGTTGAAGGTTCAAGGTTGAAGGTTCAAAGTTGAAGGTTCAAGGTTTCCCTTTTTTGAAAGCGTTTTTTTAGGTTCCTTCCTGCGGTCGTTCGGAATGACAGATCGTAGTGTCACGCGCCGGATGTTACCCATAACCCAACGCCACGGCCGAAACCCGAAATCCCGATAAAACATCAGTATATTTATAAAAAACCGGCAATGCAACATACCCCGGCCCTGCAAGACTTTATTCAGCGGAATGCACACCTGTTCTGGTACACGCCCGAAGACAGGAAAAGAGAGATCAGTGACGAATTGTTGCTGGAACAACTATTAAACTTTGCAGAGCTTCCTGTAATCAGAGAATACTTTAATATTGTCGGGATTCCCGGAGCCAAAAAGATTTTTGAAGGATTGAAAGGCCGTCAGAAACAAAATATCTATCCTGAAATATATCACCTGTTCTCAGAGTATTTTAAGCGGAATGCATAGGGAGATTCTTGATAAGAACCAGTTGGATTTGCTGCCTTTGATCAGGGAGTTTAAGAGGACGTTTTACCTGGCGGGTGGCACAGCCGTAGCGTTGCATATCGGACACCGGCGTTCTGTTGATTTTGATTTATTCAGAGAAGGCCGTATTAATCCGACGGATATTCTTAAGAAAATACAAAACCATCAATATATCCCTGTTGTTACCCGCAGGGTTAAGGAACAATTAAATCTTACGGTCAACAATGTAAAATTTACTTTTTTTCAATATCCATTCAAAATTGAAAAAAAGGTACTTTTTGAAAATATTATTTATTTGCCGGACCTGATAGATCTGGCGGCAATGAAGGCCTATGCCTTGGGGAGGAGGGCAAAATGGAAAGACTATGTAGATTTATATTACCTGCTCACGGAATATTTTTCCATCCGGGAAATTTCTGTAAAAGCTGCTGCTATTTTCGGGGGTTTATTTTCGGAAAAACAATTCAGGGCCCAGCTTTCTTTTTTTGATGATGTGGATTACAGTGAGGAGGTTGAATTTGTGAGACCACCGGTTTCTGTACAGATAGTCAAGGACACCCTGCTGAATAAAGCTATTGAATTTTAGAAGGGAAACAAGAAATGGAATACGGATGAAACGGACGCCTGACAGCCCGGATGCACACAGATAGCGCAAAGGAAATTTTGAAAAGTCTCTGTGGCCGCTGGCTCAGGCTGGTGTAGGGAAGAAAGTAAGGGGAAAGACTTTGGTCGCAGGAATGGCAGATCGCAGTGTCATTCCGAACGTAGCGAAAAATCTGCCACCGCTCACCGGAGCGCTGTAAAGGTCGGGTCGATGTGTGAGAGCATGAAGCCCGGTCCGGCCTGACCTTTTCCGAAGAAATTCCCCTCCTTTGGAGGGGTGGTCGAAGACCGGGGTGGTTCACTGTTATGAAAGCTTATTATCCGTTTCGCAAATGTTCGTTTCTTGTACCTTCTTTTTGTCTTGACACAAAAAGAAGCAAAAAAGTCAAGGACAACCCGATCGCTCCGCGCGTTTGTCCGGCCAACGCGCCGCGGAGGGTTTTTTTGTTTTTGGGTTGTCTTAATTTTTAAAGTTTTTTTGACGTCGGCGCTGAGACTTTCGGAACCGGAGGGCAGCGATGGTCGGGCCAATGTGCGATGGGGCTGTAGTTCGGTATGGCCTGACCATTAGAGCGCAGGCCCCACCTCCATCGTCAGGACATTTGCCAACGCTCGTACCTTCGCTTATTGTCCCGACGAGAAGCAAATTCCCCTCCTTTGGAGGGGTGGTCGAAGACCGGGGTGGTTCACTGTTACGAAAGCTTATTATCCTCTCCGCAAGTATTCGCTTCTTGTACCTTCTTTTTGTCTTGACACAAAAAGAAGCAAAAAAGTCAGGGACAACCCGATCGCTCCGCGCGTTTGTCCGGCTAACGCGCTGCGGAGGTTTTTAGGTTCTGGATTTGTCGGTCGTTGTGTCGACACCATCCGGGCGACACGCTTCAGCGGGTTGCACGGTAATGGGTACACGAAGTGAGGAATCTCAACAAACGCTTACAAAATTGACAAACTTTGAACTTTGAACCTTGAACTTTGAACCTTGAAACCTTCAACCTTGAAACCCTTAGTCTCCATCATCATACCCACCTACAACAGAGCGCATCTGATAGGAGAGACGTTACAATCGGTGCTTGACCAGATCTACCGGAACTGGGAGTGCATTGTGGTGGATGATCTATCCACGGATAATACAGATGAAGTGATGAAAGAATGGTCGGAGAAAGATAACCGTTTCCAATATTATAAAAGGCACAGAGACCCGAAGGGGGCTCCCACATGCAGGAATATAGGGTTGGACAAAGCAAAAGGGGAGTATGTGATATTTTTGGATAGCGATGATTTGCTGGCGGATTTTTGTTTGGAGAGAAGAGTTTGTCTATTTGCGGAGAACAGCAATTGTGATTTTATAGCATTCCAGACATCAGTTTTCTATGGTAATAAAAGAGAAAATTTTGTATATTTTAATGTCGAGAATGAAGAAAGTACTTTGCACAGGTTTTTGAGGACAGAATCTTTGTGGGCGATTTGTGGAGCTATTTACAAGAAGGAATTTATTACCAAGTTTAAATTTAATGAGGAATTACCTTTTTGGCAAGATGTAGAATTAGCAGTTAAAGTACTCATATCGGGTTCGAAGTGCAGAACCTTCTTAAAATTTAAGCCAGATTGTTTTATACGCGTACTACATGATAGTGTTAGCAGGGAAGGCGGATTTAATAAAACTTCAGAAGTGTTAGGAGAGAGAATTAATATACTATTATCCTTTAAAGCCCAAGCAGAAAAGAATGGATATGCATTAAGTAAAGTAGAGACAAATACACTATATAATTTTACATACCTTCTTTCAAAAGATTTTCTGCTAAAGTTCGGTGACAAGAGGAAATATTTTAATTATTGGTTTAGATGTGGTAAAACATTAAACAGGATTGGAGTTGGCTGGCTCTTGAGCTATTGGTATCAATATTTATTTTATTGGAGGAAATATTCAATTTACATTATAAAAGTGAGGTCTGTTTATGAAAGGATTTTCCATAAAGTATTACCCGATGTAAATGAGTTAGAAAATATTTTATTGCATAAAATTCCGGTTGAGGAAAAAGACTATGTCATCGAATAAAGTAGTTGTCGTCATACCCGTTCATAAACCCGCTCTCACCCAGAATGAGCTGGCATCATTGAAGCAATGCTACAAGATTTTGGGCAGCCACCCCATTCGCATTGTAGCTCCGGAAGGAATGGATATGAGTGTGTATCAAAATGCCGTACCCGGATGTGAGGTTATTTTTATTTCCCC
>JGI26528J50254_1001109_pt1 | contig 15804 bp, 14 predicted proteins | sample ThiBiot_300_plan_FD_50254 | JGI IMG/M metagenome (IMG submission 50254)
GGGCGGATGCATTTGTCCACGCGGGTGTGCACGCAGGCAGCATGGATCGGTGTGGCGCCTGCTTGGGCACCAAACATCCGCAGTGGGCAGCGGCATCGGCGGATGTCCCGGTATGAAGATCGCGTCCGTCAATCACGGTACTGACGAAGGCTTCATGCCATCAGCAGAAATGAAATCCGGTGCAGCCAGGAACAGTGTCAAAACCGATGCCGGGATGAATGCCAAACGCAGGATTCGTCTGCTGGTCTTCACCAGCCTGTATCCGAACGCCGAACAGCCGCACCACGGTGTGTTTGTCGAGGAACGGCTGCGCCATATGATCAGTTCCGGCCGGATCGCGGCGACCGTCATCGCGCCAGTCCCGTGGTTTCCATTCAGGCACCAGCGATTTGGCGCCTATGCGGCGTTCGCCCGTGTGCCAGAGCGTGAGGAGCGCTACGGCATCCAGATTCTGCATCCGCGCTATCCCGTGATTCCGAAAGTGGGCATGAACATCGCGCCGTTGCTCATGTACCGTGCGTTGCTGCCGATATTGCGAAAATGGGTAGCCAGGAGAGATGACTTCGATTTGATCGATGCGCACTATTTCTACCCCGATGGCGTCGTCGCGAGCAGGCTCGGCATGGCGGTGAACAAGCCGGTGGTGATCACCGCGCGCGGCACCGACGTGAATGTCATTGCGCACTATCGTCTGCCAGGAAGGCAGATCAGGTGGGCCGCAGTACACGCTGCCGCCGTGGCGACCGTGTCGGGGGCATTGAAGGGTGGACTTGCAGCCTTGGGCCTGGACCCAGAAAAGATCACGGTCTTGCGCAACGGAGTTGATCTTGAGTGGTTTGGGCCGAGGGACCGTGCCGCCATTCGCATCAAACGGGGTCTGTCCGGCCCAATCTGGTTGACCGTAAGTCACCTGAACGAGCACAAGGGCGTGCATATTGTCATTGAAGCCTTGGCGCAGGTCCCGGACACCACGCTGTTGATCGCGGGCGACGGACCGGACGGACCCAAACTGCGTGGCCTGGTGGAACGGCTTGGCTTGGGCGCGCGCGTGCAGTTCCTTGGCGTCATCCGCCGTGATGAGCTCTGTGAGTACTACAACGCCGCAGACGTGATGCTGCTCGCGTCAGCCGGCGAAGGCATGCCAAACGTGGTCCTGGAGTCCTTGGCCTGCGGCACGCCTGTGGTGGTCGCACCCTTCGACGGCATCACGGAATTGGTGAGTACGCCAGAAGCGGGGGAGGTCGCTGCGCAGCGTAGCGCCGAAGCCATTGCTTCGGCATGGTTCCGGTTGCGGAACCGGTCACCGCAGCGTGCTGCAACGCGCAGTTTTGCGGAGCAGCTGGGATGGCAGCCGGTAGTGGATGCGCAGTGCGAGCTTTATGAGCGTGTGCTCGCTGCTCGCGCGCCGATCGCAAAGCCGGGAATAGAAGCATGAGTGACACGCCGAACGCCGTGCGGCACCTGCCTTCCCGTTTTGCAGGCGAGCGCGCCTGGCAGGCCTGCGCTGCTGGCGCTCATGTGGGCCATGTCGCTGTGTTCGATCGTGCCGAATACAGCGCGGAGAAGAGCTGATGGCGGCTGCCGTGCCTGCGGTGGTGGTTGGTGCCGGCGCCAATGGTTTGGGCGTAGCCCGCAGCCTGGCGCGTGAGGACGTGCGGGTGTGGTTGCTCGATTCCGACATGCGGCGTCCGGAGATGCACACCCGCGCTGCAACTCCCGTGGCAGCGCGTTCCCTGCATGGCGAAACATTGATTGACGAACTCGTACGCCTGGCGGCGGCACGATTCTCCGGCTCACGCCCGGTGTTGTTCCTGACCCAAGAGGAGAGCGTCAAGACGGTCTCGCATCATCGTGATCGCCTATCGGCGCTCTACCACCTCAGCCTGCCGACCGTGGACGTGGTGGATACCTTGCTGCACAAACAAGGTTTCCAGCGGCTCGCCGAACAACTCGGCAGTCCCATTCCGCCGCTGGTGCACGTGCGCACGCTCGCGGACCTTCCCGCGATCAGGAGGCTGCGCTACCCGGTGGTGATCAAACCGGGCGAGCGCAACCCGGAGTATTCCAAGCATTTCAGGAAGGCTTGCCGTGCGGAAAACGTGGAAGACGCGGACGCTCTGCTTCGCGGCATTCTGGCGGTGATGGCGGACGTCGTGGTGCAGGAGTGGATCGAGGGGCCAGACGCGAACATCTATTTCTGCCTGCAGTACGTCGGCAGTCAAGGGCAAATTGGCGCGTCATTCACCGGCCGCAAGATCCGCTCTTGGCCACCCCAGGTCGGCGGTACGGCGAGTTGTGCACCAGCACCGGAAGTCCATGAGGAACTTTCCGCCATGACCCGACGATTCTTCCAGGCCGTGGGCGTGATCGGCATGGCCAGCATGGAATACAAGCGCGACGCGCGCACCGGCGAATTCCGGATGGTGGAGCCCACCATTGGTCGAACCGATTATCAGGAAGAAGTGGCCACCCTGAACGGCGTCAACCTGCCGTACGCGGCCTATTGTTCCGAGCTGGACCGGCCTTTCCAGGCAGCAGCTGTGACGAAGCGGCCAGTTGTATGGCGTGTACGGTCCGAGGATGTGCAGTCCGCAGTCGCACAAGGGCAACGGCTCAGGCAGGGCTATCCGCAACGTGCCTGCGTGACCGATGCCCTATGGCGCTGGTCTGATCCTCTACCGTGCCTGGTACGCAGCATACGTCGTGCGCGGCATGCACTGCACACCCGAACTTCCAGGATGACCGCAGAAGCACGCGCGGCCGTGGGCAAGCCATGAGCGTCGTCGCCAGACTTCTGTCCCGGCGGTTGCCGCAGCCGGCAGCTGACGCGCGTCGCGCACTGCAGGCTGCGGCAGAATGGTTGACACGCGCCCAGGACGTCACTGGTTGCGGCGGCGTCAGCGCCTATTACGATGCCACAGAGCGCAAATGGGCAAGTGCCTACCCGGAAACCACTGGCTACATCATTCCGACCTTCTTGCACTACGCGGATTTTTCTGGCCACAACGAATACCGCGAACGCGCGATCCGTATGGCAGAGTGGGAATCAAGAATCCAGCTTCCCGATGGTGGCGTGCGCGCCGGCACATTGGATGCGGCCCAGGTCGTGCCGACGATCTTCAACACCGGGCAGGTGTTGTTCGGCTGGCTGGGGGCGTGGCAGCAGACCCAGGATGCGCGCTTCCGGGATTCGCTGGTGCGCGCAGCAGATTGGCTGGTGGGCGCCCAGGATCCGGACGGTGCCTGGCGACGGTTTGCCTCTCCCTTCGCCGCTCATACTTTGAATACCTACAACACGCGCGTGGCCTACGCGTTGGCCAAGGCCGGCCATGCGCTCGAAGATCAGCGGTACTTGGATGCGGCGATGCGTAACGTAGAGTGGGCGCTAACGCAGATGCGCCCGAACGGGTGGCTGCGGAACAATGACCTGGAGGACAATGACCGACCGCTCACGCATACCATCGCGTACGCCGTTCGCGGGATCCTGGAAGTTGGGTTGATCGTCGCCAACAGCAGCTTTGTAAATGCCGCTGCCCGCATCGCGCGAGCCGTAGCGCATACCCAACGCCGCGATGGAGCCTTGCCCGGGCGACTGGATTCCGAGTGGCGGCCAGCGAGCCGTTGGGCCTGCGTGACTGGCAATGCGCAAATGGCCATCATCTGGCAGCGTCTGGCCAGTGAGACCGGCGACGGGTCCTGGAGACTAGCGGCGGAGAGCGCCAATCGCTTCAATCTCTCGACCCAGGATTTGACAGCCGCCGACGCGGGCGTGCGTGGCGGCATCCCCGGCTCGCATCCGCTGAAGGGCGCGTACATGAAGAACCGTTACCCGAACTGGGCAGCCAAGTTCTTCATGGACGCGCTCATGCTGCAACTGGCGGCGGATCGGCAATATGCGTGACATCGCCCTTACATTGTTCGTCTTCGGCCTGATTCCCTACATTTTGATGCGCCCATATGTGGGCCTGCTGGTGTGGTCATGGTTCGGCTACATGAACCCGCACCGCCTCTGTTATGGCTTTGCCTACAGCTTTCCATGGGTGCAGGTCGTTGCGATCCTGACATTTGTCAGTATCTTTCTCAACAAGGAGATGAGACGGATACCGAAATCGCCAGTCAGTATCCTGATGATACTTTTCTTTGTGTGGACTACGTTCACTACGTTCTTCGCTGCAGAAACAGATTCTGCATGGCAACATTGGAATGAATTCAGCAAGACATTGATTATGGTGTGGGTTACGCTGATACTGGTGAATGATCGGCGGCGAATGCACATGCTTGTATGGCTGATTGTGGTATCTCTCGGATTTTATGGTTTGAAGGGTGGACTATTTACTATACTGAGAGGTGGTACGCAAACGGTATTCGGGCCGGCAGGGAGCTTCATCGCCGACAACAACGATTTGGCCCAGGCACTCTGCATGGTCCTGCCGCTCATGCAGTATTTGCGGCTGCACTCACAGGGCAGACTGGTCCGGGTCGGCGTAGGGCTGAGCATGCTTGTTACTGGCGTGGCGATTCTTGGGACCTATTCGCGTGGTGGCCTTGTTGCTTTGGCGGTAGTGAGTGGCGTTCTATTCCTGAAAAGCCGCAGGCGCATTGCCTTGATCGTTGTCTTTGCGGCGCTGGGCTACGTGGGGTACCACTTCATGCCTGCTCCATGGCTTGAACGAATGGACACCCTGCAGCATGCGAGGCAGGTGAATACGTTGCAAACCCGGATTCAATCATGGGAGTTTGCTACAAATGTCGCCCTCCATCATCCCGTAGTCGGCGGCGGATTTGATGTCTATAAAAGTGCTTCCATGTGGAGAAACTATGGTCCGGAGGGCGCCCAATCCCGCGCAATACACAGCATATATTTTCGTGTACTTGGTGAGCATGGATTTCCGGGTTTGGTACTTTTCCTCGGGCTATTGTTCGCGAGCTGGAGAAGTTGTGCCCGGATAAGGAAAATGACACGTCACTCTCTGGAACAGAGGTGGGCTTACGATCTGTCTTCCATGTTGCAGGTCAGCTTGATTGCCTTTATGACCGCTGGTTTGGCGACGACGTCAAGCTATTTCGATCTTTCCTATCAGCTGATGGCGATGTGTTTGCTGTTGGCAATCATTACTAGTGATCAAAAGGCAAAGTCTTTGGTTCGTGAAAATGCGGCACCAGCGTTGTCGGTGGCCAGTGGGCAGAAAGAAGTGGCTGCATACCAATGATAGATTCGGTAGACGGCCTTATGCCTAAGAAGGTGCTTATGGTCGCATTTCACCTGCCACCTTCGGCTGCCAGTAGTGGTCACCTGCGCCCGCTGGGATTTGCGAGGTATCTGCCTTCATTTGGTTGGTCATCAATAGGATTGTCTGCCAGTGTACGTGCATACTCCCATACTGACCCGACCAGCGAGAGTCTTATTCCGGAAAATTTCCCGGTGCATCGCGCGTTCGCGCTGGATGCACGACGGCATTTTGGAATCCGGGGAAAATACCCCCCCATCCTGGCCCAGCCTGATCGGTGGGCAGCTTGGTGGCCGGCAGCAGTGTATGTCGGGCTCCGCCTTATTCGCCGCCACAAGGTGCAGGCAATCTGGTCCACCTACCCGATCATGACCGCACATTGTGTGGCGCACACCTTGAGCCGGCTGTCCGGGCTACCGTGGATTGCGGACTTCAGGGATCCTGTCACCAGCTCTGTTGCTGAGCGGGACAGGCTCACGGGATCAACACAAATCCGCTGGGAACGTCGGGTCCTAGCCCGGGCAAACTATTCCGTGTTTACGACACAGGGTGCCATGCGGTCTTACGCCGAGCGCTACCCGAAGGCTTACAGCGAAGGCCGCTTGAAGGTCATTTCGAATGGGTTTGATGAGAGAGACTTCGCCGAGCTGCCAGCATACCGATCCCCCGCGGGTGGGCGTCCCTTGCATCTGGTACACGCTGGTGTCCTGTATCCATCAGGTCGCAGTCCGCTTCCCTTCTTTGAGGCTTTGGCGAAGCTCCGGCATTCCGGGTTTCTGGCCGCACATGAGATCAAGGTGACGCTGCGTGCCAGCGGTTCCGAGAGACAGTTTGGCGCTGAGCTCGACCGTCTGGGTCTCAGGGAGGTGGTCGACTTGGCACCGAGCGCGCCCTATCGCGAAGCATTGGCGGAACAGGCCCAGGCTGACGCGCTGCTGCTCTTCCAGGGAGATCAATACGACGACCAGATACCAGCCAAGCTATATGAGTATCTCCGGATTGGTCGGCCGATTTTCGCACTGGTGGGAGAGCGGGGAGATACGGCGGCCGTGTTACGTGAAGCTGGTGGTGCGGAAGTGGTGCCGATTGAGGATGCAGCACGCATTGAGCAGGGGTTCGCGCGATTTGTGACATCCTTGGCCAATGGGGCGACCATTCAGGCACGCCGATGTGACATCGAAAAATGGTCGCGTCGTCGGGGGGCTGTGGAGCTCGCACAGTTGCTTGACCATATGGTGGATCGAGCTGATTCAAACCCAGCAGAAGATGGCAATGAACGATAACTCAAAGCAGGCCGTTGATCGGCCAGGCAATATATGATGTTCCATTCCATATGCCATGATTAAGATCTGCCATCTGGCCTCAAACCACGAGGGGCTTGACACCCGCATCGTGCTCAAGGAGTGTGTGTCGCTGGCGTCCGCCGGCTATGACACGCACCTGGTCATCACGGCATCGGAGGCAGACGCGGCGAAAGCCGCTGCCAGTGGTGTCACGATTCATCCCCTGCCACAGCCGTCCAGTCGACTGGCGCGTATGTTCAGGCACACCTGGCACTGCTACCGAACCGCCAGTCGTGTCCAGGCTGCGGTCTATCATTTCCACGATCCTGAGTTGATCCCTTATGGGATGCTTTTCAGGTTGCGCGGTCGACACGTGATCTATGACGTACACGAAGATTATCCGCGGGATATTCTCGACAAGTATTGGCTGCCAAAGTGGATTCGCAAACCGGTTGCTGGCGCCGTCAGTGCGCTGGAATACATAGGCGCACGCTGGTTCTTCAGCGTCTCTGCGGCAACCCCAGTGATTGCACAGCGGTTTCGGAAAATCACATCCAAAGCTGTCAATATAAACAACTACCCTCGACCTTCCGAGCTGGTACCGCCGGAAACATCTGTGCGGAGAAAATTCCAGATTTGTTATGTTGGAAATATTACCCGCTTGCGCGGCTTGCGAGCTATTGTTGATGCGTTGCCACTGGTTTCGCAAGTCACGTTTATTTTGTGCGGTCAGTTTTCCGAGCCTGGTTTTGAGGCGGAACTGAGGTCCCTGCCCGGGTGGCGGCAAGTAAGGTTTCTCGGCAAGGTTGACCGAGAGCAGGCTCGGCAGGTAATGGCGGAGAGCATGGCCGGTGTGGTGACCTTTCTGCCGGTGCGCAGCCATCTTGACGCGCAGCCGAACAAGCTGTTCGAATACATGTCTGCCGAGCTGCCCGTGATTGCCTCGGATTTTCCGTTGTGGCGGGACATCGTCGCCGGCACCGGATCAGGAGTTTGTATCGATCCGCAATCGCCCGCGGCCATTGCCGCCGCGATTCGCCTGCTGCACGAGGACCCTGGGGGTGCCGAGAGCATGGGCAAGGCGGGTCGCAAGGCAGTACTGAACTTCTACAACTGGCCCATTGAGGCGGAAAAACTGGTGCAGCTTTACCAAGGATTGGCATGAAGATCGTTACCGTGCTCGGCGCGCGTCCTCAATTCATCAAGGCTTCCGTGGTGTCTGCAGAAATTGCAAGGCGGTCGATGATTGAGGAAATCGTGATCCATACCGGCCAGCATTTCGATTCAAACATGTCATCGGTATTCTTCGCCGAGCTGGGCATGACCGACCCCAGATATCACCTTGGGATTCATGGCGATCATCATGGCAGGATGACCGCACGCATGCTCGAAGGAATCGAGAAAATACTGCTGGAGGAGAGCCCTGATGCGCTCCTGGTGTACGGCGATACGAATTCCACGCTCGCAGGTACCCTGGCGGCCGTAAAGCTGCATATTCCGATCGCACACGTGGAAGCCGGCTTGCGATCGTTCAATATGCAGATGCCCGAGGAGATCAACCGTATCCTGACCGACCGCGTGTCGACTTGGTTGTTCGCGCCAACTGCCGCTGCGGTTGCCCATCTGCATCGGGAGGGACTCAACTCGGGAAGTATCCACGAAGTGGGTGATGTGATGTACGACGCAGCACTGCAGCACGGTGTTCGCGCCGAACAATCGGGGAACAACGGGACAGCTGGATTGGAGTTGCCGCCGAATGGTTATGTGCTGGTAACGGCTCATCGGGCGGAGAACACGGACGATGCGAGTCGTTTGCGAACAATTCTGGACGCCGTCATGCGGGTTGGCAGACAGATGCCGGTGTTGTGGCCGCTACATCCACGGACACGAAGGCTATTGCAAACGGAAGATCTGCTCGCGTTGGCGCAGCATCAGGTGAAAGTCGTGGAACCGTTGGGCTATCTGGAAATGGTCTCCGTCGAGCGACATGCGGCAGTGATCGCGACGGACTCGGGTGGTGTCCAGAAGGAGGCGTTTTTCCACGGCGTGCCATGCGTCACCTTGCGCGACGAGACGGAATGGGTCGAACTGGTTAGCGCTGGATGGAATCGGCTGGCGCCGCCAACCGACGCAGAGACGGTAGCCAATGCGATCCTCGCGGCTTGTGGCAGCCGTGGTGCGCCAGTGGCGCCATATGGAGATGGTCATGCGGCCGAAAAGATTGTTGCCTGCCTGGCCTCGCTGCCTTCGGTTTGAGCGCAGAACCCTCCCATCATCGGCCATGCCCGAAATGGTCTTTGGTTTATCGGAATCCGATGCGACCGCGAGGTGAAATGCGCGCTCAAGTGGCCTGGCCAGGCCTCCTCGCACCGATCTCGCCTGCTACTCGGCACCGGTGCGATGCTAATCGGGTTTCATGATAATCTGGTCGGGACGTTCAGTCGTATAGTGACCTCGTTCGATATCGCGTAGTTCGGGACCGGGGCCTTGAAGGTGGAAACGGATTCGACGCTTTCAAGAGATTTCCCCATTTGGCTGTTGAAATTGACGTGATCAGAAAATGAAAAACTTTGGACTAATCGGTGTGGCGGGCTATATCGCACCGCGCCACATGCAGGCGATCAAGGACACCGGCAACAACTTGGTGGCGGCGCTGGATCCCAACGACTCCGTTGGTGTGATCGACAGCTACTTCCCGGAAGCGGACTTCTTCACTGAATTTGAGAGATTCGACCGGCATGTCGACAAGTTGCGCCGTTCCCATCACGGCAACAAGCTGGACTTCGTCTCCATATGTTCACCCAACTATCTGCACGATTCACATATGCGCTTCGGCTTGCGATCCGGCTGCGATGTCATCTGCGAAAAGCCATTGGTGCTGAATCCGTGGAATATTGACGGTATCAAGGAGATTGAGCGTGACAGCGGGCACCATATCAGTACCATTTTGCAGCTGCGCGTGCATCCATCCATTATCTCTTTACGTGAAAAAATACGTCAGAGTGCTGGTGGTACACGGCATGAAGTAGACCTTAGCTACATAACTGCGCGAGGTCACTGGTATTTGCGCTCATGGAAGGGCGAAATAAAGAAATCAGGCGGTATTGCAACGAATATCGGCGTGCATTTTTTTGACATGTTGCATTTTATTTTCGGAGATCTTCAAGTCAACGTTGTACATCACAACGAAGAAACCAAGGCGGCGGGGTACCTGGAGTACGAGCATGCCCGGGTGCGGTGGTTCTTGTCCGTCGATATCGATGATGTACCCATGGCTGAGCGGGCGGCGGGAAAGCGCACGTATCGCTCGATCACCGTGGATGGTGAGGAGATCGAGTTTTCCGGAGGTTTCGCGGATTTGCACACGCGGTCATATGAACGGATCCTCGCTGGACAGGGTTACGGCTTGGAGGAGAATCGCACTGCCATCACCGCGGTGGCAACTATTCGCAACGCCAAACCTATAGGGTTGAAAGGAGATTATCATCCCTTCCTGAACAGAATCGCGCGTTGAGGAGATATCGTGGGGTATTTCGTTCATCCTACTGCCATTATTGATGAAGGCGCCCGTATTGGCGACGGGTCCCGGGTATGGCACTTTGTCCATGTCTGTGAAGGTGCGTGTATAGGTGCGGGCGTTTCATTGGGACAGAATGTATTCGTTGGCAACCAAGTAATAATTGGTGACCACTGCAAGATTCAGAACAATGTCTCGGTATACGACAACGTCACACTGGAAGAAGGGGTGTTCTGCGGCCCTAGCATGGTGTTTACAAATGTCTATAATCCACGCTCCTTGGTTGAACGCAAAAACGAATATCGGGATACCCTTGTAAAGAAGGGCGCGACTCTCGGGGCGAACTGTACGATCATTTGTGGCGTCACAATTGGTGCTTTTGCGTTCGTGGGCGCCGGCGCCGTAGTTACACGGGACGTGCCTGACTATGCGCTGATGGTTGGCACGCCGGCTCGCCAGATCGGCTGGATGAGCGAGTTTGGTGAACGACTGGCACTTCCGCTCGAAGGGGATGGGCAAGCAGTCTGTGTCCATACCAAGACGCGCTACGTGTTGACTGCCGGTGTCGTGGCTAAATTGGAGTCTGCGGATGATTGAGTTTGTGGATTTGCAGGCCCAGCGGAACCGTATCAAAGTCGAAATTGATACGGCCATCCAGCGCGTATTGGCGCATGGTCATTTTATCCTGGGGCCTGAAGTGACCGAGTTGGAGCGCAAGCTCGAAGCCTACACAGGCGCCAGCCATTGCATCTCCGTTGCCAACGGAACCGACGCACTGCAAATTGCCCAGATGGCGCTCGGGGTCGGACCGGGCGACGAGGTCATCATGCCGGGCTTTACCTATATTGCCACGGCAGAAACCACCGCGATACTGGGCGCCAGCCCCATCTATGTGGACATTGATCCGCACACCTACAACCTCGATGCCGCACTGCTGGAATCGGCGATCACACCCCGGACCAAAGCTATTATTGCCGTCTCGCTCTTCGGGCAATGTGCCGACTTCGATACCATTAATGCCATTGCTTCGCGGCATGGCATTCCGGTTATCGAAGATGCGGCGCAAAGCTTTGGCGCGAGCTACAAGGGACGCAAGAGCTGCAACCTTTCCAGTATAGCCTGCACAAGCTTCTTTCCGAGCAAACCACTTGGTTGTTATGGCGACGGTGGCGCCATTTTCACCGCTGATGGCGAGCTTGCGAAAAGCATGCGGCAGATTGCCCGGCACGGTCAGGACCGCCGCTATCATCACGTACGCGTGGGCGTGAACAGCCGACTGGATACGTTGCAGGCTGCAATATTGCTGGTGAAGACGACGATACTGGACGACGAAATCGCGGCACGCCAGAAGGTGGCGGCTGTCTACAGCCGCCTGTTGAGCGCTGCTGGTGTGAGCGTGCTGCCGCAGGTGAACGCGTACAACGAGAGCGCGTGGGCGCAATACACCATACAGGTCGAAAATCGCGACGTGGTGCAGGCGCGACTTGCGGCGGCTGGGATTCCCACCGCCGTACATTACCCGATACCGTTGAATCGACAGCCAGCCGTCGCATCGGGGGTTGAGCTGCCGGTTGGCGATGCGGTGGCCGGATGCGTCCTCAGTTTGCCCATGCATCCGTATTTGATCGAACACAGCCAAGTATCCGTTGCAGAGCATCTCGGAGCCGCGCTGCATGTGCCTGCGTGATGCGCGCGACGCGCCCCTCAACTGCCAGCGTTTTGCGGCGCTTTGTCAATCATGCCGGCATTGGTCATATTTGATTGCGAACTGCAGCCGGGAAGCCCAGCCATGCTGGAGTTGCCCAAACCCGTGGGCCAAGATGGCCACATCGTGACATTACCCAAAGTGGCATAGGACGTTGAGCTGCGAGGAGTGCTGGTGCTGAATGCATTGTCCGTTTTCCTTTCCGGCGGTGATCCGGAAGGACAAGCTCGTGCCGCAGGCTCATTTGTTCGTCAGGGCTTCGTTCCGGCTGTGCACCTTGACTGGAACGGGGGACGGCTCAACGCCTGGGCGCATCCTGCCCAACGACACGTCGAAAACTGCAGTATCGAGACGCCGGTGGGGAGCGCGTGCTGCGTCGGGCCATTGTGGTATCGGGGTAGGTTTGGCAGACAGGCGCTGGCGTTGCTGCTCGATGAAATTCACGCGACTGGGCGCATGGACGAGTCTGCGTTGCGTGGCAACTTTGCGCTCTATCTGAATGTGGACGACCACATTTGGCTGCTTAACGATGCGCTTGGGTTCGTTCGAATTTACGTGAGCGCGGACGGTTGTTTCTTCAGTACAAGTTGGCTCGCTGCCTGCGCCTATCTGGAAAGCGTTGAACTCGATGAGGCGTCGGCCATAGAGTATGTGCTCGTGGGTGCGGCACATTCCCGTCACTCCGTGGCGCACAATGTGAATCTGCTGCCGCTGGGTCAGGCCTTTGATTTGAGCCGTCGCTGCATGTGGCAGCGCTTCCCGTCCGGACTCGCTGCCGACGGCCGGGACTTCGACTCTCTCGACGAGGCCGTCGACGCGGTCGCCGGGCATTTGCGCGATGTGTCTGCTGAAGTGGCGCAGGCCTTTCCGGGTCGGGTCAACGTGGCACTATCGGGCGGCTTCGATTCACGCTCGATAGTCGCCGGCCTGCTTGCAGTTGGCGAGCGTCCACAGCTGTTTGTGTACGGTGCGGCGGACTCCACCGACGTACTCGTCGCGGGGGTTGCGGCAAGTTCGGCAGAATTGCCGATTGATATCATCGACAAAGGTGTCATGGGTCGCGACTTGCCGGCGCCGAACATCGAATCACTCGAACAAAGCGCATTGTTCTTTGATGGCCTTCCCAGTGATGGGATATACGATTCGGGCGCTGACCGACAGACGCGACTGCAGCAGAATTCAGACGGACATATCGCCCTGAATGGCGGCGGCGGGGAAATCTTCCGCAGCTTTTTTCATCTTCCCGACCGCCATTTCACGGCCGTCGATATCGTGCGTTCCTTCTATCGTGGATTCAGCCCGCGAGTGTTTCGCCGCGTGCATGGGTTGTCTGATTACGAAAAGCGCCTCGCGGCCTCCATGCGGGAAGTCCTGGGTGTAGCCGTGGTCGCCGACGTTCGCTTGACACGTCCACAGGTCGAGCTTCTCTATCCGCTCTTTCGTTGCCACTACTGGATGGCGGTGAACAACAGTGTGGCGGTGCGTCACGGTTACTACGCCACGCCACTGGTGGACCTGGAGTCGACGCGTATGGCCCAGCGCCTGCCGCTGCGGTGCAAAAGCGCAGGTGGCTTCCAGAGCCAACTGATCTCTGCACTCCATCCGGGCATCGCCTCGCAGCCCTCGGCGTATGGCTTCAGCTTTAGCGACGGGCCCGATTGGAAGGCAAAGGTGGCCGAACGATTGGCCTGTGCACGCCCGGTACGCCTGCGTCCGCTGATCAATGCCGCACGTCGACAGCTGCGCAACGTTCGCGTCGCACCTGTCACGCTCCAACGCTACCGGGACGTGCTGCCGGGTGAGTGGCGCCTGGATCCACTGCTCGATCTGGAGCAGTTGCCAGATGATGGTGCCTTGGGGCGCGCTCTTGCTGTGGAAGTGGTGTGGCGACGTCTATTTCAGTAGAAATTTCACCGCGCAGGTCGGCGCTTGGCGAGAAGGCTTCGCGTATCCGGATTGGGGTACTCATGCGGCAAAGCGCCGTTTGCCTTTTCAGGCCAATCAAGGCTCCTTGCCAAGCTGCGGAACGGTGATCGATCACGTACATCGGGCTTGGGCGAGGCATACCACCAGCCCCGACCACGTGTACCATCTGTGTCTACCCCGGTCCGCAACTCTGCTGCCGCGTCGATGGATCGGTACCACCGGCTTTCCCACGTTGAACCAGGTTTGTCCGTAAACAGGCAGCTGATACCTCTCCCCCCGGGTGGTCGAAAACGCATATGTCCGATGCAACCCAAAGCCAAATCAGAACCCTTCTGACACCGCGTAGCCAACATGATTCCAGCCAATAAATTCCTGGGTTCACCGATCGATCAAATAACACCACAGGCGGAGGAGGAATTCTTTACCTCACTGAGGCTTCGGAACGGAACTTACAAAACGACGTTCCAAAGACGCTTTTCCGAGGTCAATAGTGCACTTCAAAAATTCCTTCAGTCCGGGGCTGTGACTGTTGACAGCGTCCTGGATGTCGGCATTTCTTCTGGCAGCAATACATTGGAGCTCTACCAGGAATTGGATTCTGCTGGTTATAGAAGCAAGATTGTTGGAACCGATTTGATGCTCGACGCTTGGCTTGTCCGCGTTTTCCCTGGTTGTTATGCGTTGGTGGATGAGACCGCTTATCCACTGCGATATGACATTTTCAATCGAAGCATGAAACCATGGGTAATCAGCAAGGATTACCGGAATGGGTTCTTTGTTTTCCGCAAGTGTATCAACCTCGCGCTGGGACATCGTGCGGAGCGAATGATGCGTAGTCCAAGTTCCGCCACCGTACGAAAAGTTGAACTCGTTACGCCTAGGCTTGGCGAATATACCGATATCAGTGTTCAAAAGGATAATATCACTGAATATAACCATGAATTCAAGGACAGGTTCACTTTTATCAGGGCCGCAAACGTGTTGAACAAGAGCTATTTCTCTGATGAAGAACTCAGGTCGATAATAGCCAACGTAAGGCGATACACTATGAAGCCGCGAAGTGCGCTTCTGGTTCTGCGCACCCACGAGGACGGTACCAATCACGGGACCTTGTTCAGTATTGACGAAACTGCGGGATGCAAGATCCTACAGCGCTTCGGCCAGGGCTCTGAAATCGAGAATATTGTATTCGAATGCATGGGTAGGCCTTGACGTGAACCATCTGGGGATTCCCTGTGTGGTTCAGTGCTGCGTGTGAACCATTATTGACACCGATATGGCTGGCGAGCCACTTCATCCCTGACTGGTGGCCATTCATGGGCCGGTGCTAAGGTGAATTCACGTCGGTGTATCGTGTCATCCATATCCATTTTCCAGGAGGCTGTGCGATGTACGGACCGTTCCCGCTTTCGCGTCGCCGTTTTGTTCGTGCCGCCATGGGCTTGCTGGGCCTCGCCACTGTAGTGCCGTTGCGGCGAGCGTTTGCCGGTGCGCCGACGCCGGCGCCCGGCGATGGTGGCGGGCATCTCGTCATTGTGAAGGTTGCCGACAAGGATCGTGTCTGGCGCGCCCAGGCGCACGTCGGAGATGACCCGAGGACTCCCGCCAAGGTTGTGCGATTCACCGACGCAGACGGCAATCCCCACCGTGGTTTGGAAGCATGGTTCTATGCCGATTGCGTGGAGGCAGGGGCAACGCGCCTCGACAATGCCTACGACTACATCAATTGCAAGTCGGTCGCCGTCACGTACGACGGCAAGAACGTACCGGTTCCGCGCAGCAGCAAACCAGATGGTACGTTCGATTTCTGGCGTGGCTGCCGATCGCCGGCAATCCGCTACGGAAAGCAGGTGGGCTGGAGTAAAGAGCGCATCGACTGGTCACTGCTGCCCAGCTACGCGCTCGACCCGCAAGTCCCTTGGGATGATTCCAAGATGGACTACAGTTTCAACGGCCATGGCAATTGCACGACGCGGACGATGGGGCAAGGTGGCTCACGGCCGGACATCGGCTACATGCCAACGTGGAACATGGCGTTCCTGTGCGATCCAAGCGATGCGACGTGGGCGGTGGTGCGTCGCACCGAGGATCACATCGGCGGTTGGGGCACAGTTTACTTCAGCGATCCCGACACCGGAGGCATCG
>JGI26528J50254_1001145_pt1 | contig 15369 bp, 15 predicted proteins | sample ThiBiot_300_plan_FD_50254 | JGI IMG/M metagenome (IMG submission 50254)
TAGGTCTTTGCCGTTAGCCGGATAAGAGCCTCATACCTCTGGCTCGAGCGCTTCGCGGAATAATTCATCGCAAAGGGGATGGAATCCAACAACAAGAAACCGTGCCTTGCCAGTATGGTTAGGGCATCGGCCGCCGACCCGTCGGCGGCTCCAGGAAAAACCGCCCGGAGTGCGCGCATGAGCGATCGGACACGGCTTGCGGGATCCAACAAGAACTGTGGAACACCCTCGTCACTCCATGGCGGTGCTTCCGCAACGAGCACGTATCGAACGAGGCCATCAGGAAGCTGGTCGGCGTATGCTTGCCACTTTGCCTCTGTGTAGTCGTAGATTTCTTTAAGGCGTGGAAGTGCATCGTCTACGGTGTCTGAGCCGAATAGCCGGCGAAGTTCAGAGAGTTCCGTCGGAAAACGCTCAATGAAGTTCTGCATCATCGCATCCCCTGATTCGACCTTGCTTGCAATCACTACGGGTTTTGAAGGTCTTGCGATCAATAAGTTCGCACTCCAGGCTGGCGAAGAAACTCTCAGCCATGGCGTTATTAAATGCATCGCCGACTGTTTCCATGACAATCCTCAACTGAACTGTGTAACGATGTTCAGCTTAGCAGAAGGCCGCTTTTGACTTTACTGACGCTCTAACGCACCCAATAGTCCAGGCAGAGGTAAGCTATCGTAGCTATCGCGTATTCGCTCTTGATGACAGCCCATCGATTAAATAGGTACCCCCTCAATTACGCTATATGCCGATTTAGTTGGAACGATTCTGGTCAAATTGAAGCCCGATTGGTCGAACAGTTCACGATATTCGGCTTCCGTGCGCTCATAAGAATGGAGCAGTACCAGCATTTCCAGATCCATCAGCTTGCCAAACGAGGGTGCATTGCCTTCTGGAATGACCATCTCCACGATAAGAAGCCTGCCTTCCCTTGGCATCTGCCGACGACAACACTGGAGGATTGTCGACGCACGCTCCTCGTTCCAGTCATGGATGATGTGCTTCATGATGTATGCGTCACCACCCGCTGGAACCGAGGTAAAGAAGTCACCGGCGATTGCTTCACAGCGTGGCGACAGTCCGCGCGCAGCGATAGCCTCTTTTGTTCCCGTGATGACGGAAGGCGCGTCGATGAGTATTCCATTCATTTGCGGGTATTTTTCCAGGATCGAGCAAAGAAGCATGCCATGGCCGCCTCCTACATCGACGAGCGTGTTGATCCCCGAAAAGTCATAACCATCGATGATTGCCGCACTGGCTGTGGTACTCATACTGGTCATGGCGTCATTGAAAACCTTGGCTGGGCCAGTATTCTCGCCGAGATAATCGAAGTAGGCCTTGCCGTAAATTCTTTCGAAGGCCGGAAGGCCAGACTGAGCGCTACCGAAAAGATCACCCCATGCCCTCCAGTGCCAATCCGCTCCGATGAAAATAGAAAAATCACGCAGACTATTTGGCGTATTGCTGCGCAAGGGTTCCGCTAACGCAGTCAGGCTGAAGCGTCCTGCAGCGTCCTCAGCAAAAATGCCGGCGCTGGCAAGCGCGCGCAGGATGCGATAGAGAGGACGTACCTGGGCTCCGGTCGCCTGCGCCAGTTCATCGACGGCTTTCGCCCCATCATTGAGCAAATCGGCAAGGCCTAGCCTTGCCGCAACGGATATCGCCTGTGTAGTCACAAACCCGAAGATCATCTGCATCAATTGCGCTGCCGGTGGAATTTCTGCGGAAACCTGCTCAGGCTCGTCGTGTGACATTTATTTTCCTCTTGGGAAGGTAAAAATTATTCCAGATAATACTCATCAGCAAGAATATTATGGGGGCTGTTCCAGCGGTCTAGCCCAATCTATTCGAGTTCGCCGTCGATCTGGAAGATCAGGTGTTCAGCATGATGAACGTGCTGGAACAGGTACAGGAAACACTCTCTCAGTTGATCGGGTTAGCTTCTATGCCGACTTTGACGCCGCCGACTGATTCAGGTGGCGGCTGGTGACACAACTGCTTGTTCTACCCCTTCTTGACGAAAAAGGTTGACTAATCAAAGAAATTGCAACAAAATTTGAATTGACGAATCTTAAAAAATGCACAAAATGGCCCCCCCTCTTCCTGTAACCCTTAATCCCAAACTTTCTTCTGATCGCCTGGAGTTCGTGTCGCAATGGCTGCTGGACGAGTTTTACGCGACAGAAGATGATTTGTCCCGCCCGACCGATAACGGCTGGACTCGTGGCTGTACTACCTTTGGGCGGCAGAAAAACCGGATTATTGCGGAAGCTCTATCAGGGCAGTATACATGGCTCGGCTTGCTGAACAGTAATAACGACATTGTTTTCACCATTGGCGGGGTGCCCTGCAGGTTCAGCAACGACGATCCGTCAAACCCTTCGAAAGATGCGGTTCTGACCGCCAATCGCTACCAGTTGGATTTTCTGGAATTCGCAGCAGATAGCGAGGCGGCACGCTTTTGCTTCATCATCGATCGAGGTTATGACGGCGCAGCCGAACCTCGGGTCGAGTTTCTCGGCTTTACCCCGGGTGGCGAGATTGCATGCCGTTGGGTGTCGAATGCCGTGCGTGTCTTGCGGGTAGAAGGCCAGCAGATCGTGCCTCAGCCTGTCGACGTGGCGAAGCCCCAAGTGTCTCCGAAGCGGCGCGATGAAAGTGATTCAGCCTTTAAAGCAGTGCGATGAGAGACTTCATTGGAGCTAACCTTCGACTCATTCGGCTCTTCCAGAACCTGTCACTTGCAGAGTTGGGAGAGCGGGTCGGTGTGTCGAAGCAGTTCCTCAGTCGCGTGGAAACAGGTGCCGAATCAGTTGCCGCTCAGCTTGAGAATTCGCTCGCGGAAGAGCTGAATATCCTACCCGAGTTTTTCTATCACATAGACCCGAATCCAATTACGGATGAGCAGTGTCACTTTCGCCGGCAGCTGACGACCAAGGTGGTATTGCGCCAAGTCGCACGGGCTAGAGGCGAAATGCTTAAACGCTTAGTGGATGTTCTGGATGACTATGTCGAATTGCCACATTATCAAGTCGGTGAGGCCGAACCAGAATCTCCCGAGGCGATCGAGCGTGCGGCTGATAGATTCCGTTCGCTCTTCGGCCTCGGTTTGGGTCCGTTGAGTAATGTCACGCGTATTGCGGAGAATGCCGGAGCTGTGGTGATGAAGGTGCATGGACTTGCACCTGAAATTGATGCTGTGTCGTTCGCGACAAAGCGGCCGTTGATCGCATTGAACGATTCAGGCCGTTCGGCATGTCGCGAGCGCTTCGGCATTGCTCACGAGTTAGGGCACTTTTCGCTGCACATCGGTGTCTTGACTGGCGACCGGTTGACCGAGACACAGGCAAATCGCTTTGCCAGCGCGCTCCTAATGACGCGAGGCACGTTCGTGGATGAATGTCGGTTGGCGATCCGCGGTACGCGACTCAACTGGCCGGGCTTGTCCGAATTGAAGTTGCGTTGGGGCGTGTCCAAGGCGGCGATCATTTTTCGCGGTCGACAGCTTGGTGTATTCTCCGATGATCAAGCAAGGACAGGGTACGTGAGACTCAATCGTCATGGTGAAGCAGTGCAGGAGTTGGAGGATCATCTAATTGCAAATGAAGAGCCGGAGGTTATCACCGAGAGCTTGAAGGTAATGAAGGAGCACTTTGGCGTACCGCAGTCTGCTGTCGCACGTAAGATGCGAATACGACCTAGTCTCTTACAAACGCTGTTGGTGGCACCTTCCGCGGAAAGCATGGATAACGTGGTAAATCTCTGCCCGTAGAATCCAGCTCATGTAGTGTTGGACTTATTACTGCAGTGTTTATGAATGATAAAGGACGTTATCATTCATAGTACAACTCCTACTGCTCCCTACAGAATCAAGGGATTTCCTGCTCACTTGATTCTGAAGTAGTTTCTCAACGATAGTAGGAATAGAAAGATCAGCACAGCCGAGATAATGTTCTGCCCGATACTGGCGAACACCACGGCGTCCGGCATTATTGGGGGAAGTTGATCTTTACCTCCGCCCCCGTAAAGACAGGCATAGCTCTGGGCGAGTTTTTCGGAGCGACCGAGACCTGAAATAACTAAGCCATTATGGACAGAAATATAGAGCGCAGCCATTGGTGGATCGCAGTGGGGAATTTTGTTTAACGAGAGAATTTGAGAATGACTTTCTTGAGCAAATGATGCCAGAGGATGTGAGAGATAATGGTGCCAAAAGGCCATGGTAATGAGCACCCACCATAATAAAGCGCGAGGTGCCGAGCGACCAAAATCCGAGAACCATTGATAGAAAAGCCCCATCCAGTAGCGTCCGCCGCCAGGCCAGCATAACGGATCACCCTTGCGGAATCCGATAGGATTAGGAACTAGCCAATCTTGCACTCCCCGCAATGATTTAATCTCTTCCGCTAGAAAATTCAATTCACGTTCATGATCGTGAGCCTGAAGGGCTAATCGCTTTAATGCTCGCCAACGAGCAGCCAGATTTTGAGTCTTATCAGAATTTTTGCCCCTTATCCCTAATAGCACTTGATTAGCGGTGAATGTGTGGAAACGAGAATTATCAAGGCGTGGTGCTTCCGCAAAATGAGCCTGCTCAAAGTCTGGTACTGAAAAAAATTCCGCATCCTCAAGCGTAAAGAAAGACCGTCCTTGGATAGCCACAAAAGCGGAGTCTTTCTTAAAGATGGTTCCACGAAAGCATGTAAAGTTCTCAAATGTAACTTGGTCAAAGACCGCTCTATCATGGAATATCGCCTTTGTAAAACGCGTTCTGCCAGTGAATATCGCATTAAAAAACCAAGCAACCCTATTAAAGGTTACATTACTGAACCATGCTCGACCGCTGAATGTCGATCCGTCGAATAACGCGTGTCCAGAGAATGCGGCATTCTTAAATGCGGCGAAGTCACTAAACTTCACCTTTGAGAATGATGCTTTCCTGAAACTTGTCTCTTCAAAGCTCGCATTGCCATTAAATGTGGCATTTTCAAATGCCACATTGTCACCAAATATCACTCTCCGGAATAGAGCAGTACTGGCAAAGGATGATTTTTCGAATAATCCTGGGCCTTGGAAAATCGCTTGCTCAAATGCCGCAGCGTTACTAAATTTGACCCCCGTGAACAATGCATCATTGGTAAACAAAGTGCGATTAAATCTTGCATTACCAAAAAATATGGTCCTAGCGAATAACGCATGACTACCAAATGAACAATCCTCGAAAACCGCATGACCAAATTTTGCTTCTTCGAACGCTGCATAGCCACTAAACATTGCTCCCGTGAATATTGCATCATGGCTAAATGAGGATTTATCGAATCTTGCATCACCGTGAAATCTGCTCTTATCAAATCGCGCACCTTTGGTAAATCTTGTTCCATCGAATTCTGCATGCCAAGGGAATATAAAATCGGTAAACGTAACCTCCTTTTCAAAAGTGTGATCTGTGAAATCAGCTCTCGCTCTAATGCGCCAACTATGGTCGCTGGTCATCCTCTCGTTAGCCTCACTAAACTTCGCTCGCTGAGCCAGTATTTCCTCTGCCCATGCATTCCATGCTTCCAAACCTTTTTCGTAAAGCGCTAGTGTTTCTTCCTTGTTCATGTGTTCCCAAGAGTAATTGCTGTTATCCTCATTAATACGATACTTTAAACGTCGGGCTATCCTCCGGCCGAGTCTTCCGGTGGTCATATATCCGCGTCGTGGCAATATTTGCGTGTCCCAGCCACTCCTGCACCTTCGCAATGTCAGCCTGATGATCGAGGGCATTCGTGGCTGCCGTTGCCCGTAGAGCATGCGCTCCAATCTCAAACCCCAGCATTCTTGAATACGATCGCACGATCTTATAGACAGCATCGGGCGTAATGGCTTGGCTTAAACTTCCAGTCCGGTTGTTGCGGACAGGACGAAACAGGGCACCAGTATTATCAGTGCCATGCCCTGCTTGCTCGAGGTAGTCTACGATGAGGCCACCTGCTGCAGGGTGCAGCGGAATATAGCGTGTCTTCTCGCCCTTGCCGGAAACATTGAGATGGGCAACACCACGGCGGTCGTGCCTGAAATCTTTGACCCTGAGTTTGCACAGCTCTTCACGGCGCAGTGCGTGATAAAGTAAGGTGGCCAACACGGCGCGGTCGCGCTTACCCTTGAGCGTTGCATTGTGAGGAGCATCAAGCAAGCCTCGCGCTTGATGATCACCCAGTGCCGGCGTTTTGCCCTGGTAGCTTTCTACCCGTGGCCGTTTCACCCCTTTGACCGGGTTATGCGTAACCGCATTTTTCTCGCACAAATATTCGAACAGGGATGACAGGGCCGCCAGCCGATGCCGGATAGTAGTGCCGCTCAATTCCCTGTGCTTTAAGTCATCTCGCCAGGCAATGACGTGAGACCGAGTGATTTCCCGGAATTCATCCGGGCGTGCAATGCCGATGAAGCGCATGAAATCCTGCAGGGCATTTTCATAAGCGCGCCGCGTCTGGGGGTTATCGATATTGGCAAACCACTCGATTTCTGCCGGTACTTCGGCCAAGCGGTGGAACTCGGCAACGCTAAGAAGCGAGTTGGATGAGGACGGGATAACCGGGAGATTGGAGGGGTTCATGCCCGAATCTTATTATTGATAACCTATTTTATCAATAATGAAACCTAGGAATGAAAAGCAGAATGGCGAATGCGGCACATGCTGCAACGGCAGGAACCGCCCGGGTGGGAGGTCTGATATCTGCCATTACCGTTCCAGGGATGGAGGGCGCCGAGAATCTCTCGATAGGTCCCTCACCGGTAACGCCGCTTTCCGGCGAGCCACCTTATTCCACAGGCGATCCCGATCCGGCACAGGAAACACCTGAGAACGTCATACGTCCGGAAAGCACGGACACACTCACCGCAGGAGGAGCAAGTGAAGAAACCAGAAAAAACTGAGCGTGCCGCGCCTGAGAATCCGTATCTTGCAGCGCGCCGGGAGTGGAACGAACGCTACGGAGATTACATCAAGGCCGCGCACAACTGGCGCCTTGCCGCAATAGGCAGCATTGGCGTGGCGTTGATATGCAGCAGCGGCATGGCCACGCTGGCGCTTCAGCAGAAGGTGGTCCCGTACGCTGTCGAGTTCAACGAACACCATGAGCCGGTGCGTGTGACGCGTGCGGACGTGATGGCGCACTGCTTTGCACGCCCTTGCAAGGGTGCGCGAATATCGGTTCAATTCGTCAAGGAGAATATGAGCTTTACCGCTGGTAATGATGATCCCCGGTCTACTTTGATGTTTACCATGCTCAGCGTGTTTGCTCAGTTTGAGCGTTCGCTCATCAAGGAGCGGCAGCGTGAAGGTATAGCCCTGGCAAGGGCCAAGGGAGTCTACAAGGGTAGGAAGCCTGCACTCAACGCGGAGAAGGTTGCAAAGCTACGAGAGCAGGCCGCAGCGGGAGCAAACCGTTCAAAGCTGGCGAAGGAGTTTGGGATAAGCCGCGAAACCCTTTATTCATATATTCGGCAGACCTGATTGTCCTATCAATCTGATATCGACCTGCCTCATCAGGCCCATCATTCATGACTGTTTGTTTCCCTTACCACCGCTGTGACGGTAACCAGTCTCCACTCATTCCTTTTTGCTCATGAGTCATTTTTTATGGAACAGAAAGTCGATAAAGCTGAATTTTATATATATATTTAAATAAGGATGGATATGGTTCATCGACCATCATCCGGCAGAGGGCGATGCAGGTGGCTCCACCATATAGGGGAAGCTGATGGCTTCCAATGGATACGATGCTTTTATGTCCCACAACAGCGCCGACAAGCCTGCTGTGGAATCCGTCGCAAAGGCACTGGAAGCGCAGGACATACGCTTTTCCTGGACGTATGCGACATCCTGCCAAAAAATCAGTGGCTCAGGAATCTTGAGATGGGCATCACCGAGAAAGCCGCAATATCCCTATCGTTTGACCACAATTACTCATCGGAATCCTTCTCTGGACTCCATAGCATCAACTCTTGGAGGAACATATGAGCGCCATCGTACTGGTTCATGGCATCGCCCAGGAACAACTTGGATCTGAGCAAATCCGCTTGAATGCCGTGGCAGCCCTGGTAGATGGCATCCAAGAAGCTGCCAAAGGTATGCCGACTGAAAAGGAGTGCGTACGTCTCGAACGCCTGGCCAAGCGAATTCTCGAGCGTGACCCTGAAGTGGAGGTAAAAGTCGCGTTCTACGGATCCGCGTTTCTAAAGCCGCATATCGTCGATGATGATGAGAAGCGGTTCAAAGATGATCTCGCGCTTGCGATGATGAAGCGAGCGCGCGATGACAGCGAAAGAGAGCGCACCTCCGACGTAGCTGAAGGGGAGTTGCAAGGAATTGAGGCGACCGGTGAGGCCCAAGGACCTGGCCGCGTGTTGGGTGCGGTCATCGAACGCCTTGGCCGCATTCCTGGCATCGCCCACTGGGTAATGGAAGGAGCAGCCCGATTTTTTCCTGAGCTCGAGCAAGTTGGCCAATACATGTGCGAGCCAGAGATTCGGGCATTCGCCCGCAACGAAGTCCGGCGTTTCATGACTCCCGACACGCGGGTACTCATTGGGCACTCGCTAGGCTCGGTGATTGCGTACGATATTGCGCGAGAACAAACCAATCCTCTGCCTCTGCTGCTTACGCTCGGTTCCCCGCTGGGCCTCAAGGAGATCATCTATGACAGGATTGATCCTCAGCCGCCAACCTTTCCGGCCAAAGTGCAGCGTTGGGTCAACGTCGCGGACCGTGAGGACTTTATCGCCAGCACGCTCGATCTGGAGCCACTCTTTCCACCCCCTGCCGGAGCGGTTTTCAACAATTTCCCAAGCGCTTATAACGGAAAGGCTCCCCACGTGCTCACGCGGTACCTGGGCAAGGATATTGTCGGTTCCGCGATCCTGCAAGCGATGATGCCCTTCGTATAGGAACAGTGGAATCCGCCCGACATCTTTTGGTCGTCGCCTCACATTGCGAGGCCGAAGGGTCACTGACCGGTCTGCATTCGACGGCCCATGCATTCGCGGAGGTTCTGCGCGACGATTTGCGAGGACACTGTGGGGTTGATGACAGCCTGGGCGTATTGCTCGACGCCGATCGGAAGACGATCGAAATGGCTGTCGCGCGCGCAGCCGCGTTTGCTCACGATAGGGTGCTGGTATTCGTCTGGATCGGCCACGGCAGGGTACATGACCAACGCTTCTATCTGATGCCTTTCGACGCCCGAGCCGAAACTATCGAAAACTCCGGAGTCGAGCTTATTCCGTTGCTAAAAAAAATCAAGGAAGCCGAGCCAAAGGGTATCGTGGTCTTAATAGACGCTTGCCAATCCGGTACAGCCCTTGTGCCGGGACTAGAGGCTTGGGTGCAATCACAGAATACTGACAATTCAAAAAACCCTGTCGCTCTAAAACCTCCTCGGGCTTCGATCGTGATACTGACAGCCACCGATAAGTACTCGGCCTTCAATCTTTCGTTCAGCAAAAGATTGACGGAACTACTTCGCAATGGCATCGGCACCGCTGATAAAGACCTCAGTTGCGCGAGCTTGCGAGACTACCTACGCGAGATGACGACCGGACAGATTCCGTGCCTGCTGCATTACGACGACGCGCCGCATTCTGCGCCGATGTGGATGAGTCATAACATCGCGTTCGACCGGAAGGTCCATTCCGGGGTAAAGGATCTGCGTGAACACAATCTGATGCTTAGTCACACGATCAAATCGATTGCACGTCGATTGACGACCCAATCAACTAGTATGGCATTCATTGCGGATGTGGGAGCAGGCAAGACGATACTGTCTGCGATGCTCGTGCAAATGCCTTATGATCTGCGCAAGACCACTAAACACCAACATTTTGTGGATGCTTCGCTTTTTGCGACTGAGGGTACAGTATTCATTACAGTCGTTAAGGGCCTTGCGGACCAGTTAAAATTATACAAGGGCTTCCGGGACGCCTCGCTGCCTTTCGAGGAGAGGAAGGATCTTCCCGACCAGGAACGAATGTATACACAAACCCAGACCCGCCCATTCGGGCAACAGAAGAAGGATCTGTCCGACCAGGAGCGAATGCTGCTAAGCCCGTTGCGGGTCTGGTTGCAGAAACTCGATGCGTCGAACGACACAGCGAAGATTACACTTTTGCTGCACGGCATCGACAGCATGGCGTCGGGGTGTCGTGAGAAGGTACTGACTCTCCTTGAATTGCTCGCCGCTCTACCCGGTGTGCGCGTTCTCATGACGGCTCGAAGCGGTGCGAAGACGCCGAATAATGTCGAAAAATATCCCCTCGACCCACTGACGAATGAAGAGGTCAAAATCTACCTGTCGAAAGCAAATGTCCATCCGGCATTGCACGACGCACTTGTAAAGCGAATCGGGGGCAACTGGCTGTGTGCGGCCGACTTTGCTGAGAAGTTCAAAGATGGCAAGAATCGTGACCCGGCGGAAATCGTCGAACTGACAGTGAAAAGGGGATACGAGGAGAATCTTCAACGATTGAGGGTCTGTGCTGAATATCCGGAAGACTCGGACGAACCGCTGACGATCGTCTTTATGACGCTCGCCGCAGCTGGTACCGGCGCGGTGATACCGGACGCCCTATTGCGTGCTGCTTGCGCAGTTCAGGGCGGACCAGCGACGGATGAGCAACTGGACAAGGAACTCAAGAAACTCGACGGCTTGATCTCCCGCAGCATCCTGCGAGAGACGTCGCCCATGTGGGGTCTCTATCACCAGGAACTGGTGAACTATGTGCGGTGCTCAGAAAAGTACCGAGTCCGCATGAAGACGGCGCATGCGGCGATTGTGGAAGCCTTGCAGGATAGAGTCCCCAACAGCAGGGACGCCGAGCCGATCGAGTGGCGATACGCTTTCGATCATGAGCTCAATCACCGGCTCATAGTAGGGAAGGTAACGGGTGAGTTAAAACGGTTTTATTCGATTCAGTCTGTCGATCCCGGAGACAATTGCTCGCTTTGGGAGCGACTGAATCGGATTCTAAATAAGGTTCTGAAATCTGATCATCCGGATATGCTCGCAACGCGGTACAACCTCGCGTACTGGGCGGGGGAATCCGGTGATGCCCATAAGGCGCGCAGTCTGTTCGACGCTCTACTGCCGGATCAGGAGCGGGTGCTGGGCGTCGGCCATCCGGACGTGCTCAGGACGCGGGGCAATCTCGCATGGTGGACCGGGCAATGCGGCGATGCTCATAAGGCGCGTGACCTGTTCGACACCCTACTGCCGGATCAGAAGCGGGTGCTGGGCGCCGGCCATCCGGACGTGCTCAGGACGCGGAGCAATCTCGCATGGTGGACCGGGCAATGCGGCGATGGCCATAAGGCGCGTGACCTGTTCGCCGCCCTACTTCCGGACCGAGAGCGAATGCTGGGCGCCGACCATCCGGATGTGCTCAGGGCACGAGGCAACCTCGCGTACTGGGCGGGGGAATCCGGTGATGCCCATAAGGCGCGCGACCTGTTCGCCGCCCTGCTGCCGGATCAGGCGCGAGTGTTGGGCCCCGACCATCTGGACGTGCTCAGGACACGGGGCAACCTCGCGTACTGGACGGGACAATCCGGTGATACTCATAAGGCACGTGACCTGTTCGCCGATCTCCTGCCGGATCAGGCGCGAGTGCTGGGCCCCCACCATCCGGATGTGCTCTTAACGCGGAGCAACCTCGCATGGTGGACCGGGCAATGCGGCGAGGCCCGGGAAGCGCGTGACCTGTTCGCCGAACTGCTGCCGGATCAGAAGCGGGTGCTGGGCGTCGATCATCCGGATGTGCTCACGACGCGAAATAACCTTGCCTGGTGGACCGGGCAATGCGGCGAGGCCCGGGAAGCGCGCGACCTGTTCGCCGCCCTCTTGCCGGACCGAGAGCAGGTGCTGGGCGCCGGCCATCTGGAAGTGCTCAGGACGCGGGGCAACCTCGCGCGCGAGATAGGGCAATGCGGCGATGCTCGGGAAGCGCGTGACCTGTTCGCCGAACTGCTGCCGGATCAGGCGCAGGTATTGGGCCCCGATCATCCGGACGTGCTCACTACGCGAAATAACCTCGCATGGTGGACCGGACAATGCGGCGATGCTCATAAGGCGCGCGACCTGTTCGCCGCCCTGCTGCCGGATCAGGCGCAGGTGTTGGGTCCCGACCATCCGGACGTGCTCAGGGCGCGGGGCAATCTCGCATATTGGACGGGACAATCCGGTGATGCCCATAAAGCGCGCGACCTGTTCGCCACCCTGCTGCCGGATCAGGCGCAGGTGTTGGGCCCCGACCATCCGGATGTGCTCACGACGCGAAATAACCTCGCATTGTGGACCGGACAATGCGGCGATGCCCATAAGGCGCGCGACCTGTTCGCCGCCCTGCTGCCGGATCAGGCGCAGGTNTTGGGCCNCGNCCATCCGGACGTGCTCAGGGCGCGGGGCAATCTCGCATATTGGACGGGACAATCTGGTGATGCCCATAAAGCGCGCGACCTGTTCGCCACCCTGCTGCCGGATCAGGAGCGGGTGTTGGGCCCCGTCCATCCGGACGTGCTCAGGACGCGAAATAACCTCGCATGGTGGACGGCGAAGGCCGATGAGGCGAGCATTTGAGCACCGTTCCTTTTGGACATACCCAAAGACTTTTCATCAGCTATCGCGTCTTGAGCATGCCATCGAAATCATTAGTGAGGCCTTGAAGAAGGGGGAGTCCGTCCCCGAATTGAATTTGGCGCCTTGGCGGTAATTCAACAGGTTAGTGCCCTTAGCTGAGGGCTTGTAGGTAAATACTTGATCAAGTACAACTCACTTGATCGAGCTGGCGCTCATGATTTTGATCCAGTGAACTGACGCGAACGTATCCGATTCTTTGACTGGTGATGACTCTCTCTCTACAAAAATGTCAGGGTAGAGTCTATGACCTTCATGGGGGAGTGTCAATCAATATAATTTGAAACTCTAGATTGACACAAAATGACAGGAAAAGTGTCAGGCAGATTTTGTCAGGATGGGGTGTACCACAGATTGACACAACCGATACGGAGGGGGACTAAAAATGGGTAGGTTAGAAGCAGCTGATAAAATATGTTATCAACTGTAAAGGGCTTTGTTTCCAATCCTACGGCCACGGTATTAAGGCTGTCCCGGCACTTCCTTGTCTAGCTCGGTTTGGTTCCCAAGCAGCACTCCAGCGGCGATAGAACGCAGCTCTCCGGGATCAGCAAACGGGGTGATTGTCTCATCTACGAACCTTACTCATTCATGGCGCCTGGCGCCCCAGATCCCTTATGGAAAACTTTGTTACGATCAAGCCATTCTCGGCGCAGCGGCTCAGCATGCTTGCATCTATATTTAGATCAAGCGCTATTGCCTGATAGCGCTTGATAAGCTTCGATCTCGGAAGCTGCGTCAAAAGTAACTCTAATTGAAATTATGGTGCAAATTTGGTGCAAAACTGTTTTTGAAAACAGAAGGTGCTTCTACCATGACCCAAGAGAAACTCGATAGTGCCAAGGTTGAAATCGAGCGCGAACGGCTTAAATTGGAGCGAGAGAAATGGGTTACTGAATCTCAGTTACGGGAGAAGGAACTTGATATCAAATTCGCAGAGCAGCGCAGCAGAGAAGCCGAAATCGAACTCAAGCGCGAAGAGCAAAAACGAGGTGGATGGGGGAATCCCCTGATTATTGCCATATTTGCGGCAGCCATAGCAGCTACGGGAAACGCGGTTATATCAATAATAAATGGAATGCAAGAACGCTCCCTAGAAGACCAAAAGTCTGAGCAAACTCGCATCCTTGAAATGATCAAAACGGACGAGGAAGCTGCCACTCAAAATCTAAGATTCCTTCTGGAAGCTGGGTTGATCGATAACCCAGAGCGCGCTCGAAAATTGAAAAAATTTGTTGATACGGTTAAACCTGGTGAAGGTCCATCGATTCGAAGCCAGCCCTTTGGGGGCGGAATACTAGGAGCAGATGATGCTGCTGACGTTAGTAGACTTGACGACAAGGATGGGATAAGAATGGCAAGTCGCGCGGTGGGTCGGCTTACGATAATATCCAACAACAATAACGTGCAGTCATGTACTGCGTTCCTTGTAGATAAGGACCTTGCCCTCACGGCGGCACATTGCATGAGTAATGCTACAGCTGCTTTCGTGGATTTCTCAGATCCCGATTCTTCCTCATCTAAATCCAAATACAAAGTGCAGCTACCTCCAATAAAGGAGGACCGTTTGCCGTCTAATAACTTCTCTCTACTGAGACTTTCAGGGGAGCCAGGGAAACACTGGGGAATTCTTGCTCTCAGTTCTAATGAACTAACAGTTGATGAAAAACTTGTAGCCGTGTATTTCCGTGAAAATGAATCTAAAAAGCAATATGTTAAGGCCCCTGACTGCAAGATTTCTGAAATTGAGGAAAACGTGTTCCATCACGGTTGTGATACGGGAGCTGGTAGCGCAGGATCACCCATCCTTAGTCGGGAAGGGTTGCAGGTGTTGGGATTGCACAACGCGCGAGATCTTACCGGTGGGATGGCAACTCGCTCCGATATTATCTTTCAGGCCATTGAGGCCGACCTCTCAGTTAAAAAGGTTAAGAGTGGCTATTTACAAGATATCCGACACCATTAGGAATGGCTGGTACTTCATTAATTAATGTCTATGACGCTGAAAAGCCAGAAATATTTGGATTTGGAAATCTTATATTGACAAACAATCTACCTTTGCTATGCATATATAAGAGCTCTATTTCCGGTCCATTAATGAAAGAAAGCGGAAAGGAAGCTCCAGAGGACGTTAATAATAAATCTGACAGGAGTAATCATGAAAACCACATATTTAATATTTGCGTTAGTGTTGATTAGTTTTGGGTGGGGGAATTCGATCAATGCAGCGGAAGGACCCAGCGCCGTATACACATTTTGTGTGGCAGATAATGCTTCAAACTGTCCCGGTGATAGCAAAAATCGGTTTTATGGCTGTGGAGCAGATACAAAGAAAATAGCGGGGGATTACTGCAAAGTATATGGCCCTGACGGGGAGGAGATACGGGGGAAGTTTCGACTGAACTGGCTATCTACGACCGAAGGGGGACAGTGTGGCTACACGGTTCTTAAAGTAGAGTGTCTATAAAAGGTATCAACCATGTCATCGATAAAACTTCCGGTAGTCAGAAAATCCGACAGCCTAGGCGTGGTAGCGCGGCGCACGGCGTCGCGCTGTGCAAGCGCACAGGGGTTGCGCGCAACCCCTGTGCGCAAGGGCAAGGGCGAGAAGCTGCGTGAGCGTGTGGATGCGCAGCTGCAGTCCATTGCTGATGATCCGGCGCTCGTGCGCTCATTCTTCAGGCATCCATCTGTTGCC
>JGI26528J50254_1001155_pt1 | contig 15303 bp, 9 predicted proteins | sample ThiBiot_300_plan_FD_50254 | JGI IMG/M metagenome (IMG submission 50254)
CTCGTCTGATTCCCGCCGCTCGCTCGATGGTGCCCGGCGCTGTGCCCGTGCCGCTTCTTGGCCTTCTTCTTCCGTCCGCACTGCACGGCGATCTTCGGACGCAGCTGAGCGACACGACCATTCTGCGCGACAAAGCGAGCGCTTGCCTTCTGGGCCTTGGCGCAGAGGTTTTCGGAGTTTTCGAGCAGGCTGTATTTCTTGCCGCCCTTCATCTGCAGGACAAAACGGCTGACCGGCGCGTCGGGGACGACTTCGAAGGTGTTGCGGATCCCGTGGCGCTTGGTGGTGTCGACCCTTCCTTTCAGCAGGATCCTGATCTGGCCTTTCAGTTCGCCGACCAGGGCGGGAAGCTTGTAGCCGTAGCCGCCGACCAGGTAGACGGGACCTTCCAGCGGCTTGTCAAGTAGGGGCGTCCATGCCTTCGCGTGCCCATAGACCGTGCTCGGCGGGCAGTGGCCGGCAAGTAGTACGGGGCGCGTACAGGTCTTGTTGAGGTTGCTCTGGTCGAGGAAGAGGGCGTGCGGCAGCCCGACCTGGGCGCGGGCGATGTTGGCGCCGCCCGAGGGCATCGTCAGCACGGCCCGCAGCGCCGGATGGCCTGCGCGCTTCGTCGCGCCCTTCAGCTGGACCTTCAGCTTCGGCTTGAAGCCCAGCTTGTCGCAGCCGCCGACCTGGAAGCGGTTTGAGACCGTCGTGGACTGGCTGGCGAGAGTGCCGACCTGGGCGGAGACCGCCGCCGCTTCACAGTCCGTCGGGTTCAAGGTAAACCCGGCACGGTTCAGTTCCACCGTCACGGAGCGCACATCCAAGGGGATGCCGTCGAGAATCGTCGGCAGGGGGTCACTCTTGGCCGTGATCTGCGCCGTTTCGGGATCGACCTCGAGGGCCACCCGGACCACCACGACGCCGAGGTCAAAGGGTCCGGCGACTGCGGGCGTGACGATCGCCAGCGATAGCGGGGCGCCCTTGTAAGGGCCGGCGAGATAGGCGTGCCCGGTCACGTGGACCGGGCTTGGACCCGAGCCGGCGCCGACCGTGACCGTCCCGACTTCCGATGCCTGCGGACAGGATGGGCTGCCTCGCTCGAGCTTCCCTTCTTCGGGATGGCTACGCGATTCGGCCTGCGCGATCCCGGAGTCGGGGCAGTACGGGATGCCTGCAAGCCTTCCGGTCAGCCCCTCCGGAAGGACGGTGTCGATCGTGGTGATCCGCTGGGTCCCGTCGCCGCGGGCGATCCGCAGGACGAAGGGGCTGTAGGCGCCCGCCAGTGGGTTCGTGGTGCCGGCCGAGAAGGAGAAGCTTTTCGGGGCGGCGGCTTCGGAGGCCGAGCAGGAGCCCGCGATCTGGAAAGAGTCGCCCGGGTGGGCGTCTGCACCTTCGGGCGTCGACCACGGTACGAGCGTGGAGCTGGTGGCGTGTTCGCCGCAAGCAAGCGGCGTGGTCAGCGCACCGCCGGCGCCGCCGAAGAGGTTCAGCTTCACGTCTTCCAGGGGCAACTCCGGATTTTCGGCAAAGGTCGTCGTCAACCGTCCCGTCCGCGGGTCCGGTTCGACCCTGCCGGGGAGCTTGGCGATGATCCCCGTCGATTCGTCTTCGATCACCAGGTAGAGCGCGGTCAGCGAATGGAATGGGTTGTCGAAGGGCTTCGCAAGATAGACGGAGCCCTTCAGCACGTGGGGGATCTGCTGGCCGAGAGCCGGTTCGTCCACCAACAGCGGCGTGACGACCTGCGCCGTCCCGAGCTTGGAGGCGTCAGGACAGTGGGCCGGCTCTTCCTTGAAGCGGATGGCACCCTCCGCCCCGCTCTTCTCGGGGTCGTAGCCGATCTCAGCCAGCGAGCAGCCTAGAAGACCGTTGGCTGCCGAGGGGTTGACCGCCATGCCTTCGGGCAGGACCACCGTGGCGTCCTTGAGGTCGGCGGCGGCCAGTTCCCCCGCGCCTTCGTGCTGGGGCTGATGCAGGGTGAATTCGAGGCCCGAGGGTGAGTCACCCTGGTCGGTGGTCGGCCGGGCGGAGATCGTCGGCCCGAATTCGAGCGCATTGCAGCCCGCCACCCCGACCGGGTTCCCTTCGCGGTCGACAGACGGGTAGCTGTCCGTGACGACGGCCTGAGGTTCCAGCCAGTCGTCGACACGGACGGTCGTGGTAAGCGGGCCGCCGCAGGAGCTTGGCATCGTCAGGAATGGCCTCGCGGTGCGCGGAACCGCGCACCCGGTTTCGGGATAGTGGAAGAGGCAGCGACCACGCTGGCCATCATGGCTCGCATCGGAGGGCACACCCCAGAGGGTCGTGCGCACCCCTCCGATCGCTGCTCGCGCCAGCACATCCCTACCTGCCGCAGTGAGGGTGAAGGAGCCGTCTGAGCTGACCGAGCCGAGCAGGTGCACGTCGGTCCCTTCGATCACTTCGAAGCCAAGCTCGGCCGGGTGCCCGGACGGCGGCACCATGTTGTAGACGGGATGAACGCTGGGATGGGTACCGAAGCCCGCGCCGACCGAGAGAGTGAGGGCGATCGTCCCCACCTGGGAGGCGTCCGGGCACCCCGTTTCCCCGCTCTCCAGTTCGCCCTCCTTGCAGCGGGGTACTGCCGCCGGGTCGACGACCGTCCCCTTCGGCAGTTCCACCACTGCGTCGCGCAGCCCTCCACCCGCTGGCAGCAACGGTTCCAGGTCGTTGGGGTTCATCGTCAGGTTCATCCCGGCCACCGTCATCTGGTAAGGATGGGAGCCTGCCTGTCCGGCAGGCGAGCCATCGACCTCGGTGGTCAGGCCGTAAAGGCCAGCTGGCTTGGAGAGGAAGCCGAAGGGGCTTTCGGTGGTGGAGACGGGGGTCGGCTGGACCGTGCTGGCCGCGGCGGCGGCGCCGCCTTCGATCGAAGCCCCGTTGGAAAGGAAGCCCCCCGAGGCCGCGGCCTTTTCGGCGGCGTTGGCCTGGACCTCTATCGGGACCACTACGGTGACCCCTTCTCCAGGGCCGATTGGGCTTGCCGTGCCGCCAGTGCAGGTGACCTTTCGCCCCAGAGTGGAGCAGCTCAACGGTACGACAACTGCTTCGGCAACCTGGCCGTAGGCTCCCGTCGGCGGGAATCCAGGAGCTGGCAGCAATCCTGGGGGCAGGGTGTCAGTGATCGTGAATTCGCCGCTGGTCGGCGCGCCGCCGACGTTGTAAGCCTGGACTAGGTAGGCAGGGCCAGTCTTGTCCGCTTCATAGACGGTGCCCGCCGCGAAGGCGCTCGGGTAGGGGACCGTTTCGATCGTCCAGGCAGGCGCAGCCGGGGCGGCCGCAGCGCCCCCCGGTGCGAAGCCGAACGCCCCCGTGGAGATCACCACCATCGCCACTGCGAGCAGCCGTCTCATCGCCTGCCTCCCTTCCCCTTGCCGTGCCCAGGTCCCTTCTTATCGGTCCTCTTGTGGTTCTTATGGCCGCGTCCCACCTTGGCGTGGTGCCCGACCGTGCCCTTGTGCTTGCGCCCGTGGTGGCGGTGGGTACGGTGGCGCATGCGGCGCACGCACTCCCCGTGCCTGCGCACCTTGCCTTTCTTGCATGGCTTGGCGGGGGCCGGGTTGCCGGAACCATGAAAAGACGAGGTGCCGGGCGAGGTCAGATTCGGGGGCGCGGGAGCCGCTCCACGGCACGTCGTCTCTTCTTCGCAGCGCGCCGGCGGTTCTTCCTGTTGCGTCAAGATGCCGCCTTCGATCCGGGCGTCGTAGACGTCGACCAGTTCATCGCGGTCCTGGGCGACCAGAGACTGCGCGGTGAAGAAGAAGATGTTTTTGCCTTCTTCGTCGGCGTCCCCGAACCAAGAAGGGCCCGCGCCTGCAGCGCCGCTCGAGATCAGATAAAGGCAGCCGCCGTTCTGAGCCTCCGATTCGCAGGACCCCTCACCCTCTGCCTCCCACTCATAGACATCGTTGACCCTGTTCTGGTCAGCGGCGACCAAGCGGTCAGCGGAATCGAAGACTACGCGGCGCCCGTCAGCGGAGAGATTGCGAGTCAGGAAGGAGTATTTACGCCCGAGTTCGTAACCGACCGGCGGAATGCTCTGCACCCCGCTTGGGCCCGCAGGAGCCTCCCCGGTCGGGTTGCACGAGATGCATGAGATTCCCTGGCCAGCGCGATAGAAAAAGAGCTCAGGGCAGGGGCCGGGGAACCGCTGCGTCCCCACGCATTCGCGGCCCTCGTTGTCATAGGAGGTCAGCCGACGGGACGAGGTGAAGAGCAGCGTCCGACCGTCGCCGGAGATGCGGGATGCGTTGGTGACGACGGCACCTTGGGCCTGGAGTTTGGAGGCTGGCGCCCAGTCGAGAGCTTCTTCTTTCCCCGTCCCCAGGCGGGCGATGTATTCGATCGCCATACCGTGCAGCCCGTAGAGGTTGGTTTCCCCCGTGGGCGCCTGGGAAGCCCCTTCGGCGAGCGCGCCGGGGGCGACAAAATAGGCGTCTTCGCCAGCAGGGCCACCGACCGCCAGCATCCCTTCCACCCGGGCGCCGTTTCTGTCGGTCGGGTCCGGAGTGAGGTCTCTGAGGTTGCCAGTTCCGAGGTCGTAACGGTAGAGGTCGTATCCCGGTCCGGCGGTGGAGTCGGCGGTGAGCCGCCCCTTGTCAAGGAAATAGACGAGGCGCCCATCGGCCGAGGCACCGACAAAGGCGGCTGGCGTTTCGGGATCGGGCATGCCTTCAGGCGCGGATATGCGCACCGTGCAGGCCTTTCCGTTCGTCGCGGCGAGGCATTCGGCCGGGTTCAGTTCCGCCGGGATGCCAAATGGGTTGACCCGCACGTAAAGCTGCCCGCTGCCCGCAGCGCTGAAGAAGACCCTCGTCCCGTCGGCCGAGATCGCATGGCTGGTCTGGGTGTAGTAGCGACCCAGGGCGCCGCCTGAACTGAGTTCTCCGAGCCAGTTGTAAGGGCCCCCCACTGCCCCTTCGCTCGGCACTTCGCCGTCGCCCAACACACCGGCGACCACCAACCTGTCCGTCCCGCGGTCATAGGCGTAGACGTTTTGCCTGCCTTCCAAGTCACCGGGAGCGAGGCCGCCACGCGCGCTTTCAAGCAGCGCCACTGCCCCCCCCTGAGAGGATCCAGCGTAGGTGAGGGTGGTGTTCTTGGTCTCGAGGGTGCTGACCAAGCTGGTCGCACCATCCGAGCTCTGCCGCCGCAAGAGGCTCGCCGTCCCGAAGGACTTGCTTGCGAAATCGTAAGTATCCCGGAGGTCTTCGGTCCAGCCGAGCACCGATGCCCGCGAGCCATACGAGGCGGGAGGGAGTAGACCCTGCGTCGACCAGCTCGCGCCATCGGGTGCGCGGGATGCCATGAAGGTCGGGAACTCCTGGGCGCCTTCCCCACCAGGGATGCCGGTGTTGGAGAAAAAGGTGACCCGATCACCCGCCAGAGAGGCCTGCACCGAGTTGATCCCGCCTTGGGCGCCGGCGCCGTTCTTGTCGGTTGGACTCGCCTGCTCGTAGGCGCGGCAGTCAGGCAGCATCGCCGAAGGGCCACTGCGGCGGGCTTCGTTCGGGCAGCCGCCGAAGCTAGGCGCCGGCGTTTGGGTAGCGAACGCGACCTCCTCCCCTTCCGTCGCCCCAGCGGTCCCCCCGCCCGTGCTCACGGCAACGATCCGCACACGGTAAGCGGTGCCGGGGGTGAGGCCCCCGATCACCTGGGAGACCGGAACCGACGTGCTCCCTTCTCCGATCGCGGCGGCGGCGGCGGGGACTTCGGTGGCAGCGGCCCAGCCGCCAGCTTCGAACTGAACCCGGGTCAGGTACTGGAAACTGTAGGTGGTCGCCGAGCCGCGTGGGTCGACCAAGCCCTGTAGGGTGGCGCCTTCGGCACCGATCCCGGCGACCGCGGTGCCGGTGATGGTCGGGCCGGCGGTCGTGAAGGGGATGTCTTCCCCGGGGTTGACGTGTCCTTCGCTTACCCCGACTAGCCGCTGGTGGTAGACGGTGCCGCCGCGCAGGCCGGTGATGTCGGCGTGCACATGCTCTTCACCGTTCCCGCTGAACGGGCCTTCCGGTCGGCACCCGACTTCGGGTGAGCCTTCGAAGCCGTGTTCCTTGAATTCTTCGTCGGTGGCGTACTGGAAGAGGCAGGTCGAGGGCGAGACTTCTTCCGGCTTCAAGGTCGCCTTCAGGGTCGCCGAGTGGTCGGTGACCCCTTCCGGAACTTCGGTCACCGGGGTCGGGACTTCCTCCGCCGGGCCGAAGATCTTCACCGTCCCTTCCTTCGCCGGCAGACCGTCGACCACGATCACTCGCCCCGTATCTTCATCCACCGCAATCCCTTCGGGTTTATGAAGCGCCCTGGGATGGGTCACTCCGAGCAGTTTCCCGGTGGCGGCTTCGTATTCGGTGAACTTGCCTTCGAGGTTGGCTTCGCTGAGTATCCCGCTCGTGAAGATGGTCCCTGCCGCGTTGTCGACCGCCACCCCGACGACCGGTGCCGGGTCGATCGGCGCACAGTTGGCCGGGACGCATTCGCCCGTTGCGGCGTCGAACTCGAAGAGGCCGTTGCCGAGGCCCCCTGCGGCATCCCGGGCTATATATATGTGGCCTGATGAATCAGCAGCGACGTTGCGAGTTCCGGAACCCACGGTACCCGCAGCCAGTTGCCTCAGGAACGTGCCCGTCGCCGTGAATACATCGATCGCTTCCGCTGCTATGTCCACGACAAACACATTGCCCGAGCCGTCGACGGTCACAGCTCTAGGACGGAAGCTGCCGGAATTCTCGACGGGCGGCAGGCCACCCAACTGCCCGGTGCCGTCTGGCGGGAGCGATGCCTCGGTGATTTCCAGTCCGGTTGCTTCTCCCGACGCGTTGAATTGCTGAACCCCTTCGTGTGGAACCACTTCTATGCTCGAGCTAGGGAGTTGCACCGTGTACACATAGCCAGCGTAGGAGCCACTGGAGTTGTCGGCCGCGACTCGAAAAGGCCCTTGTGCTCCCCCGGTGAGTTCCGGATTGCTGAGGTCGATTTGGCCACTCGCTTCGAAGTTGAAGGTGTTCCAGGCTCCTGGTCCGACCGGTGCAGTCACCACATAGAAGTGATGAGTAGCTTGGTTGATGGCGACACTGCTTGGAGTCCTCTGTCCTGGCAGCGTTTCGGTCACTTCTAGGGCATGCACTCTGGCGGCCTGGACGGGAGCTGCGGTGAGTGCCAGCATCACAAAGCTAGGCAGGATGATCATGGTCAGGAGACGCGCCGCCGACCACCGAGCCGGGCCGGGCCGAAGCTCTCCGGGCATGGACTCCAGCCGCTCCCATCGGTTGTTCACCGTCGCGGCCCTCGCGATCTCCATCAGCGCGATCTCCTCCCTGTCGAAAAAGCCGCCGGAACCCTGCCCTCGCGGCTAGCTCTCTACATCTCCCTGACTGATGCCACGGCACCCACATACCCGACAAGGATTAGCTGGTACCAAAGGCTGCCTGATCACATCACGTTTCGACGACGCTGTCAACTTGCTGCACCGAAAAAAGGGGGCCGCACGAGACGGCCCCCTTTTCGCTGCGTCGGCGTGCTGCCGAAACAGGGCTGTCTATTCGTCAGCCCCGAAGGCTTCGCCTTTGTGCGCGGTGCCCGCGAGGGTATTGTCGACCGCGCCCGAGAGCACGGCTGCTGCTTTACCCAGGGTCAGTGCGCCGCCCCCTGTCGTCTGCTGCGTTTCACCGAAGAGCAGGGTCTGCGGGGTCTGCAGCACCCCTGTCGCGACCGGTTCGAACCCGCCGGATCCGTTTGTTTTCACTGCTTCACCGGTCGCGGTGCCTTTCACAGGCGCGACGACTCCGGCGAACGGGCATTCCGCCCCCGTGAGTTCGATCGTGGCGAAGGTCGTTCCCGCGCCCGCCGGCTTGAACTTGTCGAAGACGGGGCCCGCGGCGTTGCTCGGGTCCATGATCACTTCGTCTTCGAGCGCTTCGGTCACGACCTTGTTGTTCGGCACCGAGCAGGTCGACGGGTCGACCGTCACGTTGGTGAATTCGAGCGTGCCCGTGCTGTGGTTTGTGCCGAAGTTTTCACCGTCGATCGTGCATTCGACGCCGGCGGCGCAGTGCACGTTTTCGGCTGTGAGCGTGATCGGCGCGCCTAGGACGGTGCTGTCCAGACGGAGCGTGGTCCCCGGGTGCTTGTTGATTTCAACTTTTTCGTGAGCGCTGGCGCCCAGGGCGTTGCCCGCGGTGCCGATTGTCCACTGTGCCTGCGCGGAGCCCGCCGCGACGGCGGCCACCGCCATGCAGGCGAACAGCGCGAGGGCGATCTTCCTGAATCGCATGTTTGACTTTCCTCTCTTTAGTTGTTGTAGCCGGCCATTTCGCTCCGGCTCGCGCTACGGTCCACCACAGGCGCCGATCGACCAAGAAAATGACGCGGATGTTTCATAGCTCCAGGGAGGGGGCCCATCTCGAGCGGCGACAGCGATCGCCAGCGCCGCGCGAGGCGGCCCTGACTTCTTAACCTGCATGCGTCACCGAGCAGGGGCGTGACCTATTCGTCAGCCCCGAACGCTTTACCTGCGTTCGCACCCGCGAGGGTGAAGTCGACCGCGCCCGAGAGGACCATTGCAGCTTTGCCCAGGGTCATCGCACCGCCCCCTGTCGCCTGCTGCGCTTCGCCGAAGCGCAGGGTCTGCGGGGTCTGCAGCACCCCTGTCGCGACCGGTTCGAACCCGCCGGATGCGCTTGTCCTGACCGCTTCACCGGCCATGCTCCCTTTGAGCGGCGCCACGACCCCGGCGAACGGACATTCCGCGCCCACGAGTTCGATCGTGGCGAAGGTCGTTCTTCCTGCCGCCGGGATGAACTTGTCGAAGACGGGGCCCGCGGCGTTGCTCGGGTCCATGATCACGTTGTCTTCGATGGGTTCTGTCACCATCTTCCCACCCGATATCGAGCAGGTCGACGGGTCGACAGTTACGTTGGTGAATTCGAGCGTGCCCGTGCTGTGGTTTGTGCCGAAGTTTTCACCGTCGATCGTGCATTCGACGCCGGCCGCGCAGTGCACGTTTTCGGCTGTGAGCGTGATCGGCGCGCCGAGGATGGTGGCGTCAAGGCGGAGCGTGGTCCCCGGGTGCTTGCTGACTTCGACTTTTTCGTGAGCGCTGGCGCCCAGGGCGTTGCCCGGGGTGCCGATTGTCCATTGCGCCTGGGCGGAGCCCGCCGCGACGGCGGCCAGCGCCATGCATGCGAACAGCGCGAGGGCGATCTTCCTGAATCGCATTGTTGTCTCCTCTCGATTCGATTGGGTTGGCCTTAAGGACGGCCGCGACCCACGTCGTCGAGAGACGTTCAACCCGACCGGGTTGCTAGTCAAAGGACCTGCATGTATGTTTTTCAACCGTGACACCGGTATCCTGAGGCAGTCCCGACGTGCGATCAACCTCTGGATATAGACGGGGTAGGTGCTCGCGAGTTCGCGGCAGTTGAGCTGACAGGTCGGATGGTCCTCACGGAAGGGTCGGAACCGGTGTAGCTGGAGCATCTTCCTGGCAGGGCACCTCTTCACACAGAATCCATCGAAGGCGAAGTGACCATGGACCCGAAGAATGCCGCGGGCCCCCTCTTCGACAAGGTCGTCCCGGTGGCAGGCGGAACGACCTTCGCCACGATCGAACTCCCGAGGACGGAATGCCCGTTCGCCGGGGTCGTGACGCCGCTCAAGGGGAGCATGACTCTTTCTTCCGCCCGGCACCGAGCAGGTGGGCGGATCGTTCACTTCTCACCTCTGGCCGCCCTGGCAGCCTCGGTGATAGCGACTTGTCAGGAATCTGGCCAGCGGATTTCCAGACTCCGCCAGCGTGGCAGGCAGGCGAGCAGGGGTGGGCGCAGCGGGCTGGCACCCACCCCCGGACTGAGCGTGCAGCCGGTTAGCCGCCGGTGACGGCCCAGCTGCCGATGCCCTGGGCCGCAGTGGTCGCACCTTCAAAGAAGATGAACGCGCCGGACTTGCCGGTTCCTTCTGCGGTGTTGCCGGTATTCCAGATGCCGCCGAAAGTGGCGTGTGCCACGGGTTCGGTCGGGTAGACACAAAGCTGTCCTTCGGCTGCCGTTGGATTGGCCGCACTACCCCCGGGGCAGGCTGGATTGGTAGTACCGCCCGGGACGAAATGGACGTTGCTTCCAGACAGAGCTGCGCTCAGAGGCACCGAGAAGGAGATCGGAACGTAGACTTCCCCGCTCGTCGATGCGCCGCTGAACGACCAGGCACCCGTCTCGGTCGCACCTTTCGGGAGGCCGCCAGCAACCCAAGGCGAGCCGTTGCAAATTTCCTGCGGCGGTTCACCCGATTCTTCAACTTCGACGGATGCGCCGCCGCGCCCTCCACAAGCGGTAGCGCCCGTGTTTATCGGAAGGACTTCCACGCTCTTCCCATTTGCACCTGGGGTGCCGGGCGCTCCGCCGGGACCCTGCGGTCCGGCTGGACCTTGCGGACCAGTGGCGCCTTGCGCCCCGGCATCGCCCTTCGCGCCCGTCGCTCCAGCCGGACCGACTGGGCCTGCGGGACCGGGCTTACCCTGTTTGGCGTACTTCTTCGCTTCGGTCTTGGCGATCTTCTTGACTTCCTTCTTCTGCTTGCCTGAAAGACCCCCGCCGGCCGCGTAGGCGCCGCCAGCGAGCGCGGCGATAAGCGCCACGATGGCGACCACGAGACCGGCGGTGCCGAACTTGCTTTGGAATCTGTCCAACATCAGGTTTTCTCCTTATGCACCGGCCGGAGTTGAGGGGCCGGCCAAATCGATCGATTGAAGTGCGAGCTCGGCGATGTCCGCGGCAGACCCGGGGGTGACCTGTGGTCCCCCAGATTCCGGGCTACAGCGGTCCCCATCGGCGCTCTCCCTTCCCTGTTTTCCCCGACGCGCCGGCCCTAGATCCAACTCCCCGACCCGACGCGCCTTGTTTACTTCTCAACTCCCAGACTAGTAGATGAGTACCCCGGGCGGATAGGCCTGTACCCAAGGGCGGACTATCCCACTGCGAGGCGCGTGGGACATCGACTCCGCTTCAGGCGCCAGCTGACACCGCGATTCGTCCGGCAGAAGGCTCGCCAATCCGTGGCCCCCGCATCGGAGCGAGGAAGAAATGAGCGTTTGTCTCGGCCTGCTCCGCGAGCACCTCAGTCCGGCCGAGTTCCGTAGCCCGCGCGAAAGCGCTCCACAGGGAAGCCATCGACGCCTTCGTGAAGAGGGCCGAAGGCCGCTCGCGAGCCGGGACGGACGAACGCCATGTCGCCGCCAGCTCGTCGATCAGGGCCTCCCTGCGTGTGAGGCCGTCGGCACCAGGGGCAAGGATGCCACTGAAGACCAGGCCTGCGACCTTCGGGGTGGACGCAAGGCGCGCGGACAACGAGGCAAACTGCTCGAACGAGGCCTGCCTCCATGAACGGACACGGTCGGGTGTTCGAGAGGAGAAACCCGAAAAGAGACCCCTGGCGGTCCGATCCACGGCGAGCAGATACGCCTCATCGAGGTTCCCGAAGTAGCGCTTGAACCGAGTCGCCGGGATTCCGGCCATCCGGCTCGCCCGAGCCACGGATAGCTTCCAGTAACCATCGCCACACGACAACTTGAGCACAGCGTTGACGAACAGATCTGTCTCGCCCTCTCGAGGCGGCCGCCGCACGAGGGTGCGGAGCTCCGTCGGAAGCATCGCGGCATGGGACGAGGTCGGGACGTGGCAGCCTGGATCCCGCTCGGCCAGACATGTCTGCGCCCAACGAACGAGGGTGGTTGTCGTGTCGGGAGAGATCAACCGCGGCGCCGCCGCGAGCAGTTGACGGGCGCCGTGCAGCAGTCCGGCGACCACCCAGGCAACCGCGAGCGGTGAGACCTGCCGCTCACGCCGGTCGAGGGCCTCACGCAGCTCGGCCTCGAGCAATGTCTCTTGGGTCCGGATCGAACCGATGGCCGCAGGTCCTCCGTCGAAGACGTCGACCAGAATCAACCGAGCCACCTTGGGATCCTCGAGGAGCGCATGCAGAAGCGCTCGCAGGACAAGCTCGTCCTGCCACCGACTGCAACTGAACGAGGTGCGCGTCGCCGCAATCCTCTCGCGCACCCGGTCCATCTGCGACGCGTACGCGCTGACCAAACACTCGTCGGTTCCATCGAACAGCGAATAGAACGTCGCGGTCGAAACGCCCGCCAGCTTCGTCAGCCTGCGCACCGTCGCCGCCTGCCGCCCGCCCGATGAGATGAGATCAACCATCGCTCGATGGAGTCGATCCCGCTGGTCTGATTCGACTGCTTTCGGCGCCTTCCCCGGACCGGGTTTGAGGCGACGGTAGGCGACTGACGAATCTCTTTCCGTGCTTGCCCGCGCCGCCGTTGGTAGATCGAACAAAGGCTCCCTCCCATTCCAGCCGACCAATGCCCTGGGTTTTTAGCACAGAGGAACTGAGCAATCAAGGACCTGTGGAGTATCAGCCCTGGAACGTCGCGGCCGCCAGGCCCACCTCCTCCGATGCCCGGGTGGCCTGCTTGCGCAGAGCCAGCGGATCGAACCCCGGCTTCGCCGAGAGGCTGTCAGGAAGCGCGTAAACAGAGAAGATGTAGGTTTCTGCCGCGGATCCCGCGGGACAAAGCGAATAGCCGTTCTGACCGGCGCCGTTGCGGCCCAGGACCGCGCCATTCGGCACCTCGCCCGGCTTCAGTTCCGACAGATTCGGATCGACCCCGGCGAGGGCCCAGTCGAAGTAGAGCTTGCCATCGACCGGCTTGACGCTCATCGCGAAGATCGCCAGTTCGGCGGTTCCGGGTGGGACGTTTTGCCAGGAGATCGCCGGAGAGGTGTTCTTGCCATTGCAGGTGTTCGCGGTCGTGAGCCCGTCGGGGATCGTCACCTTGATGTCCGCGGTAGGGACTCTTTCCTGCTGGGCCTTGGTAGGCCCGGATTCCGGCTTACCGGTCGGCAGCTCAAGCGGCGGGTGCTTCTTTTCATATTTGCCTGGGCTCCTGCCCGGCGCAGATTTGTCACCTGGCGCAGCTGCCTTACTCGCGCTTCCTTCGCCGGTCTTCGTCGCGGTCGCGTCGGAGCTGCCTCCATCGGCAGGCTGCGACGCGGCGCTCGAGGGCGCCGTTGCGGACCCGCCGCCCGTAGTCCCGGGTGCGGAGGAGGAACCCCCTCCGCACCCGGAGACCGCAAGGGCAATGGAAGCCGCCGCGGCGGCTATTCCACCGAGAGTGATTCTTCCCGGTGCCATTCAAATGCTTCCGTAGGGAAGACGCCATTCCATTCGATCGGCGTGCTGCCGACTTTGAGTTTGGCGCCCGTCGCCGAGAACGTCGACGCGTTGAACGTCGCGCTTTCGGTTTCGTTGCTGAGCAACCCACCGGCGGTTCCCCTGACCGGCACTTCGACTTCTCCGAGAGCACATTCCGCCCCCCCGTAGAGAATGCCCACTTCGATGCCTTCGACGAACAGGTACGGTTTTTCCGCGACCGTCATCAGGTGCGTCGGCCACGGGAGAGCCTTCGCTTCGATCGCTTCCACCGTGCATGCCGGGGTGTTGGTGTGACATTCGAACAGCGGGAGTTCGTCGATTTTTCCTTTGCCGGCCCCACCGCTGTTTTCGATCTGCATGTTGTAGAGGAAGTGATCACACGTCGTGGTCATCCCGGGGATGGTCATGCTGCTGCTGATCGCAGCTCCGAGGATGTCTTCTTTCCCAGTGAGTGCCGTACCGGCGAAGTTCCACTGAGGTGCCGCGCTGGCACTTGCCGTAAACACCGAACCTAGGGCAAGCGTGGCGAGCACGGCCGCCAGGATCACTCCAATCGTCTTGGTTCTCATGATCTAGATCTCCTTGTCGACTCGCCAGCTCAGTGGGAGTTGACCGCCGCTACCGTGGCGAGGTCGTTCGTGGTTTCCAGGACGGCCTTGTTATGACCGGCCGCGGTGGGCAGCCCGATCTGGGCGTCGATGATCGGGTTGACGAGGAAGGAGAGGATTCCGCCGCACCCGCTCGCCTTCGGAGCCGACCAGTTGTTTTCGACCAGCTTGGCGTTGTTGATCTGCACGAGCGCACCGCCTTCCTTGAATTCGGCTTCACCGCCGAATCCAGCGATCGCTTCGATGCCCGCCGGCGGGCTGGTTACCCCGGTGGTCAAGTTCCAGATCAGCGGTGCGCTGCTGGAACCCACATAGCAATTCTTCCCCAGGAACGGATTTTCCAGATGAACCTTGACGGGGAGCTTCAGCGCCGTACCTTCTTCGAAGGCCAGATTGATTTCGTTGAGCTGGACTTCGTTGGCCGGCTTTGCCAATTCCAGCGTCGCGTTGACACCGGTGAGGCTGTTTTCGAAGAAGAAGGCTGACAGCCGCTTGACCAGCCACGGCGAATCTTCCGGTGGCACGATCCCGAGCAGACCACCCGGCACCGGCTCCGGCGTCTTCGATAGCGTTTCGCCGTTGGTCGCGGCGAACATCGTCCGCACTCCCGCGGTCGGACTTGACAGGCCACCCTGGAGAGTGACCGGGTTGACGATCGGAACTTTCTTGTTGCCGAGCACCACTTCGCCGCCTTCGGTCAGCGAGTAGATGCACTTGACCACTCCGGTTTGCGTAGTCGGGCAATAGTTGAACTTCGCCCATTCCCCGGTGTGTGCCGATGCGCTGGCTGCCTGCAGCCCCGCGAGCGCCGTTATACACAGCAGCGCCGCGAGCCATCTGGCGCCTGATTTCACATTCATGACTTTCTCCCAACTCCCCTGCACTTCCCCACCAGCGCGTCGGCAGGTCCGTTGCGTGTTTACGGCCGCGCAGACTCGATAGCTCTTCCCCCGTCTCGCACGGCCCCCTGTTCGCCGGACTCTCGTACAGGGACCCCCGATCCGTCAACTGTTTGTGATTGCTGTTTTCTATCTGTTCGCTATGGACTCGTCGAACTCCGCGCGGATCGCCCGGCCCGCCGGGCGGGCGCCGGTCATCGGAGCCAAGAGCACAAATGCCATCTCCGCGATCGCCTCGTCGATACGGCGTCCCCTTCCGGAAAGAACCTCGCACTGGGTCAGGCTCCAGATCGCCGCCACCGACGCCTCGGCGGCGAACGGACCCGGTCGACGCTCCACCGGAGCCGTTCGGCGCAGGCGTTCGCTCCAGTAGTTGACGATCTGCTCGCTCTTGACGAGTCCTTCCGGACCGGGCGCCAAGATCTCGAGGAAGGCGAGGCGGGCGAAACCTGGGTCTCGGGCGACGCCCGCGCAAAGGGACGACAGGATCCGGACCAGCGCCCGTTCCCAGCTGCTCGCGGCTCGCTTGGCCTCCGATTCCGCGCCCCGCACGGCTGCCTTCGTTCGCGTCTCGACCGCCT
>JGI26528J50254_1001159_pt1 | contig 15277 bp, 13 predicted proteins | sample ThiBiot_300_plan_FD_50254 | JGI IMG/M metagenome (IMG submission 50254)
CCCGGCCACTGGGCGCGGTGGTCGGCGACTTCCTCGACAAGCCGCTCGATCACGGGGGGCTGGCGCTGAGCCGTTACGCCGCCTCGCTGGTGCTGCTGATCGCGATCGTGGCCTGCATCGCGCTGTTGCCGCAGCGCGCCGCGCGGCGGGCCCACTGAACCCACGCACGGGCGCCCGGTGACAACGGAAACAATTGCACATCCATCTTGATGGAGAGATATAATCTCGGCCAGGCCCACTCACCGCCCCGCCATGACCGCGCTCAGCTTCGAGTTCTACCCGCCCAAGACCGATGACCAGCGCGCGCAGCTGGACCGCACCGCGAGCAAGCTCAAGGTGCATGCCCCCGAGTACGTGTCCTGTACCTTCGGCGCCGGTGGCTCGACCCTGAGCTACACCTCCGAGACGGTGCGCCATCTCAACCAGCACCATGGCCTGCAGGCCGCGCCGCACTTGTCCTGCGTGGGCGGTACCCGCGAGGAGATCCGCGAGCTGCTCAAGCTGTACCGCGCCATCGGCGTGCGCCGCATCGTCGCCCTGCGCGGCGACCTGCCTTCGGGCATGGGCTTCCCCGGCGACCTGCGCTACGCCTCGGAGCTGATCGCCTTCATCCGCGCCGAGCACGGCGACGCGTTCCGCATCGAGGTCGGCGCGTATCCGGAAACGCACCCGCAGGCCAGCGACGCGCTGGCCGACCTGCGCCATTTCAAGGCCAAGATCGACGCTGGCGCCGACGCCGCCATCACCCAGTACTTCTACAACGCCGACGCCTACTTCCAGTTCGTCGATGCCGCCGGCAAGCTGGGCGTGGACGTGCCGATCGTCCCCGGGGTGATGCCGATCTCCAACTTCAGCCAGCTGCGGCGCTTCTCCGAGCAGTGCGGCGCGGAGATCCCGCGCTGGATCGCCAAGCGCATGCAGGCCTATGGCGATGATGTCGACTCGGTGCGCGCATTCGGTGCCGACGTGGTGGCGGCGTTGTGCGAGCGGCTGATCGCCGGCGGCGCGCCGTCGCTGCACTTCTACACGCTCAACCTGGCCAGGCCGACCAGCGCGGTGCTGCAGCGGCTCGGCCACGGCTGATCCCCCGCCGCACGGGTACACATCCCGTCACGCGGCCGCGGGTTAGGCTTGGCCCATGCGATCGCTGCCGCTCCTGCTGCTCCCTGCCGCCCTGTGGGCGGGCGCCGCGCATGCGCAGCACGTCAACCGCTGCACCGACCCGCAGGGGCGGACGGTGTACGGCGACAAGCCCTGCGAGGCGATGGGCGCGCGCGCGCGCCTGCTGCCCGAGGCGCGTCCCGCCGGCGCCAGCGGCCTGTACCGCGACAGCTGCGCGCGCCGGCTCAGCGAGGTGGTGGCGCAGATCCGCGCGGCGGTGGAGGCGCGCGACCCCAACCACCTGTCCGGCATCTATGCCTGGAGCGGGCTGTCCAGCACCGAAGCCACGCGGGTCATGGACCGCCTGGACGCCATCGTGCAGCGTCCGCTGGTCGACATCGCGCCGGTGTTCCCGCGTGACCCGGAGCTGCTGCCCGAGGGCGAAGGCGACCATGCAGCCGGCGACGCTGCGGCCATGTCCACCGAGATGCCGGCGCGGCGCCCGCGCCCGGTCGCACTGCGCCTGGAACAGACCCTCGGGCAGGGCGCCACGCCGTCGCGCACGCTGTTGAAACTGCGCCGGCAGTACAACTGCTTCTGGATCAGCCTGTAGCCGGCCGCGGCCACAACGCGCGGATCGCGGCCACGCCCTGCGCACCGTGCCGGCGCGCGGTGCCGATATCCGCCGCGGCCAATCCGCCGATGGCGTAGATCGGCAGCGACACCTGCTCGCGCAGCTGCTCGAACGCGGCCCATCCCAGCGGCGTCGCCCCGGGATGGCTGGCGGTGGCCTGCACCGGGCCGAGCACGGCGAAGTCGCAGCCCAGGCGCTGCGCGGCCTGCAACTGCGCCAGGTCGTGGCAGGAGGCGCCGACCAGGACGCTTTCCGGCAGCGGTCGCTGCTGCAGCTGCTGCAGCTGCTCGCTGCCCAGGTGTACGCCCACCCCCAGCTCCCTGGCCAGCGCGATGTCGCGGTTGAGCAACAGCTCGGCCTGGCGGCCGAGGCGGTCCACCGCGTCACGCGCCAACGCCGCGCGGTCGCCGGCCTGCGGCGTGCGCAGCTGCACCCGGCGGATGCCGGCGTCCACCGCGGCCTGCACGCCCTCCAGCCACGCTTCGCCGCCGGCCGCGGGCTCGGGCGTGACCAGGTAACGATCGGCCTGGCGCAGCGCGGCCACCACCGGCAGGTCCGCCGGCGGCATCGAATAGCGGCCCAGCCTGTCCGGCGCCACCCAGGTGATGGCCTGCCCTTCGCGCCCGCGCGCGCTNCCCTTCCAGCGCTGCACCAGGCGCACTTCCAGGCGCAGGCGCTTGTCCGGATAGAGNTGCGGCACTTCCATCAGCCAGTCGCCGACCTCGGCCTCGATGCCAAGCTCTTCGTGCAGCTCGCGCGCCAGCGCCTGCTCGGAGGTCTCGCCCGGCTCGCGCTTGCCGCCGGGGAATTCCCACAGCCCGGCCATGTCGCTGGTGCCATTGCGGCGGTTGAGCAGGATGCGGCCACGCGCGTCGGTGATGACGGCGGCCACGACGTGGATCGAGCGCAACGGAGGAGTCATGCGCCGAGCATGCCGAAAACCCGGGGGACGGCGCAATCGCCTGCATGCGCGCAGTTCCGGCTTGGGCGCCCGTCGGGAAGGCCCGGTGTGGGGCGAGCCCCGCACCGGCGTTCCAGAGGTGCACGGCCGTGTCGATTGACTGCCGGCACCCATCGGGATCGCGCCTGCAGGCGGCTCCCTGGGTCGGCGACGCTATCGCGCGAAGCGCGACCGGCGACGCCGGCCCGAAGAGCGGGCCGCATGCCGGGGCCGGCCGGGGCGCGGGGGTGAGGGTGGCCTGCCTGTGCTGCAGCGCACGGCAGGCCAGGCGGACGCCCGGTGCGCTGCACCGGCCCGGGGAAGCAGAAAAGAGCGGGGGGCATGCTTTGCGGCGCAACGTGGCGCAACCGCCAGCAGCGATAGCGTGTCGCGGCCAATGGCCGGCACTACCGAATCCGTCCGGGGGAAAGCCCCCTTGGTAAGGGGGCGCGGCGACAGCCGCGTGGATCGGGAGAAAGGAACGTGGGGCCCCAAGTCCGCACGGCGGACTTGGGGGGTGTAGCCCGCAAAGCGGGCTACACCACGGTCAACTCAACTCAGTTGAGTTGACCGTGGCAGTGCTTGTACTTCTTGCCGCTGCCGCAGGGGCACGGATCATTGCGGCCGACCTTGGGCTCGGCGAGCGCGGCCTGCACCTCGGCCGCTTCCTCGTCGGCGCCGTAGCCGCCGTTGTCCTGGTGCTGGAACTGCGACATCTGCAGGCGCGCTTCGGCCTGCTGGCGTTCCAGCGCCTCCATCGCCGCCACTTCCTCCTCGCTGCGGATGCGCACGCGCGAGAGCAGCTGGATCACTTCGCGCTTGACGTTCTCCAGCATCTCCGAGAACAGCTCGAAGGCTTCCTTCTTGTATTCCTGCTTGGGCTGCTTCTGTGCGTAGCCGCGCAGGTAGATGCCCTGGCGCAGGTAATCCATGCGCGCCAGGTGTTCCTTCCAGCTCTGGTCGAGCACGGTCAGCATCACGTGCTTCTCCAGCGCGCGCATGGTCTCGGCGCCGACCGCCGCTTCCTTCTGCTCGAAGTGCTGCTCGATGTGGTCGGCCACGGCCTGGGCAATGCCCTCGGCATCCAGTTCCTCGTGCTGCTTGAACAGCCCCACCAGGTCCATCTGCACGCCCAGGTCGGACTCCAGCGTGGCCTGCAGGCCCGGCAGGTCCCACTGCTCGTCCACCGAGTTCGGCGGCACGAAGCGGGCACCAGGTCGTAGATCACGTCGCCGCGGATGCCATCGATGTTGTCCTTGACCGACTCGGCGTCGAGCAGCTCGTCGCGCTGCGCGTAGATCACCTTGCGCTGGTCGTTGTTGACGTCGTCGAAGTCCAGCAGGTTCTTGCGGATGTCGAAGTTGTGCGCCTCGACCTTGCGCTGCGCCTTCTCGATCTGGCGGCTGACCAGGCGGTCCTCGATGACGTCGTCTTCCTTCATGCCCATCAGGCGCATCGCCTTCTGCACCCAGTCGGAGGCGAAGATGCGCATCAGGTTGTCTTCCAGCGACAGGTAGAAGCGCGAGGAACCCGGGTCGCCCTGGCGGCCGGAACGGCCGCGCAGCTGGTTGTCGATGCGGCGCGATTCGTGGCGTTCGGTACCGACGATGTGCAGGCCGCCGGCGGCCTTGACCGCGTCGTGGCGCTCCTGCCAGGCCGCCTTGACCGCGGCCTTCTGCTCGGCGCTGGCCTCCTCGCCCAGTTCCTGCAGCTCGGTCTCCAGCGAACCACCGAGCACGATGTCGGTACCGCGGCCGGCCATGTTGGTGGCGATGGTCACCGAGCCCGGGCGGCCGGCATTGGCGACGATGGTCGCTTCGCGGTCGTGCTGCTTGGCGTTGAGCACCTCGTGCTTCACGCCGGCCTTGCGCAGGTGCTCGGACAGCATCTCCGAGGTTTCGATCGAGGTGGTGCCGACCAGCACCGGCTGGCCGCGCTTGGCGCATTCCTCGATGTCGGCCAGCACCGCGTTGAACTTGCCCTTGCGGTTGAGGAACACCTGGTCCGGGTGGTCCTTGCGGATGGTGGGCTTGTTGGTCGGGATCACCACCACTTCCAGGCCGTAGATGCTCTGGAACTCGTAGGCTTCCGTGTCGGCCGTGCCGGTCATGCCGGACAGCTTCTTGTACATGCGGAACAGGTTCTGGAAGGTGATGCTGGCCAGCGTCTGGTTCTCGCGCTGCACCGGCACCCCTTCCTTGGCTTCCACCGCCTGGTGCAGGCCGTCGGACCAGCGGCGGCCGGCCAGGGTACGGCCGGTGAATTCGTCGACGATCACCACTTCGCCGTCGCGCACGATGTAGTCCACGTCGCGCTGGTAGATCGCGTGCGCGCGCAGCGCGGCGTTGAGGTGGTGGACCACCGTCAGGTTCTGCGCGGCGTACAGGCCGCCGTCGTTGTCGGCGTCGATGATGCCGGCCTGCCGCAGCAGGTCCTCGGCGTGCTCCATGCCCGCTTCGGACAGGTGCACCTGCTTGCCCTTCTCGTCGACCCAGAAATCGCCTTCGCCTTCCTCGGTCTCCTGCTTGACCAGCTGCGGCACCACGCGGTTGACGCGGATGTACAGCTCCGGCGAATCGTCGGCCGGGCCGGAGATGATCAGCGGGGTGCGGGCCTCGTCGATCAGGATCGAGTCGACTTCGTCGACGATGGCGTAGTGCAGGCCGCGCTGGTAGCGGTCGGCGCGGGTCAGCGCCATGTTGTCGCGCAGGTAGTCGAAGCCGAACTCGTTGTTGGTGCCGTAGGTGATGTCGGCGGCGTAGGCTTCGCGCTTGTCGCCATGCGGCATGCCCGGATAGACCACGCCCACGCTCAGCCCCAGCCAGTTGTAGAGCCGGCCCATCTGCGCGGCGTCGCGCCGCGCCAGGTAGTCGTTGACGGTGACCACGTGCACGCCCTTGCCTTCCAGGGCATTGAGGTACACCGGCAGGGTGGCGACCAGGGTCTTGCCTTCACCGGTGCGCATTTCGGCGATCTTGCCCAGGTGCAGCACCATGCCGCCGATCAGCTGCACGTCGTAGTGGCGCATGCCCAGCACGCGCTGCGAGGCCTCGCGGCAGACCGCGAAGGCTTCCGGCAGCACCTTGTCCAGCGTCTCGCCGGCGGCGATGCGCTCGCGGAACTCGGGGGTCTTGGCCTTCAGCTGGTCGTCGGAAAGCTTCTGGATTTCCGGCTCCAAGGCATTGATCTTGGCGACGATACGGTTGAGCTGGCGGAGCTGGCGCTCGTTGCGGCTGCCAAAAACGCGGGTAAGCAGGCTGTTGATCATTGAAGGAACCGGTTTGAATGGAATGCCGTGCGCGGACCCCACCCCAAGCGGGACCAGCCGGGCACAAACGAAACAGGGCGCAATGCGCCCTGTCGATGGCAACGCCTATTGTAGCTTGGGGCGGGCGCCTGGCGATTCAAGCGCCCGCAGGCGCCCGTCAGCCACGCTGGACGCGGCCCACCGGGGTGGTGCCGCCGTCGCCCAGGAACTTGCGCGGGTTGACCACGCGCCCGTCCTGCCACACCTCGAAATGCACGTGCGCGCCGGTGGAGCGCCCGGTGGAACCGGCCTTGGCCACTTCCTGGCCGACCCGGACCAGGTCGCCCTCGCGCACGCTCAGGCGCGAGTTGTGCGCGTACAGGGTCTTGTAGCCATTGCCGTGGTCGACCTCGACCACGTTGCCGTAGCCGCCCTTGACCCCGGAGAAGCTGACCACGCCTTCGGCCACCGCCGTCACCGGGTCGCCGACGCGGGCGTGGAAATCCATGCCCTTGTGGGTAGCGGCACCGCGGCCGAACGGATCGGCGCGGGTACCGAAGCCGGAGGTCACGTAGCTGTTGCGGATCGGCATGCGCGAGGGCACGGCGTTCTGCTCCAGCTGGTGGTCGAACAGCAGCGATTCGAGCACCGACAACTGCCTGCCTGAAGCAGCGAAGCGCTGCTCCAGCACCTGTAAGTCGCTGTTGACCGCGCTCAGCGGGATGTCCTGCGCCGGGCCGGCATCGCCGTCACCCAGGCCGGGCGTTTCGTTGAAATCGAACTCGCCGTCCTCGAGCTTGCCCATCTGGGTCAGGCGTTCGCCGAGGGCGTTCAGGCGGGTGGCCTGGGCCTGCAGCTCGCCCAGCCGCGCCGCCAGCGCGTTGACCTGGGTCTGCGCATCGGCCTGCACCTTGGCAAGTTCGCGCTCCTGGCGTTCGACCTGCGCGCGCAGCGCCGCGTCGCCGGTCGCGCCGACGCCGAGGGTGAGCCCCACGCCGACCAGGCAACCCAGGCCCATCACGCTGCCCAGCAGGGCCTTTGGCCTATCCTCGAAAAACACCTGCAGGCGCGCCAACGGCGTTTTTGCCTGCTGCCCCCGAGTTTTGATTACGATCTTTTTGAATGCCATCGAAGAATTCTTATGTCTGAGCCGAAATCCAGCGTTCGTTCCCGCAGCGCGCCCAAACAGGCGCTGGAAGCGGTCATGGCGGACAAGGCCGGGAACCCGCTGCGACGAGCCCTGTGGCTCGATGCGCTGGACCGGCAGTTGCGCCCCCATCTGCCGCCTGCGCTGGCCAACCGTTGCCGGCTGGCCAATGTGGACGGCGAACACCTCGTTTTTCTCGTCGAATCGCCGGTCTGGCATGCCAAGGTCAGGCTTGCCGAAAACCAGCTGCTCGACGCGGCCCGATCCATCGGGCTGAAGGCCACCCGGGTGACCGTCAAGACTGCAACCGCGCCTGCACCCTCCCCGGTGCGCAACGACCAGCGCAGCACTCACGCAGTAACGGCCGCCACGCACAAAGGCCTGCGCGACGCCCTGGCTTGTCTGGCGGATGTGAAGGGCACCCGTTCCTGAATGCGGGTGGGGTTGCTCCACCNCATCCGGGCATCCCGAAGGACNCCAGCACCAAGCCGGCAGGAATCCTAGCCGCGACTTGCAGTGGAGGNGTTAGTCTTTTGTTAATTAATCGTTAAATTCAGGCTGAAATGGCGCCTGGATTCACATTTTGTCTACGCCTATCGGTAGACCNCCCATTCAGGCGTAGGCCGTCGCCCCGTAGACGATCGGGTCGGCGACAGCCGGCGAATCGAAGCTCGCCCACTCCCAGGCNCTGGCGTCGGCCAGCAGGGCGCGGACCAGCTTGTTGTTGAGCGCGTGGCCGGATTTGTAGCCCTCGTAGGCGCCCAGCACCGGGCCGCCGGCCAGGTACAGGTCGCCGACCGCATCGAGGATCTTGTGCCGCACGAACTCGTCGGCGTAGCGCAGGCCGTCGTCGTTGAGCACGCGGAACTCGTCCAGCACGATGGCGTTGTCCATCGAACCGCCCAGCCCCAGGTTGCGCTCGCGCATGTACTCCAGGTCGCGCATGAAGCCGAAGGTGCGCGCGCGGGAGATTTCCTTGATGTAGGCGGCGGTGGAGAAGTCGATCTCCACCCGCGACTGGCGGGCCGGGATCATCGGGTGGTCGAACTGGATGGTGAAGCCCAGCCGGTAGCCCTCGTGCGGTTCGAAACGGGCGATCTTGTCGCCGTCGCGCACTTCCACGGTCTTGAGGATGCGCAGGAAACGCTTGGGCGCCGGCTGCTCGACGATGCCCGCCGACTGCAGCAGGAACACGAACGGACCCGAGGAACCGTCCATGATCGGCAGTTCGGCCGAGGACAGCTCGACGATGGCGTTGTCCACGCCCAGCCCGGCCATGGCCGACATCAGGTGCTCGACGGTCTGGATCTTGGCGCCTTCGCAGGTCAGGCCGGTGCACAGGGTCACCTCGGTGACCAGGTCGGCGCGCGCCGGCACTTCCACCACCGGGTCCAGGTCGACGCGGCGGAACACGATGCCGTGGTCGACCGGCGCCGGGCGCAGGGTCATGTAGACCTTGTCGCCGCTGTGCAGGCCGACGCCGGTGGCGCGGATCGTGTTCTTGAGGGTGCGCTGCTGGATCATCGGGGTACGTTCTGGAGGGACCGCCCGGAGCGCGGCCATAACCAAACAAGAATAACACGCATCAACATCCGTCCCTGGCGTGCGGCCACCCCGCCTCCTCCGGGGAGGCGAAGCTGCCGCCGGGCCGATCCTGGCCCGGCAGCAACGGACATGGATGCTGCCACCGGGGAGGACAACCCCGGCGTCTACGACAACTCACCACCTGCCGGCCATGCCGCCCGCCGAGGGCGCCCCGTCGGGACGCCCGGCGATGGCGACCGGCCGGTCAGTCGGCCTGGCGGCGGAGGAACGCCGGGATGTCCAGGTAGTCGCTCGGCAGCTCCGCCGCGGCCGGTGCGGCCGCCGGGGCCGAGGCGGCCACGGTGTCCGAACTGGGGCGACGCAGGCCCATGCCCAGCGAGCTGCCCACCGCCTTGGCCACGGCGTCGGCCGGGCTTTCGTAGTCGCCGCCGAACTCGGCCTGGCCGGTGGTGGCATTGCGCACCAGCTTGATCGGCGCACGCTCGCCCGGGCGCTGCGCGTTCTTGGCCACGGCGCGGTTCAGGCCGGTGGCGACCACGGTCACCCGCACCTCGTCCTGCATGTCCGGGTCGAGCACGGTGCCGACCACCACGGTCGCGTCTTCCGAGGCGAAGCCGTCGATGGTGCGGCCGATCTCGTCGAACTCGCTCATGGTGAAGTCCGGGCCGGCGGTGATGTTGACCAGGATGCCGTTGGCGCCGGCCAGGTTCACGTCGTCCAGCAGCGGGTTCTGGATGGCGGCCTCGGCGGCGGCCTGGGCGCGGTCGTCGCCGCGGGCGGTGCCGGTGCCCATCATGGCCAGGCCCATCTCCGACATCACGGTGCGCACGTCGGCGAAGTCGACGTTGATCAGGCCCGGGCGCACGATCAGGTCGGCGATGCCCTGCACCGCGCCCTGCAGCACGTCGTTGGCGGCGCGGAAGGCCTGCACCATGGTGGCGTTGCGGCCGAGCACGGTGATCAGCTTCTCGTTGGGGATGGTGATCAGCGAGTCGACGTGCTGGCTCAGTTCCTCGATGCCCTTGAGCGCGACCTGCATGCGGCGGCGGCCCTCGAACGGGAACGGCTTGGTGACCACGGCCACGGTCAGGATGCCCATTTCCTTGGCCAGCTGCGCTACCACCGGCGCCGCGCCGGTGCCGGTGCCGCCGCCCATGCCGGCGGTGATGAACACCATGTCCGCGCCCTGCAGGGCGTCCATGATCCGCTCGCGGTCTTCCAGCGCGGCCTGGCGGCCGACTTCCGGGTTGGCGCCGGCGCCCAGGCCCTTGGTGACATTGGTGCCGAGCTGCAGCTGCAGCTTGGCGCCGCAGTTCTTGATCGCCTGCGAATCGGTGTTGGCGGTGATGAACTCGACGCCGTCCACGCTGGAGTTGACCATGTGCGCCACGGCGTTGCCGCCGCCNCCGCCCACGCCCACCACCTTGATCACCGCATTGGGTGCCATCTTCTCGATCAGTTCGAAATGTGCCATGTCCATGTCCTCGTTATAACCGCTTCCGTTGGCGTGGCCCCGCAGGCGTCCTGCCCTTGGTCACCGCGCCGCCATTGCGGCAGTTGTCGTTGGAATCCCTCGTGGCCTGCGCCACTACGGGGTACCGCCCTGCTTCAATCACCGGCCAGCGGCCGGCGTTACCGCCCGCTCCGCGTCAGAACTCTCCGCGGAACCAGTTCTTCAATTTGTTGAACAGCGTGCCGGCGCGCCCAGCGGGCAGCGACGGACGCCGCGGGTGTTCGATCTGGCTGCCCATCAGCAGCAGGCCGACGCCGGTGGCGTGCACCGGGTTGCCGACCACCTCGCCCAGCCCGGTGACGTGCTGCGGGATGCCCACGCGCACCGGCATCTGCAGCATTTCCTCGGCCAGCTCGACCACGCCTTCCATCTTCGAGGCGCCGCCGGTGAGCACCATGCCGGCGCGCACCATTTCCTCGAAGCCCGAGCGCCGCAGTTCGGCCTGCACCATCTCGAAGATCTCCTCGTAGCGGCCCTGCACCGCCTGCGCCAGCGAGGCGCGCGGCATGCGCCGCGGCGGGCGGTCGCCGACCGACGGCACCTGGATGCTCTCCTCGGCGGTGGCCAGCTGCGCCAGCGCGCAGGCGTAGCGCACCTTGATCTGCTCGGCCTCGGGGGTCGGCGTGCGCAGCATGTGCGCGATGTCGTTGGTGACGTGGTCGCCGGCGATCGGCAGCGAGGCGGTGTGGCAGATCGCGCCCTGCACGAACACCGCGATGTCGGTGGTGCCGGCGCCGATATCCACCATCACCACGCCGAGCTCGCGTTCGTCGGCGGTCAGCACCGCCACCGACGACGCCAGCGAGGACAGCACCAGGTCGTCCACCTGCAGGCCGCAGCGCTGCACGCACTTGCTGATGTTGGCCGCGGCCGACTGCGCGCACACCACCAGGTGCGCGTGCACCTCCAGGCGCACGCCGGTCATGCCGACCGGGTTGCGGATGCCTTCCTGCGAATCGTCCAGCACGTACTCGCGCGGGATCGCGTGCAGGATCTTCTGGTCGGCNGGGATCGCCACCGCCTTGGCCGCCTCCAGCACCCGGTCCAGGTCGCCCCAGGTCACCTCGCCCTCGCGGATCGGGGTGATGCCCTGCGAGTTGCGGCACTGCACGTGGTTGCCGGAGATCGAGGCGTAGACCGAGCGGATCTCGCAGCCGGCCATCAGCTCGGCTTCCTCGATGGCGCGCTGGATCGACTGCACCGTCGACTCGATGTCGACCACCACGCCGCGCTTGAGCCCGCGCGATTCGTGCGAGCCGATGCCGATCACCTCGATCGGGCTGCCCGGCGAGTACTCGCCCACCAGCGCCACCACCTTGGAGGTGCCGATGTCGAGGCCGACGATCAGTGATTTGTCACCCTTGCGATTCATGTCCTGTCCTGCGTCTGCTTTGCTGCCGGCGGCGGAGTTCCCCAGCTCAGCGTGAAACCGTTGGTGTAGCGGAGATCGGCGCGCACGATCGGCACCTGGGTGCGCGTGAGCTGCGGCAGCACGCGCACGAAGCGGCCCAGCCGCGAACGCGCGTCGTCGCGGCCGACGATGACTTCGGTGCCGTTGTCCAGCGCCAGCGACCAGCTGCCGCGCGCGTCCATCGCCACCCGCCGCACGTCCATGCCCACCGGCGCGAACAGCGCGCGCGAATCGTTGTAGAGCTCGACCACCTCGGCGGTCTTGCTGTCCGGGCCGTCGAGCTCGGGCAACGGCGCGTCCTCCAGCCCGTGCGGGGTGGCGAACAGGCGCCCCTGCTCGGACAGCAGCCGGTCCTTGCCCCAGCGCGCGAACGGCTTGTGCTCGACCACGCTCACTTCCAGCACGTCCGGCCACTGCTTGCGCACCTGCGCGCTTTCCACCCAGGGCAACCGCTCCACCGCGTGCTGCGCGTCCTGCAGCTTCACCGCGAAGTAGCCGGCGCGCGCATACGGCAGCAGCGCCCTGCGCAGGTCTTCGCCGGGCACGCGCTTGAACTCGCCGTGCACCCGCAGCCGGGTCAGCGGCCAGCGCTCGGCGCCGACCCAGCCGTTGAGCACCGCGATCACCGGCAGCGCCACCAGGGCGATGGCCAGCAGCCAGGCGAGGATGCGCAGCAGCGCGCTCATGCCCGGCCTCCACGCGTCCGGGCGGTTCCGCACGGCCGCACCGCGCCCTGGCCGCGTGCGGCCCTGGACTTGGTGCATGCCGACGGAAGCAGCCAGGCGATCATTCGTCCCGCGCCTCCTGGAAGCCGCCGCTGGCGATCTGCTGGGCGACGTGGCCGATATCGCCGGCGCCCATCATCAGCAGCAGGTCGCCGTCGCGCAGCACGTCCGGCAGCACCGACACCAGGTCGTGGGCATGGCCGACCACCACCGGTTCGCTGCGGCCGCGGGCACGGATGGCGCGGGCCAGCGACTTCGAATCGGCGCCGGGGATCGGTGCCTCGCCGGCCGGGTACACCTCGCTCAGCACCAGCGCGTCGACTTCCGACAGCACCGCGGCGAACGCGTCGAACTGGTCGCGGGTACGGCTGTAGCGATGCGGCTGGAACGCCACCACCAGGCGCTGCTCGGGCCAGCCGCCGCGGGCCGCGGCGAACACCGCGGCCAGCTCGCGCGGATGGTGGCCGTAGTCGTCGATCAGCCGCACCCGGGCGCCCTTGGCGGTGGTGACCACGCCCAGGTCGTTGAAGCGGCGGCCCACGCCTTCGAACTTCTCCAGCGCCGCGGCGATGGTGTCCGGGGCCACGCCCAGCTGCCAGCCGATGGCGGCGGCGGCCAGTGCGTTGAGCACGTTGTGGCGGCCGGGCAGCGCCAGCGTCACCGGCACGCTGCTGCCTTCGGGCAGGCGCAGGGTGAAGCGCATGCGCGCGCCGTCCTGCTCCACGTCCTCGGCGCGCACGTCGGCGTTGCCGCTCATGCCGTAGGTCATCACGTGGCGCGGGGTCTGCGTCGCCAGCGCGGCCACTTCCGGATCGTCGATGCACAGCACCGCCAACCCGTAGAACGGCAGCCGCTGCAGGAACTCGGCGAACGCCGCCTGCACGCGGGCGAAGTCGTTGCCGTAGTTCTCCAGGTGGTCGGCGTCGATATTGGTGATCACCGCTACCAGCGGGTTCAGGCGCAGGAAGCTGCCGTCGCTCTCGTCGGCTTCGGCCACCAGCCACTGCCCACCGCCGAGCTTGGCGTTGGCACCGGCGGCCAGCAGCTGCCCGCCGATCACGAAGGTCGGGTCCAGGCCGCCTTCGCTCAGTACCGCGGCGGTCAGCGAGGTAGTGGTGGTCTTGCCGTGGGTGCCGGCCACGGCGATGCCGCGGCGGAAGCGCATCAGCTCGGCCAGCATCGCCGCGCGCGGCATGATCGGGATGCGCTGGCTGCGCGCCTCCATCAGTTCCGGGTTGTCTTCGCGGATGGCGCTGGACACCACCACGCAGTCGGTGCCGAGCACGTTGGCGGCCGAGTGCCCGCGCATCACCCGCGCGCCCAGCCGCGCCAGGCGGCGGGTGGCGGCATTGTCGGCGTTGTCCGAGCCGGAGACTTCATAACCCAGGGTCAGCATCACCTCGGCGATGCCGCTCATGCCGGTGCCGCCGATGCCGACGAAATGCACCCGCGGGAACGCCCGGACCAGGTCGGTGGTGTCGTGGAGGCGGCGGATCATGCGCGGCCTCCGGCAAGGCGGGCGCGGGTGCGCGGTGCCGTGTTCATGCTGCTTCCTCGAGGATGATGTCGGCGATGCGTTCGGCCGCATCGGCCTTGGCCAGCGCACGCGCGGCCTGGGCCATCTGCATGCGTCGGGCGGGAGTGGCGGCGAGCGCGCGCAGCACGCCCTCCAGGTTGGTGGCCAGCGCGTCGTCCTGCTTCAGCAGTTCGGCGGCGCCGCGCTCGACCAGGTATTCGGCGTTGCGGGTCTGGTGGTCGTCGACCGCCGCGGCAAACGGCACCAGCACGCTGCCGACGCCCACCGCGCACAGTTCGGCCAGGGTGGAAGCGCCCGAACGGCACACCACCAGGTCGGCCCAGGCATAGGCCGCGGCCATGTCCTGGATGAAGGCATCGACGCGGCCGTCGACGCCGGCATCGCGGTAAGACCGCCGCGCTTCGTCGAGCAGCTTCTCGCCGCACTGGTGCCAGACCTCGATGGCGACGCTGCCGGCCAGCGCGGCCAGCGCCCGGGGCACTGCGTTGTTGAGCGCGCGCGCGCCCTGGCTGCCGCCCAGCACCAGCACCCGCATCGGGCCGCTGCGGCCGGCCAGGCGCTGCTCCGGCGCCGGTAGCGCGGCGATCTCCGCGCGCACGGGATTGCCGACGACCTCTTCGCCGGTGGCGAAGCTGCCGGGGAAGCCGGTCAACAGGCGCCGCGCGAAGCGCGACAAGATGCGGTTGGTCATGCCCGGCGCGCGGTTCTGTTCGTGCACCAGCAACGGCAAGCCGTGCAGGCGCGCGGCCATGCCGCCAGGGCCGGAGGCGAAACCGCCGAACGCCACCACCGCGCGCGGGTTGCGCTCGCGCAGGATGAAGCCGGCGGCGCGGATCGCGCGCAGCACCCGCAGCGGCGCCGCCAGCAGCGCCAGCTTGCCCTTGCCGCGCAGGCCGGAGATCGCCAGGGTGTCGATCGCGATGCCGTGCTGCGGCACCAGCCGGGTCTCCATCGCGCCCTCGGCGCCGAGCCAGGTCACCGGGACGCCGCGCTCGCGCAGCACCCGGGCCACGGCCAACCCCGGGAAGATGTGCCCGCCGGTGCCACCGGCCATGATCAGCACCGGGCGCGCGTCATGCGACGGCCCCGGGCCGCCCTGCTGGCGAGTCCCGGCATGCGGCTGCGCCGGCTGCTGCGAGGGATGCGTCATCACGCGATCCTCCCGAAGGTCGGTTCGACACGCTGCTGCATGCGGCTGGTGCCGCGCATGGCGCCGGCCTGCATGGCCGCGGCGATCGCGCTGGCGGTGGCCGGCTCGGCCGGCTGCGCGCCGGCCTCTGCCGGCGCATCGGCCACGTCGGCGTCATCGCGCACTTCCTGGCGGCGCACCGCGCGGTTGTATTCCCACGACACGCGCAGCAGCACGCCGACCGCCACGCAGGTCATCATCACGCTGGAGCCGCCGGAGGAAATCAGCGGCAGGGTCAGGCCCTTGGTCGGCAGCATGCCCAGATTCACGCCGATCGACACGAAAGTC
>JGI26528J50254_1001168_pt1 | contig 15217 bp, 16 predicted proteins | sample ThiBiot_300_plan_FD_50254 | JGI IMG/M metagenome (IMG submission 50254)
CAGCTCTTCTAGCGCGAACTCCCTGAGGGTCTCGAGCATTCCGAGGCGGCCGGCTTCCAGGTCGAAGCGCGTGAGCAGGCTGGCGTCGATCAGGCTGCTTANTCCGTCCATCACGGTGGGCTCGAGCCCGAAGATCGCCTCGATGGCCTCCAGGTAGACGCTCCCGTCGAACAGCGCTAGCCGCGCGAAGAGCGTGCGCTGGGTGGGGCTGAGGAGGTCGTGTGACCAGGCGATGGTGGCGCGCAGCGTCTGCTGCCGAGCCGGGGCATCGCGCGGGCCACCCGTGAGGAGCGGTAGGCGCTGCGTCGCTCGCTCCACTAGCGCGGCGAGGGTCATGCTGCCAAGGCGCGCCGCTGCAAGCTCAAGCGCTAGGGGCAACCCATCTAAGCGACGGCAGAGGTTCACGACGGAGCCAACGGATTCGTCATCGAGGGTGAAGTCGGGGCGCAGGGCCCTCACGCGCTCGACGAAGAGCCGCACACCCCCGAAGTCCATGGCGCCCTCGGCAGTCACGGGCTCCCCGCCTTCTGGCAAGGCCATGGGCGGCACTGGGAACGACAGTTCACCGCTGAGGTGCAGTAGCGTGCGGGAAGTCACGAGGACCTTGAGGCCGTTCGCCGTTGCCAGCAACTGACTGACCTGCCCCATGGAGCCAAGCAGCCCCTCCACGTTATCGAGCACCAGGAGGAGCTCGCGCCGCTGGAGCACTTTCGCGAGCCGGTCGAGCGGGCTGGTGGTAGCCGACTCCGTCAACCCAACGGCATAAGCGATCTCGCCTAGCACGAGTTCCGGGTCGTGCACGGCGTCCAGTGGCACGAACGCGACGCCATCCGTGAAGTCCGGCCGTAATGCCCGTGCCGCCTCGAGCGCGAGGCGGCTCTTGCCGATTCCGCCCGGCCCGTGAAGAGTCACGAGCCGCGTCTCAGGTAGCCGTAACAGCGCCGTTAGCTGCGCAAGGGTCGCCTGGCGCCCGACGAACGAGGTGAGCGGCTGCGGAAGCGCAGTGAGCGGCAACGGTGGGATCGGCTCGATGACGCCGCTGCTTGGCGGACCGATGTAGGCGTCGAGCGACGCCGCCGGGGGAGGGTCCTCGGTCGCGCTGCTTGGCAGTTCAGGGTGGGGTGCGTATTCCGGAGTCGCAGCGGCCGGCGGGCGCGGGTTGCTGGAGCGCTCGCTCGCGGCCGCGACTTGCAGCCGTGTGCCACGGCGCTCACGCCGCTCGTGCATGTAGCGGGCGATGTTCGTTAGGTTGGTCAAGATCGTGACTACTACGCCTAGCGCAGTAATCACGGCGAGAATCGTGGCCATCCGCCCTCCGTGACCCAGTTGAAGGAAGTTGGACGTGGCGTGGGGTCGGGAACATTCTAGAGGTGAGGACCGGTTGGTGTCTGCTACGTCACCCGAGGTCGTAGTAGCCGAGAAGAGGTGCGCGGCGTGCGCGCTCCAGCTGGCGGCTAGAGCCCCAGGTACGCCCGGCGGATGAGGGGGTCGCCGCGCAGCTTCTCGGAGGGCCCCTCCAGCACGAGGTGGCCGTTCTCGAGCACGTAAGCGCGGTCGCTGATCTTGAGCACTTGGGTGACGTTCTGCTCGACGAGCAAGATGGGCAGGCCCGTCTCAGACACGCCCCTGATGACCTGCATGACCTCGCGCACGAGGAGGGGCGCCAGGCCGAGGCTCGGCTCGTCCATGATCAACACCTTCGGGTGCAGCATGAGCGCGCGCCCGATCGCCACCATCTGTTGCTGCCCACCGGAAAGCGCGCCAGCCGCTATGCGGCGCTTGTTCTGCAGGTCGGGGAAGAGGCCGTAGACGCGCTCGAAGCCCTCGGCGCGCCGCGCCCTCGCTGGCGGCAAGTAGGCGCCGAGGGAGAGGTTCTCCTCCACCGTCATGTCAGGGAACAGCTGCCGGCCCATCGGCACGTGCGCCAGCCCGCGCAGGGCCAGATGGTGGGGTTTGAGGCCGGTGACGTCCTCGCCGTCGAGCAGGATCTTGCCGCCGCGCGGCTGGATCATGCCGGAGACGGCGCGCAGGATAGTCGACTTACCGCTGCCGTTCCCGCCAACCAACCCGACGAGCTCGTGGGCGTTCACGTGCAGCGAGACGCCGAACACCACTTGAAGGTCGCCGTAGCCGAGGTTGGCCTCGACCACGTCGAGGACACGGCGCGGCGCGGCCGCCTTTGCGCCAGCTACGCCGGTGACACTGCGGGCGTCGTCACTCATCCGCGCCTCCAAGGTACGCCTCGATGACGCGCTCGTCGTTCATGACCTGCCCCGGTGTTCCTTGCGCGATCTTCTCTCCGAAAGCGAGCACGATGACGTCCTCGCAGAGCTCGGTGACGGCCTGCATGATGTGCTCGACCATCACGATCGCGATGCCGGACTCCGCCAACGAGCGCACGAAGCCGATCATCTCCTTGAGGGCGGGTGGATTGAGGCCGGCCATCAGCTCGTCGAGGAACAAGACCCGAGGTTTGACGGCCAAGGCCTTGGCTAGCTCCAGGCGTCTGCGCCGCGCTAGGTTGAGGTCAGAAGATAGCTGCATCGCCCTATCCGCCAAGCCGACGAGCTCGAGCGCGTGAGTAGCGGCCTGCTCGGCCGCCGCGCGGTTATTGGCTTTCAGGAACGCGGGGATGAGGACGTTCTCGAGCACCGTTAGGCCCTCGAACGGGCGTTCGATCTGGAACGTGCGGCCCATGCCGAGGCGCGTGCGCGCGTACGGCTGCAGCCGACCTACCTCCGTGCCGAAGAAGGCGACCTTGCCGCGCCGAGTCTTGGCGTAGCCGGTCAGGGCGTTGAAGAGCGTCGACTTGCCTGCCCCGTTCGGGCCGATGAGGCCGACTATCTGGCCAGCGTCAAGCGTCAGCGATACGTCGTTCACCGCGATCAGGCCGCCGAACTGCACGGTGATGTTCTCAGCCACCAGCGCTCTTGGCATAGCGCCTCCTAACCGCGCGTGCGCGCAGTGCGCCCATGAGGCCGCGTGGCACGAACAGGACGACGACGACGATCAGGAGCCCGTAGATGAGGAGGTTGGCCTCTGCGAAAGTGTTGCGGAAGAGTTCCGCTGCGAGGGTGAGAAGCGCGGCGCCGATGAGCGGTCCGAAGAGGGTGCCGCGACCGCCGATGATGGCGACCAACGCGATGCGCACGCTCAAGTGCAACTCGAACATGGGTTGCGGCTGCAGGGCCGAGAGGAAGATGCCGTAGATGCAGCCGCCTATCGCGGTGAGGGCGCCTGACAACATGAACGCCCACGACTTGACNGCCACCGGGTTGATGCCCGCGGCTTGGGCAGACGACTCGTCTTCGCGAACGGCGCGCATCTGATAGCCGAGCTTGCCGCGCGTGACCAACGCGACTACCACCAGGACAANNACCAGGTAGCCNAGCGCGAGCCAGAACTCCGTGTGCCTGCTGAACAGATCGAACCCGAAAGGCTCCTTGAGGTCGAAGATGAACAGTCCGATGGCGCCGCCCGTGAGCTTGCGCTCGTTGATGGCCACCAGCCGCAGGATCTCGGCGACGGCGATGGTGGAGAGCACGAAGTACGAGCCGCGCAACCCGAAGGTAAGGCGGCCCCACAGGAACGCCAGCACGGTCGCGAAGGCGGCGGCGAGGAGGAAGCTCCACCACGGTGCCAAGTCGAACTTGGTTGCGGTGACGCCGACGGTGTAGGCCCCCAGCCCGATGAAGGCGGCGTGACCGAGGCTCGTTTGCCCCGTCCAGCCACCAAGGAGGTCCCAGGCGCTCGCCCAACCAGCCAGCAGCAACAGCGAGATGCCGAGTGACAGGTAGCTTGGGAAGGCGAAGTACCACGTCGCGCCCACCGCGGCGACCCCGGCGATTCCCAGCCAGGTCCACGGCAAGCTGGTGCGCTTGAGCGTCATACGCGCTTGACGGAGCGCCCGAAGAGGCCCTCCGGCCGCACGAGGAGAACGATGAGGAACGCGAACAGCCCGTAGGCGTCGCGGTAACCAGACGAGAGGTAAGACGCGCCCATGAACTCGACGACGCCGAGCAGGAGGCCGCCGCCGATGGCGCCAGGCACGCTGCCGAGGCCGCCGAGGACCGTGACCACGAACGCCTTGAGGGTGTAGCTCGAGCCAACGGTGGGAACGGCGAAGAGGAGTGGCGCGAGGATGACACCCGCGCACATGGCGAGCGCCATCCCAAGCCCGAAGACGAGCGCGTGAATGCGTGGCGTATTGATGCCGACGAGCTCCGCGCCGAGGCGGTTCTGCGCCGTGGCACGCACCGCGCGGCCGAACTCCGTGCGCGTCAGCAGCAACCAGAGGGCGAGGATGACGACGAGCGTGATGGCGCCGGCAGTCAGTTGGGCGACGGGTAGGCGCACGCCGCCGAGCGTGACGGTTTGCGTGGCGTACGGCACGTAGATGGACTTCGGTTCGGCGCCGAAGACCAGGAACAGGACGTTGGAGATGACTAGGGCAAGGCCGAGAGTGGCGAGCAGGGTGCTGTCGCTNGANGCGTCGATCAGGCGCGCGAGCACCACGCGCTGCAGCAGCGCGCCGAGCAGGAACCCGATGGGGGCGGCTATGAGGAGCGAGACGTACGGGTCGAGGCCGAAGAGTTGGAAGCAGACGATGGCCGTATACATGCCAACCGCCACGAACTCGCCGTGCGCGAAGTTGATGATGCGCATGACCCCNAAGATCAGCGACAAGCCGACGCCGATGAGAGCGTAGATGCCGCCGATCAGTAGGCCGCCACTTAGGTTCTGTAGGAACGGAGCCAAGCCCTCCATGGTCAATGGCTCCGTCCCGAAGATGCTGTCAGCAAGTTATGCCGCGGTCAGCGAGCGTTCCAAGACGGCGTTTCGAGGAGATCGCCGACGACCGCGCCGTTCACGTAGACCGTCACGAACTCGCCGTTGACGACCTGCTCGGCTACTGCCGGCAGCGGGGCCTGGTTCTTGTAGCCCTGGTAGTCCTCGAAGCGGATGGGGCCGTAGACGGTGTTCGGCATGTCGGTCGCGAGGAGCGCCGCGCGCACGTCTTCTGGTGAGAACGACGCTGCGCGCTTGAGGGCATCGACCGCCACGATGACGCCTGCGTACGCCTGGGCGGCGTGGTACGAGGGCGTGCGGCCGAGGATCTCGTGAGACGCGCGTTCAGCTCTTGAGCGCCGGGGTAAGGCACGTCCTTCGTCCACATGGTGGCCGTGAAGACGTACTCAGCCGCTGGGCCGGCGCCTTCGATGAAGCCTGGGAGAGCGAAGCCGGCGGCGCCGCCAGCGAACACCTTGGCGTCGAGCCCGACCTCCTGCACTTGGCGCATGAGGGCGACGGAGTCTGCCGCGTAGGACACCATGAAGAGGACGTCTGGGTTGAGGGCCTTGAAGCGGTTGAGGATCGGGCGGAAGTCCGCGCCCGTCTGGTCGTAGTCTTGGCGCTGCACGACCGTGTAGCCGCGCTCGGCGGCGATCTCGTCGACGGCGTCAGCCACGGCGCTCTCGAACGCGCCGTTGCCGTGCACCGTTACGACGGTCTTGAGGGTGCCTGCGCCGCGCTGCGCGTTGATCTGGTCGAACACGTCGAAGAGGACCTGGGCGTACGCGTACGACGGCTGGTTGGTGCGGAACACCCAGTCGGAGCCTGGGCGCGTGATGGCATCGTCAGACGAGGTGAAGACGAGGAACGGGCGCTTTTGGCGCGTGAAGTACTGGGTGATCGGGTTGGTGATGGATGAGGAGTAGGCGCCCATCACGAGGGGCAGGCCCTGGTTGACGAGCTTCTCGGAGGCCGCCAGGGCGGCGTTGACTTCCGAAGTGTCGTCCTCGAACACGACCTCCACGGTGCGGCCGTTCACGCCTCCGGCTGCGTTGACGTCTTCCAACGCGGCCTTGATGCCAGCCTGGTGCTGCTCCCCGAACTCGGCGAAGCGACCAGTGATACTCGTAATCACGCCTATTTTCACGGGGTCTTGGGCCAGCGCCACGCCGGCGACCAAGGTCAAGACTAGGAACAAAGACGCGATCAGAACTCGCTTCATTCGGTTACCCTCCTAGGGTTGGCTAGTTGCGTTCCCCCGTAACTTAGCAAACCGGGCGCGCGGTCAAATGCCCAGCGCGAACGGTGCGGGGTACACATCACGCTTGCGCTTCGACTGCCTCGAGCTGTAGGAGCAGGGCGAGGTCGGGCAAGCCCATGACGCTCACGGTGGGAGTCGGGGGTTGCGGGTGGGCGCTGAAGGTGTCGCCGCCGACGTGCACCGTGCGGAGGCCAGCGGCGTTGCCACCTGCGATGTCGGAGTCGAGGTTGTCTCCCACCATGATCGTCGTGGCGGGCTCCATCCCCAGCCGTTCCATCGCCGCCACGAAGAAGCGCGCCGCTGGCTTGCCTACGCACTCGGCCGCCACGCCGGAGGCGGTGGTCAGTGCGGCCGCGATGGCGCCGTTGCCAGGCACGACGCGACCAGCGGCGACAGGCACGCGGGCGTCCAAGTTGAGGGCTAGGAGCTTGCCTCCGCGGTGGAGCACGTGAACCGCCTCTGCGAGGCGCTCGTACGTGAGCTGCGCGTCGCGGCTGAGGACGACGAGCGTCGCCTCGTTCGGGTCGCTAGTTTCGTGCGTCAGGCGCGCAACGGCGGCAGCCACCTGACGGGTGCCGAGCACGTAAGTCGGCGGGTGCTCGCGCATGAGCGGGTGCTCCGCTAGCGCGTCGAGTGGCGCGAACACGTCAAGTGGCTCGGCTGGGATCCCGAGGCGCGTGAGCTTCGTCGCCACCGCAGCGCCCGCGCCGCTCGAGATGTTGGTGAGGAAACCTAGGCGCAGGCCGGCCGCGCGTGCGTTGCGTACGAAGGCCGCGGCGCCTGGAGCTAACTCGTTGCCGTACCAGACGCAACCGTCTAAGTCGAGTAGGAGGGAACGAACACCGGAAAGGCTCACCGGATGGCCGCCCTCACCTTGGCTGATACCCACTCACTGAACACGACGAGCACGAGGATCAGCGCGAATATGACGGTCGCTTGCGACCATTGCAGCGCCGCGATGCTCGCATCGAGCGGCAAGCCGATGCCGCCGGCGCCGACGAGGCCGACGACCGTTGACTCGCGGATGTTGATGTCCCACCGGTAGACCGTGATGCCAGCGAACGCCGGAGCGACCTGCGGGATGATCCCGTAGGTAACGACCTGACCGCCGCTTGCGCCGGTGGCGTCAAGCGCCTCGATGGGCTTGAAGTCGATCTCTTCTATGGCCTCGGAGAGGAGCTTGGCGCAGAAGCCGATGGAGCGCAGCCCAACGGCGATGATGCCTGCCAGCACTCCCGGACCGATGACGCTAACGAGCAACAGCGCCCAGATGAGGGCGTTCACGGACCGCGACGACACCATGATGAGCAGCGCTAGTTGCCTGAAGATCGGGTGCGGGGTGGTGTTCCTGGCGGCGAGGAACGCTACGGGGATGGCGACGACGAGGGCGATGATGGTGCCGATGGTCGCGATGTTGATGGTGTCCCATAGCGGTCTCCACAGCTTTGCGAGGTAGCTCCACTTGGGCGGGAACATGCGCGATATCAGGTCGCCGGCCTGCTGCGGGGCGTCCCACACGAAGAACCATAGCGTCTGGCCAGAGATGAACCGCAACGCCACGGCCAGGGCGATGGCGCCGAGCAGGTAACCGAGATACGTGATGAGCGTTTGGCGCGGGGTGCGCTTGCGCCAGATGCGGCTCTCGCCCCTGATGGTCGTCGGCACCCTACTGCACCCGCTTCCGGATGACGCCGCTCGCGTACTCGCTTAGCAGCACGATAGCGATGACGACNATCAGGATGGCGGCCGTCGTGGAGTACTCGTAACGCGAGATGCTCGTGTTGAGGGCCCCGCCGATGCCTCCCGCACCGACGATGCCGATGACGGACGANTCGCGGAAGTTGATGTCGAGACGGTAGACGCTCAAGCCGATGAAGCGCGGGTAGATCTGCGGCACCACCGCGTAGCTCATCTGCTTGAGCCAACTCGCGCCCGTCGCGCGCAGCGCCTCGAGGGGCCGCGGGTCTATGTCCTCGATGTCCTCCGCTAGGAGCTTGCCGAGGAAGCCGATGGTCGCGAAAGCCAGGGTGAGGGCGCCTGCCAGCGGCCCGAAGCCAACCATGACGACGAAGAAGATGGCNATCACGATCTCTTGGAACGACCGCGCCACCGCTATGAAGGCGCGGCAGAAGAGGTAGACGGGTAGCGGCGCTATGTTGCGCGCCGCGCCGAAAGCGAAGGGCACGGACAACAAGATGCCAAGGGCGGTGGCGACCACCGTCATGGCGAGGCTCTCGAGGATGCCCGTCTGGATGAACGCCCAGCGCGACGTGAAGTCCGGCGCCGCGAAACCGCGGAAGAGCACGCGTGCGCGTTCCAGGCCGAGGGCTACGCGCTGCCAGTTGACGTCGATGCTGGCGCTGGCGGCGACCAGGTAGGCGAGCGCCGCGACGGGGATGGCGTAGCGCAAGAGCGGGTTGGCGACGACCGGTCGTGGCCGCCACGGCTGCCCGCGCAGCGCGGCCGCGCTAGGCGGCAACGGTTGGTTAGCGGCCGAGCTGCCAGCCGACCCGCTAGCCGCCAGGCCCCTCACGCTGGTTCCATCCCGTTGCGGTCGGCGGCCTCGGCGGCGGCGTGGCCGGGCGCTAGCGCGTGGGCGGCGCTCGAGGGCGTGGCCTCGTGGATGGGCGCGTCGCCCTCAGCCGCGTCCGCTTGGGGCGCGGCGGTCCAGTCCTCCTCGCCGTAGATGTCGGTCAGGCGAGCGTCGTCAAGCTGGCTCGGGGGGCCGTCGAACACGACGACGCCTCCTCGCAGGCCGACGATGCGCGGCACGAACAGCTTGGCGAGGGCAACGTCGTGGATGTTGATGACGGCCGAGAGCTCATGCTCGGCGGCTAGCTCCATCAGGAGGCGCATGACTTGGCGCGACGTCTTCGGGTCGAGGCTGGCGGTCGGTTCGTCGACGAGCAAGATGCTCGGGTCCTGCAACAGTGCGCGGGCTATCCCGACGCGCTGGCGTTGCCCGCCGGAGAGCTGGTCAGCGCGCTTGTCGAGTTGCTCGAGGATGCCGACGCGTTCGAGGAGCTCGTACGCGTGGTCGACGGTGGCCTGCGGGAAGCGCCTGAACCAGGAGCGCCAGAAGCCGACGTAGCCGAGTTGGCCGGAGAGGACGTTCTCCATGACGGTCAGGCGGTCGACGAGGGCGTGCTCTTGGAAGATCATCCCGATGCCGCGGCGCGCCCTCCTGAGCGCGCCGCGACCGAGGGCGGTAACCTCCACGCCGTTCACCTTCACGCTGCCAGACGTCGGTTCGACGAGGCGGTTGATGCAGCGGATGAGGGTGCTCTTGCCCGCGCCGGATGGCCCGATGAGAGCAAGCACCTCGCCGCGGCGGAGCGTGAGGTTCACGCCGTTCACGGCTGTTTCGCCGCGGCCGTACCGCTTCACCAGCTCGCTGATCTCGAGCGGGTGGTTGGTGGACCTATCGCTCACTCCAGCTCGGCGCTGGCGGCCGCGATCTTGCGCAGCACGTCCCAGTCTCGCTTGTAGTCGATCTCGAGGAACTCATCGGAGTCGGCGAACTCCGCCTTCAGGGCGGTGCCCGTCCAGTCGAAGGTCAGGAACGCCTCCCGCACCTTGGCCGCCAGCTCGGGTTTCAGGTCGTAAACGTAGCCGTACGCGGTAGAGGGGAAGGTCTGCGAGGTGTAGATGATGCGCACGTCGCTCTCCTTGAGGACGTCGCGCGCGATCATGCGGTCCATCACGGAGGAGGCGATGGCCGCGGACTCGTAGTCGCCGTTCACGACGCCGAGGATGCTGTTGTCGTGACCGCCTGAGAAGGCGGTTTGGTAGTCGACGTCTGGCTTCATGCCGAGTTCGGCGAAGAGGAGGGCGGATGGCGCCTTGAAGCCGGAGTTCGAGGTTGGTGACACGAACGCGAGTTGGCGGCCGCTCAGGTCCTCGAGGCTCTGGATGTCGGAGTCTGGTTGCACGATTATTTCCATCTCGTAACCGAACACGCCCGCGGTGTCGGCCATCACGGCGACCGGGATGAAGCCTGCGCTGTTCACGCCTTCCTCGACGGAGCCTGCAGCGAAACCGGCCACGTGGAGGCGCCCTGCGCGCATCGCCTCGATCTGCGCGGCGTATGAGCGAACGGGGAAGTACACGACCTGCTTGCCGGTCAGCTCGGAGAGGTAAGCGATGAACTCGGCGAAGGCGTCTTGGTAGACGGCCGGGTCTTCCGTTGGAGCGTACGTGAAGACGAGGGTGCTTGGGTCTGAGTACTTGCCGTCTGTCGGGGCGTCGGCTAGGAGATCGCCGTTGACGTCGCAGTATCGGCCGTCTAGGGCGCCGCGTTCGCAGCCCCCTTGCGCTGCGGCCACGCCCGTCAGGAGTAGCGCAAGGAGTGCGGCCAGCAGCGCACGGGTTGGCGCCATGACGCGTCTGGTTGTTGGCGTGCGGTGCTGCGGTGTGGTCTGACTGACTTGCATGTGCTGCCTCCTAGTGGGTCGCTCGGCGTTGCCGGGCCTCGGGGTGGTGGGGGAGCGGCGCAGTTGGTTGCGGTCGCCGCCTGCTGATCAGGCTGGCTCTGGGGCCCCGCGTTGGAGCCTGAGCGAGAGGAAGTAGCGGTCGCCGCGGTAGTGCGTGCGGGTGAGGCCAAGCTTGCGGCCGTCGGAGAGGTAAGTGATGCGGGTCACGCGCAGCAGCGGTGCGCCGCTTGGCACGTCGAGGATGGCCGCGAGCTCGTCGCTTGCCGCTACGGCCTCGACTTGCTGGTCGGCGTCTCCGACCGTCACGCCGAGGGTGCGTTCCACGCCCGCGTAGAGGGAGTCCGTGAGGTCGAGGTCGGCTAGGAGTTTGGCGAAAGGCGGTATGAGCACGATGGTGTTGTGGCCTATCGGTTCGCCGTCCACCGTGCGCCTCCTGGTTATGCGTTGCACGCGCGTGAGTGGCGCTTCGCCGAGGGCGGCGCCATCTGCGGCGCCGAGCGCCTCGCTGCTGCTGCTCAGCACCTCGGTTCGTGGCACCATGCCGTGGGCTTCAGCGTCTTCATGGAAACCGAGGAGGCGACTCGCAACGCGTTCCGTCTTGGTGCGCGTCACGAACGTGCCAACGCCGCGTTTGCGCCCCAGGACGCCTGCCGCGACCAGCCCGTCGAGCGCGTGGCGCACGGTCATGCGCGCGACGGCGTAGCGGGCGCTCAGCTCGGCCTCGGTTGGAACCTTGCTGCCGAGCGGCAGCTTGCCATCCGCGATCTCTGTGCGTAAGTCCGCTTGAATGCGGACGTAGATGGGTAAGGCGGCGTTGCCTTCCACTGCTGGCCTCCTGGGAAGCGGCGCGACGTGGCGTTATTGATGTCTAGACAACTATACAATACGTGGCAGCCGTTGCCTCGCCGTTCAGTGGTAGGAGTACACTGCCTATTCATTCCTAAGACGGGACACACCGTGACGCCTTCACCCATGCCACTCACCTCGCGCCGACCAACTGGAGTGCACTCGCCATGCTGCTGACCATGCTTGGCGGGTTGGCGCTGTTCCTGCTGGGCATTCACCGCATCGCGAACGCCCTCCAAGAGATCCTCGGACCCGCCTCGCGGCGTTGGATGGCGTTCGCGACGCGCTCGCCGTTCCTCGCCATGCTCACTGGCACGGGGGTGGCGGCGGCCACGCAGAGCGGCACCGCAACCTCTGTAACCGTCCTCGGTCTCGTCGGCGGTGGCCTGGTCGCCGTGAGGGAGGGCATCGCCCTGCTCCTCGGCGCCAAGCTCGGCGCCACCCTCGCCATCCAGCTGGCGGCGTTCCACCTCTCCGATTACGCCCTGCCGATGATCGGCGTTGGTTACGTGCTCGCGTTGTGGCGCCGTGGCCACGCGTTCGGCGGTTTCCTCCTCGGCGCGGGCCTGCTGTTCTTCGGCCTCGACCTGACCGTGCAGTCCGTCTCTGCGCTTAGCGGCAGCGACCTCTTCAACCTCCTCGTGAGCGCAGCGGAGCAGCAGCCGCTAGCTGTGCTCCTCCTCGGCGCGGCCCTCGGAGCCATGTTGTCTAGCTCGAACGCGGCCACCGCCGTTGCGCTCGGCCTGTTCGTAGCCAACACCGTCCCCCTCGAGACGGCCGTTGCGCTGGTCGTTGGCGGCAACGCTGGGTCGGCGCTCATGCCCCTGATGGTGTCGCGGACGTTCGACAGGAACGCCCAGCGCGCCGCCCTCATGCAGCTGCTCGTCACGGCCATCGGCGCGGTCGCCGTGGTCCTCGCGCTCGAGCCCGTCGCGGCTGGGCTGCAGGCGATCGGTGGGGGTCAGGCCCGCGAGGTAGCCAACGCCCACACGCTCTTCAACCTCGCGGTTAGCCTCGTCGGCACGCTTCTCGTCGGCCCCCTCGCCTCGCTCAGCGCGAGGCTCGTGCCGGCCGCAGAAGACGACTCCGCGCCCAAGTACCTGCGGGCCGACGCCATCAAGGACCCCGTTCTCGGCCTGGCGCTGGCGTTGAGGGAGACGGTCCGCATCAGCGACCAGGTCGCCGTCATGACGGAGCGCGCGACTGAGTACCTCGGCGCAGGGCGCTGGGACCCGGGCCCCATCGCGGCCCGTGAGCTCAAAGTGGACCGCTTGACCCATCAGGTCGTCGATTACGTTGCCGGGGTGCGGCGGGCGAACGGCGAGGATCCCATCTCCGAGCGCCTCCTCCTGATAGCCACCGAGCTCGAGCACATGGGCGACCAGATCAGACGGCTAGGCAGGCGCGAGGAGAAGCTGCGCACGGAAGGGGTCGAGTTCAGCAAGGAGGGCCGCGCGGAACTGGCAAGCACCGGCGAACGCGTGCTTGAACGCATGCGCGGCGCGTTCACTGCGCTCGCAACGGGTGACAGGGCCATGGCGCGGTCAGTGATCGAGCGCCGCCCCGAGCTGGAACAGCTGGTTGGGCGCATGCGCGTGGCTCACTTGGCGCGCCTCGAGGCGCAACTGCCTGAGTCACGCGCGTCGAGCTCGCACCATCTGGAGGTGCTCACGTTGCTGCGCGACTTGGACGCCAGCGTCACCCGCGTCGCCAGCTGGGCCGCTGAGTTGGACGAGCACGCCAAGCGCTGAAGCGAGGCGATCACGGCCAGAGCACGCATGCTGCGCCTACGGTCAACGCCGACACGGACAGTTTGGCTGTTGAGGGCTAACTTGCTGGTAGGAGGTAGCCATGGAGCGCAAGTCGCAAGTAGCGCCGGCCGCGTCGAAGGGTGCCGTTGACGAGCAGGCGACGGACCACGAGCGGCCAGAGTTGGTCGCGGCGGAAGTGATAGAACGCGAGAGCGAGCTCGATGACGCCCTCGACGATTCGTTCCCTGCCTCCGACCCGCCCGCCCAGGCGCAGCCGCACACCAGACGCTGGCAGCCGAACGGCGACAACCATTAGGCCGGGTCTGCGAGCAGGGATAGGTGCTGCTAGCTGACACAAATACCCCATGGGGGTATGTATAGTGGCCTCATGACGGGAGCGGTCACGGGGCCGGTCACGCGTAGTGCGGTAACGGCACTCGAGTGACAGTGGCTGAGAACGTGCCCCTCCCCTAGGAGGAGCTAGATGCAAGAACTCGGTTTTACGGCGACCATCGCGGCCCCCTTCCTGGCGGCCAAGGAGCAGGTCACACGGGCGCTGGCGGCGGAAGGGTTCGGCGTGCTCACGCACATCGACGTGACCGCCACGCTTCAGGCGAAACTCGGCGAGAAGATGGAACCTTACGAGATCCTTGGGGGCCTGCAACCCAGCACTGGCGCACGCGGCGCTTTCCGTCCACCGCAACATCGGCCTGCTACTGCCGTGCAACGTCGTACTGCGCGAAGTTGGTGAGGTCACCGAGGTCAGTATCGTGAACCCGCGGGTCATGTTCGGTGCCGTGCCAGACGGAGCGCGGGCGTCGTTGGACGGCGTGGTGCACGAGGCCCATGCCAGGCTCGCACGTGTGGCGGCTGCCCTTAAGGGCGAAGTTGACGGCGGTGCAGCAGCCGGGTAGAGCACACGCCTAGAACGCGGCTGAACCTTAACGAACGGTTCGTTGACACCTCCACCGAGCACACATATAGTGCGGAGACGTACAAAGAATCGCGTGACGGTGGCGCCAGCGGCGCTGTTCACCGGATGGTCCGCCACTCGCGCCACACGACATCGTTCGTGGGAGAGGACTTCGAGATGAAGCGACTGACCGTTGCGCTCGCGCTCGCCTTGGCCTTAAGTGGCATGGCGCTCGCCCAGGGNGTAATCAAGATCGGGGTGTTCCTGGAGTTGTCAGGCCGCATGGCGGTGACTGGTAACGACACGCTGTACGGCATCAACGTTGCCAACCAGCAGGAGCCGACCATCAACGGCATGACCGTCGAACTCTCGGTGTGCGATAACGCCAGCACCGTCGAGGGCTCCGTCGCCTGCGCGAACCGTTTCGTTGACGAGGGTGTAGTTGCCGTGCTCGGCTCCTACTCCTCCAGCCACTCGATCCCTGCAGCTAACGTGCTGCAGCCAGCGGGCATCGTCATGGTGTCTACCGGCTCGACGAACCCGGCCACCACGCAGATCGGCGATTACATCTTCCGCATCCCATACACCGACCAGTTCCAAGGTGCGGTAGCCGCCCAGTACGCGTAGCCATCTTCCGCCAGCAGGACGACGACTACAGCGTCGGCCTCTCCTCGTTCTTCCAGGACTCCTTCGAGGGCTACGGCGGCACCACCACCGTTCTCGATTACACCTCCAACAACGTCGACTTCTCTGCGCAGATCAACAACCTGCGCTCGTTCGCTCCAGACTTCATCTACTTCACGGGCTTCTGCGCAGAGGCCGCCTCGCTCGTACCGCAGCTGAGGCAGCAAGGCTTCAACCAGCCCATACTTGGTGGCGACGCCTCCGACGACTCGCAGTGTCCAGAGGGCGGCGGCGCGGCCTTCAACGGCTTCACCTTCACCTCCTTCGGCGAGCCAGAAGTCCTAACGGGAGCGGCAGCTGAGCGCGCCGCCGAGTTCCGCACGGCGTTCGAGAAGAGCTACACCCTCGATCACTTCACGGGCTTCACCCTCTCTGGGGCCGACGCCTACAAGGTCGTCGCCCAGGCCATCACTGACGCTGGCAGCACCGACCGCGCCGCCGTCCGCGACGCCCTCGCTGCCCTTCAAGACTTCCCTGGCGTCTCCGGCGACATCACTTACGTCGGCACTGACGGCACGCCAGCCAACCGCGTGATGGG
>JGI26528J50254_1001171_pt1 | contig 15186 bp, 16 predicted proteins | sample ThiBiot_300_plan_FD_50254 | JGI IMG/M metagenome (IMG submission 50254)
GAAGGGGCTGGCGGGTCCAGGGAGGGCAAGCCCCGATGGGCCAGGGAGATGGAGCGCCGACAGGCCGTCGCCCACGGCGTCGCCACTGCCGTTCATGCGGTCCGGTCGGGCGACCACCACGGGGGCTCCGCATCCGTTTCTGTCAGCGAGGACCGTTCATGAACCCCTTCAAACGTCCCGGCGGCCACTATGGGCGTTCGCCGACGCCGGAAACGCCCTATCAGCGGGCCGCCCAGGTATGGGACGACCGGATCGGGTCCGCCCGCGTCCAGGCGCGCAACTGGCGGCTCGCCGCCCTGCTGGCGCTGGGTCTTTCCGGCGGCTTGGCCGCCGGACTCGTCGTTCAGTCCGCGCGAGGCGTGGTCACGCCCTGGATCGTCGAGGTGGACCAACATGGCGAGCCGCTCGCGGTCGCGCCAGCCCAGGCGAACTATACGCCAAGCGACGCGCAGATCGCCTGGCATCTCGGCCGGTTCGTCGAACAGGTGCGCGGTATCTCCGCCGATCCTGTCGTGGTGCGGAACAATTGGCTGCGCGCCTACGACTACACGACGGATCAGGGCGCCGCCGCCCTGTCGGACTTCGCCCGCACGAATGATCCGTTCGCCGACGTCGGGCGCATCCAGGTGGGTATCGAGGTCTCCAGCATCATCCGCGCCTCGCCATCCTCCTTCCGTGTCGCCTGGACCGAGCGGCGCTTTGTCGATGGCCGTCTCGCAACGACTGAGCGGTGGACCGCGATCCTGACGGTGACGGTCCAGCCGCCGAGGACGGCCGATGATCTGAGGAAGAATCCTCTCGGCGTCCTGGTCCACGCCTTCAACTGGTCAAAGGAGATCGACTGATGCGCCGCCTCATGCCCTCTAGCGCCGTCCTGGCGCTCTGCCTTGCCGCAGCGCCCGGCGCCGGCCTGGCCTCAAACCCTCAGCGCGCGATGCAGGACGCGCCGCCTCCAGCTTCGCGCATCGCCGCCGCCAACGCCGCCGCGCGCGTGCAGCCCTTAGGCGAAAACTATCTGAACGCCACCCAGGTCTACGCCTATGAAGCCGGCGCCCTTTTCCAGGTCTACGGCGCGCCGGGGCACGTCACCGACATCGCCCTCCAGCCTGGCGAAGCCCTTTCCGGTCAGGGGCCTGTGGCGGCTGGGGACACGGTGCGCTGGATCATCGGCCAGACAGAGAGCGGCGCGGGCGAAACGCGACGGATCCACATCCTCGTAAAGCCCACCCGGAACGACCTGAAGACCAATCTCATCATTAATACGGATCGACGGACCTACCATCTGGAGCTCAACGCCCAGGCCTCGGCCTATATGGCGGGGGTGTCCTGGCGCTATCCTCAGGACGAGCTGATGGCGCTCGAAGCCCAGGCGGCGCGGCAGGCGGAGCGTGACGCCGAGCCAAGGATGAGGCTGGAAGATCTCAACTTCAGCTATCGGATCTCCGGCGCCCGGACCGCCTGGCGGCCGGTCCGAGTGTTCGACGACGGCCGCCAGGTCATTCTGGAATTTGACGCCGCGATCGATCAGGCGACGCTGCCGCCCCTGTTCCTGCTCGATCCTGACGGCGGCGCCTCTCTGGTGAACTACCGCGTCCTGGGTCGCCGGCTGATCGTCGATCGTCTGTTCGATGTCGCAGAGCTTCGCCTCGTCTCGGGGCGGCGTACGCAGACCGTGCGGATCGAAAAGAGGAGGGCAGGTCGATGAGCGATACGACTGGCGGCGAGGATCCTGCGGTCAAGGCGATGCGCCTCCGGGCCGACCCGCCCAGACCCCTTCGCCTGTCGCGCAAGGTGGCGATGGGCGGCGTCGCCGGACTGGCCCTCGTGGTCGCCGCTGCTGCCGGCGTCGGCCTGCTGAAGCCGGCCCCGGACGCACCGACGGTTGAGTTGACGCGGTCGTCCGCGCCGCCGCCCGACGCGGTGCGCGCGCTCCCCGGCGACTACGCGGCGCCCCGACTGGGGCCGCCGCTTCCGGGTGATCTCGGCAGGCCCATTCTCAATGCGCGCAACGCCGCAGAGGCCGAGGCGGCCCCTGTCGGTTCGCCTGCTGGACCGGGCTCGCAATCGCGCGAGGCAGACGCCCGCCAGGCTGAACTCGAGCGTCGTCGCGCCGAAGCGGATGCGGCCCGCACATCCAAGCTGCTCTTGATCCAGAGCGGCGCGCCCGTCTCTGAAGGCCTGCCGGTTTCGACCGGACTGCTTGCGGGAGGCCATGCCGCTGCCGCATCCGCCGCGACCTCGGGCGGGACCCTGCTCGCCGGCGCCGTCATCGAAGCCAGCCTGGTGACAGGTATCCGGTCCGACCTTGCCGGTCCGGTGCTCGGTCAGATCACGGCCGACGTCCATGATACGCGGACCGGTCGCACGCTGCTTGTACCCAAGGGCTCGCGGCTGATCGGCACACACACGGCTCAGGTCGCCCAGGGCCAGTCACGAATGCAGGTGGTGTGGACCCGCATCATCCTTCCGAGCGGGCGATCGATCCTTCTCGAAGATCAGATGGCGTCGGATCCCCAGGGCTATGCGGGCTTGGAGGATCGCACGGACCAGCGCTGGGGGGAGCGGTTGAGATCGGCGGCGCTGACGACGCTGCTGGCTGTCAGCAGCGCGGCGGTGGAGGTGGATGAGGCCGATCGGCTCGCGCGGGCGATCCGCGACGGAACGAGCGACGGCGTGGACGCTCTGGGGCGAGGCCTGGTCGAGCGCGGGCTCTCCATTCCGCCAAGGCTGACCATCCGACCGGGTTTCGCCTTTCGGATCATCCTTACCCACGACCTCGATCTTCAACCCTATGGAGAGTGATCCATGTCCGCGCTCAAGCTCGCCGGCCTGCAGGACGACACGCCAGTCAAGATGACGATTGAACTGCCCGCAGATATCCACCGCGACCTGGTTCTCTATGCCGAGGTCCTGTCAGGCGACAGAGAGCGAGCCTATGCTCCAGCGCAACTGATTGGGCCCAAGCTGAACCGGTTCATGGCGACCGACCGATCATTCGTCGCAGCAAAAACACGCCAGCAGGTCGCCCGCTAGATCGGCGCCAGGCGCCGTTTCGCTCGAGTTCAACGCAAGGCTCGTGCTGAACTCACAAAGCGGCGCAGCGCCGGATTATCGTTCTGGTGATACCAGGCTGCGGCGAAGCTGACGCTCAAACCTTCGCCGGCGTGGAGCGGTCGGTGGACCAGACTGCCCGGCAGGCCTGCATGGTCAAGGGCGCCCGCGGTGATGAGCGCAAGGCCCAGACCCAGTTCAACCTGAGCCAGCACGATCGGGAGGCCTGCACTCACGGTTTTGAGCCTGACCGATGCGGGCAGGCGGGTCTGGGCGAGTACATCGGCGCCGAGATCCCCTTCGCTGATCAGTAACGGGTCGCCGTTGAGGGACTGCAGATCGACCGTCTGTTCCAGAGCGAGCGGATGGCTTGCGGGAAGAACGACATGGAGCGTCTCGCGCCAGAGTTCGGATACGTCGAGGCCGGTGACGGTCATGCCTCCGGGCAGGACGGCGATGTCCAGTCTGCGATCCGCAACGGCCGAGAGGTGATCGCTCGCCTCGCCGGACACCATCTCGATCTGGACGTGGGGGTGGGCGCCCCGAAATCGGTGCAGAAGTCCGAACAGGGCTTCGGAAAGGAAGGACGGGGTCAGGCCGATCTTCAGCCGGCCCAGGCGACCTTCGCCCGCCTCGCGGGCCTCAGTGACCGTATCGCCCAGCAGGTCGAGCGCGTGCTCCACGCCCCTGATGAAGGAGACGCCTGCAAAGGTGGGGGTCGCGCCGCCCGGATTGCGATGAAACAGGGAGACGCCGATTTCGTCCTCCAGCCCCCTGACGCGCCGGCTGAGGGCGGACTGTTCGACGCCGAGGGCGTCAGCCGCCTTACGAAAGCCGCCTGCGCTGGCCACGGCGAGGGACCACCTCAGGGAGGTGAGGTCCAGCCTCGGGGCCGATCCCGGTTTCACCCGGCGCCCGCCTGAACCTGTTCCGCCTCGGTCAACAGGGGGGCGGCGCTGATGCGCCGCTCGTGAAAGTCGCGAAGCCGCTCCGCCGCTTGCGGCTCCTGTCCGTTGGCCAGCAGGTCGGCGACGGTTTCCAGGGCTGACGGCATGTCGCCGAGCAAGCGCGCTTCCGCCCGTGCGAACCGTTCAATCGTCGCCTGGACGCGATCATAGACGGCCACCAAAGCGGGATCTGCCGCGGCGGCGACGATATGGCGAAAGAGCCGCGTCGGGTCCGCATGGGGCGTGACGTTGATGCCAGGCACGGCGCCCTCCAACCCCTTTTCCAGACAGTGGAGCCGCAACCTGTATCGGCCGGCCAGGCCGGCAGGGTCGAGACTTAGTCCGGCATAGCCGCCGGCGGGCGCGCGCTCGATCAGGCCCTCTCCCCCGAGCCAGGCCAGAGCTTCGCGAATGGGTGTCGTGGACAGTCCGAGGGATTGGGCTTCATCGAGAATGATGATGGGCTTGCCGGGCGAGAAGGCGCCGGCGATCGCGCGCTCCCTGAGCGTGCGCAAGGCGCTGGCGAAAGGATCGCGATTGCGCGCCATCCGATGACTCCGTTGCTTCGAATCATCAGATTCAAGACTTCTTGCCTCAGTTGAAAGCGACGGGGGGCTGAATGCGACATATGTTCGCGCCCGGATGAAAAGCCCGCGCGGGCGCGCGACTTTTTCGCGCGAGGCTCTCTTAGCGCGTCCAGAAACGCTGACTTCTGTTGATTGAACGGCATTAGCCGCTCACACCTGTCGCGGGGAGGTTGTGAAATGACGCCACCGGACCAATCGGAGCTTGAAAGCGACAGCGCGGTGCTCTCGGCTACGATCCGCGGTATTCGACGCCTGCGCGGCCTTTCCTCATCGGAGACGGCCGCCGGAATGAACCTCGTCTTGCGCACCTATCAAGATTTCGAGGCAGGGCGAAGCCGCCTGAATGTCGATTACATTTACCGCTTTTGCTATTTCGTGAATGCCGATCCCGACGCCATCTTCGCGTCGCTGTCGATCGGGACACCTGATTTTGCGCTCCGCTGCAGTTCTAACAAGCTCATGAGCATTGTGATGATGGGCATGCAGCAGTTGAACCAGCAGTCGGGTGACAAGCTCGCTACTCTGGATGTCCGCACGATTGTCAACGCGGTGAACGCCCTGGTGCGCGAACTGGTCGACAAGAGCGCTGGCAGCGAGGAGGTCGACTGGCTCAAGGCTGCGGAGGAACAACTTCGGCGCGCGCGCCCCAAGCCGGGTCGCTGAATATACCGAGATATAGTTTGCCACGGCGTCGCGGGCGGCCGTCCATGGAGAGGCCGCAATCCTGCGGCCGACCAAGGAGACTGTGATGCAAACCTCAATCTGCGTTCGCCTGGTTCGTCTGGGCGAGGCCCGTACTCTCACGCGTGGCCAATGGCATGTCGGCGTCCTGGAACTGGACGGCACCTATATCCGCATGGCCTGAACGACCCAGCAGGCGTCGGCGTCAAGCCGGCGCCTGCTTCCTTTGGGCAAGGGAAATATACGGCAATATAGCTTGCTGCTAACCGCCCGGAGTCGCCTCCTGATGAAGCCGCGTTTTGCGGCGATCCAGAGAGGAGAGACTGAGATGACCCCCACCAAAACGATCCGCCTCATCCGCCTCGGCGAGGCTCGCACCCTGACCCGGGGCGGCGAACTTGAGGGTGTCCTGGAAATCGACTTCACCCGCATCAAGCCGCAGGGCTGAGGTCGGGGGCCGTCGGCTTGGGCCGACGGCCATCGCCTCTCCGCAACCGTGATTTCGCCCGCCCCCTCCATCCATCTGGCCTCGATCGAAGACGACCTGGTCGCCCTCGATCTCGAGAATGACGCCTACTTTTGCCTCCCAGGTTTGGGGCGGCATCTGATCGACGCCGGCGACGGCCAATGGACGGCCTCGAACGCGGTGATCGCGGACGGTCTTCTCGAGACGGGGCTTTTCCAAACGGCCGTTTCACGCCCGCCCCGGCCCGCCCTGCCGCCGGCCGCCCGAACCTCTAGGCGCTACGAGGGACCTGGTCCCGGCAGCATGGCGGGCGTGACCTTGGCGACGATCATCGCGGTAGAAGCCTGGCGCATCCATGGACGCTCGTTGAAGGCGCTCATCGCGCGATCGCCGAACCTGTCACTGCGTCATGACCAGGCCGTCGAGGCCATGGCCGACGCCCGCCTTTTCGATCGCTGGATGCCCTGGGTTCCGGGGCAGGGGCAGTGCCTCTATCGGGCCTATTTTTTGCGCGCGTTTCTGGCGTCACGCGGGCGCGGAGCCACCTGGATTTTCGGCGTCAGGACATGGCCCTTCTCCGCCCATTGCTGGCTTCAGGTCGGCGACGTGCTTCTGGATGATGATCTGGATCGGGTCGCCCTCTACACGCCCATCATGGCGGTCGGCGCGTGAGCCGGTTCGTCGCCATGCTCGGGCAGGAGGCCGACACCGGGGCCTGTGGCGCGATGAAGGAAGCCGCTCGCCAGAGGGGCTGGACGATTACGGCTGTCGGGCCGTCATTCTGGATCGCCGCGGAAAGGGCCTCGGTTACACGCCAGTCGCTGGCCATCGGCGAAGTCGTCCTGATTGGTGAGACCGTCGGTGGAGCGGCGCCGGTGGACAGTCGCGTAGACAACATCGACGACGCCTGTGTGGACCTGACGCGGAAGGTCTGGGGCCGATACGTGGCCGTGTTCCTGACGCCCCACGGTCGTCTGTCCGGCGTTTTTCGGGACCCGTCCGGGGCGATAGACTGCGTCGTCTCGCGACGCAGATCGGCGTGGTTGATCGCGAGCGATACGCCTGACTGGCTGGTCGACGGCCATGAGCACTCCGGTCTTTCATGGGGTGCGGTCGCCAATGTCTTGCGGGACTCGATCACCCTGTCGACCGCCGATCTCCTTCAGGGCTGGAAGACGGTCTATCCCGGCGCACTTCATCTGCCGGATGGTCGAAACCGGACGGTATGGTCGCCACTGCAAGCGGCTCGGCGATCGACGTCGATGACGACAGACGACCTTCGCGAGACGGTCGACGCGGCGGTCGCGGGCCTGACCCGTCAACGCTCTTCCCTACTGGTCGAGGTCTCCGGAGGGCTGGATTCTGCCATCATGGCCGCCAGTCTTCGAGCCAGCGCGTTCGATGGAAATGTCCTCTGGCTCAACACCCATGGGCCCTTTCCGGAATCTGATGAGCGCGCCTACGCCACGGCGGTGGCCGAGGCCCTGGGCGTGCCACTGACAATCCTATCCCGATCCGCCCGCGACCTGGCCAAAGGGCTGGCGCTTGAACACCCCCGCTCGTTCCGGCCCAGTCTCAATCGCCTGGACGCGGCCTATGACGCGCTGCAGGCGGACCTATGCGAGGCGCATGGCGTGGAGGGCGTGCTTACCGGCAAGGGCGGGGATGTCGCCTTTCTGCAGACGGCCACCTCCGGCATTCTCGCCGACGAGTTGCGCGATCGAGGTTGGGCCGCCTTGTTCGGCCGAACCGCGCCTGTGCTCGCTCGGCGGATGCGGCGGTCAGCATGGCGTAATATGCGAGCGGCGCTCGCCTCGGCACGACGGCCACGTGAGTATTCGCCGTCCGCAAACGCCCTCCTGCACCCGGACATCCGCGGCGCCGAAATGCCGCCTCATCCCTGGCTTGTCGACATGGACGGCGTCGGCCCGGGCAAACGACAGCAGATTGTCGGCTTCGCGAGCAACCTCGGCCTGCATAGCCCCTCACGGCGAAGCGAGAGAGCGGAACTGCTGCATCCGGCGCTCAGCCAGCCCGTCATGGAAGCGGTTCTGGCCACCCCGTCATATGCGCTGACTAAGGGTGGGCATGATCGTCTTCTGGCCCGTGAAGCTTTCGCTGACCGACTGCCGCAGGCCCTGGTCCATCGCCGGTCCAAGGCCGAACTCGGCGGCTATTACGGCCGTGTCGTCGCCGCGAACATCGACCGCCTGCGTCCGCATCTCCTCGAGGGACATCTTGCCTGTCAGGGTCTGATTGATCGCGATCAGGTCGAGGCCGCGCTCCAGGTCGAGCACCTGATCTGGCGGGGCGGCTACCTGGAACTGATGATGCTGGCTCTGGTCGAGAGCTGGANCAAGGCCTGGCTGCGCTGAGAGCAGATTGAACGCCCTGGTTCCAGGCCTCAAGTATTGGCCTGTGGGCCTGTCAGACGGCGGCGTAACAGGATATCCAAAGCGTGACCTTTTATGTGGAGCGCTAACTTGGACGACGCCATGACGCCCGACCGGGATCTTCTCGACATGACCGCTGACATCGTCGCGGCCTTTGTGACCAACAACAAGATCGACGCCGCATCGCTTCCCGCCCTGATCACCTCAATCCATGCCGCCCTGGGTTCGACGGGTTCGGAGCCCGTGGAAGAGGTCGAACCAGTTCAACGGCTGACGGCTGCGCAAGCCCGCAAGCTCATCACGCCTGGCGGCATCATCAGCCTGATCACGCAGAAGCCGTTCAAATCGATGAAGCGCCACCTCTCGATTCACGGCCACACGCCGCAATCCTATCGCGAGGCATTTGGCCTTCCCGCCGATTTCCCGATGGTTCATCCTGACTACGCCAAGGCGCGTTCCGACCTCGCCAAGGCGATGGGGCTCGGCGCCGGTGGACGTCAGGCGGCCAAGCCGGCTCCCAAGGGCAAGTCGGGCCGTAAGCCGAAGGCCGGCTAATTAAATCGCGGCCGCGACTGCACGCAGGGTAATGTCTTGTCGGTCATGCCTCATCCTTTCCCGGGCGGGGCAGGATGAGGCGTTCCGATGGATGCACGTCGGGGAAGCGGTCGATCGTGTCGCGCCAGTCGTCCATCGCAGGTGACAGCCAACGCGTTATCTCGAGCATGGCCCGATGCAGCTTCGGCAGGTTCCAGTAGAGTATGGGTTCGTGGTGGGCGATCCGGTTCCTGAGCAGCCGAACCTGCGTCAGCCGGGTGGTGAAGTCCTTGCGCGCCAGAAAACGCCCATCGCGTGTCGCGATCCGGTGGAGGCTCCGCTTCCATAGATCGTCCTGCTCACGCCCGAACATGGAGGTCCAGAAGCTGAAGGTCAGGGCGGCGACAACTCGGCCATCTTCGATCGGCTTGCCTCCATCGGTCAGTTCCGCGATTGCCGTGCGCACCTGTTCAGCCTGGCGGTCGGTGACATGACCCGCTTCGGGCTGGAACCAGCCCGGGCCGTGGGTCTGGACCATGACGGTGTGGATGCGGTTGCGCAGCGCCACCTCCAGGGCCTGAAGGGGCACATAGAGAGCTTCGGAAACCCGGGTGTTCAGGGTGTAGAGGGCTACCGCGTGTTCGCGGTCACCCTCCGCCCACGTGACATAACGGGCGAAGCGTTCGAGGGAGAGCGCCGCCTCCACCGCATCTACGGTCGCCCTTGCAACGGGTTGGGTCATGGATTATCTCTACTCGCGTACACCCTGGGATCGCCTCTGCTGCAAAGCATGCCCCCGGGGTAAATCAATTTCAGCCTCAAGTTTCTACGGCTGCCGACGCCCCACCGGGGTGGTGACGCGGAGCCGGGCTGTTTCCCGTTCTTTACGCGCCTGGCTAAACTCCGGCTCCAGCTTGCGGACTCGATCGATCAGTCCGTCCAGGTGATAGAGGTTCGAGCCCCAGTCGCCGGCCGCAGTTTTGCGCATCTCTCGACGAACGAGACCAGCCTGTTCCAGCTGACGCATGTTGGTTTGGATCGTCTTGGGCTTCACGCCGATGCGTCGACCCAGCTCCGCCCTAGAGGGAAAGGGCGCCCGGCTCGGGTCGCGGTAGTAGTCCAGCAGTTGGACCAGGATGTTGAACTGCATTGGGGTCAGGCCGAGGCGTGATTGCGCCTGGATAAGGATCGACGGAATGCCAGCGTAGCCATTGGCAATGACAGCCTTGCCCCAAATCTTGTCCTGTGAAGCGACGGGCTTGGCAGGGGTGAGAGAGGGGAACGGCACGACGGTGGGTGACGGGGGCGTGGTCATGGGGAACTCCTTCCCGACCAACCTATGGATGCGCAGCCTGACGAACAAGGTTCTCGGGTTGGCCGGGTGGGGTGCCGTCATGACCTACCTGACTAGGTATGCTTACGATCATTACGCCAAATGCGATGCTTAACGTCACGCTACTTAAGCGGCAGGCTGGCGACCCAGGTAGGGAACAGCAAGACCAGACCAGTAGGGTGCCAGAAATACCTACCTCGTCGTCATAGGCGTCACGGGGCTCGGGCTGCTGTCGCGTTCAGGTTCGGCAGCTGGTTATGCGGAAGGGGAGAAAAGCGGGTGGTTGATGAGGTTGGCCGCTAACCGCCCAGGCTCAAGCGAAGGGGGCAAGAGTCCGGGCGGCCTCGGTCAGGTCGTAGACAGAACTCTCAATGGTCCCGTCATTTCGACGAGCCTGCGGGTGGAGCCTCCCGCTTCAGAACCTCGTCCAACCATGTCCACGCAGTCTCATAGTAGTCGCGAATATTGGCCGGACTGGAAAGGACGTGTCCTTCGCCCCTGTAGGTGACGAGGACGACATCCTTCTGCTGTCGGTAGAGGGCTGAGAACAGTTCCTCGGCCTGACCTGGCGGCACATAGTCCCGGTCGGCCGTGAATAGCAGGACGGGCGCTGAGATGCGGCCGGCGGCTAGCGCGGGACTGTTGCGCACATAGCGGTCGGCATCCGCGAAGGGCGGAGACCCGAGCCCGCCTTGGCCCGTCTCGACCCAGCCCGCTCGAGATCGAACCGGGAGTCCGTCCTCCGGCGAAAGGGACGGCTTTAGGGAAAACTGGCCCCAGGCGCTGAGCAGATTATAGGGGCCGTTCGCTGCGATGACGGCGGAGAAGCGGTCCGACTGGGTCGCGGCGGCAACGGCCGCAAAGGCGCCGAAGCTGTGCCCCCAAAGAACGATCCGGTCTGGATCGAAAACTTCCAGAGACGCTGCGGCGTCAACAGCGGCGAGGATGTCGTCCGCCATGCCGATGGCGGGTTCGCCTCGTCTGTCTGGTCTGGGAAGACTTGGGATCAGTACAGCATAGCCGGCCGCCGTCATCAGTTGAACATTGGAGGTCAAGCCGTCTTCCGGCGAGGTTGGCCGGTATGCGGGCTCGCCAGGATAGGGAATGACGATCAGGGCGGGCTTGTGCTCTCCCGTCTTGAGCGGACGATAAAGCCAACTCACGAGGGGGCTGCCGTCCGAAGCCTGGTGGGTCACCGCCTCCGCAGGCGCGAAGGCGATCTCGGAGAGCCGATTATTTAATTGGATCATCGGCGGTTCGCCATCCAGGGCTAGCGCCAAGCCGTTGCGTTCATCCCGGGTCGCGCTGACGACGCGCCGTTCTGCCGCGGCCAGTATCCGGGAAGACCTCTTCATCTTGACGCCGAGCATGGCGCCCGTGGCCATATCGACCCGCCACATCTCTTCGCCATCGCCGGTCAGCGTCCAGTCCCGTCGTGGCGGGCTATTGAAGGAGAAACGCTGCCCCTGGCTGACCAGGGCCGATGTGACGCTCGGCCGGGTGCGGACCGCCCTTCCCAAGCGTTCTGCGTGACCACTTTGATCGACGGACCAGGCCTCGGCGCCGGATTGCACCACAAGGCGGCGCGCGGAAACCGCGACAAGGGAAACGGAAGGCGAGGTCAGATCGGCGGTGAGCACCTGCGGGCCAGCATCGGAAAAGGCGACCCAGTCTCGCCGTTCGCCGTTCTGAGCGTAGAGGATCGGAGTTTCGCCAAGCCAGTCGGCGCTGACGACCTCGGTACGTAATCCCGTCTCGATCCGCGCGGGTTTGAAGCCGCCGAGCCTCGTCGGGGTGGCGGTTTTCCGTTTCGGATCGATCTGCATCAATCTGCCGTCCGACCAAGCCTCGCCGTCCTGCCTCGCCCAGACCAGAAGGCGATCGCCGGAGGGCGACCAGGCCAGGAGCAGGGGTGATATGTCCTGTCCCGGCAGGGGCTCCCAGGTCTCGCCGCTTTCAAGATCGGCGAGGGTGAGTTCACGCCTCTCCGAGAAGTCCCCCTGAAGGAAGGGGATATCTGGATCGAACGGACGGTCCCCTGAGAACCTCACGGCGGCGGCAAAGCCTCCGCCAGGCGCGATTTCCAGATCGTGGAAACGGCCTGACGCCAGGGTCCGTTGGTGTCCGTTATTTGCGGACACCAGCACCAAGCGGGAGTCCGCCGGTTTGGGGTTCAGGCCCAGAAATGCGCCGCCGCCGATCAGGGTGCGGCCGGGCTCCAGCCCCTCGCGGGTCGACCGCCATAGCTGGTTCATTCGATCCTGGACGTGAAAGCCCTGCCGTAGCATCGGAGGGAGATCGCTGTCGGCGCGCTGGATCATGACAAGGTCGTCGCCGTCGCGCCATTGGGCCGCCCGCCCCCACATGGCGCTTTCGGGAGTGCCGGAAAGCCAATGGACCTCGCCGGTGACCGTGTCGGCGATTCCGGCCGTGAAGGTCCGGTCCCGGAGACGGTAGATCAGCAGTCTGCGGTCGTCGGGCGACCAGGCGCCGATGACATGGCCCTTGCCCTCGACCTCAGGCAAGAGCGGGCGTGGTGCGGTGTGACCGTCGGATGGCGCGATCAGAATTTGGGAGCGCAGCACCAGGTCCAGGGCGTCATATTCATAAGGGCCGGCGCCGAGTGTTGGACCGATACGCTCGAAAGCGACCGTCGTCTCCAGGGGCGACAGCGAGACCTGCCCGAACTGTTCGATACGAAGCATGTCTTCAAGGGTGAAGGGTGCGGCGAGAGCCGGTCCCGATCCGCAGATCAGGACCGCGCTCGCGGCGGCGAGCACTGTGCGAAGCATGACGGACCTACCAGCGCTTGGTCAGTTGCAGCGCGAAGGTCCGGCCCAGGGGATCGGCCTGCCCGGCGTCGAAGCCTATGCCGGTTATGGCGTCATAGAAGGGCGGGTCCGCATCGAAGACGTTCCGCACCGAGGCTGTCAGGCTGAGCCCTTCGCCCCATGAACCAGAGGGCGTCCATCCGACCTGCATGTCCGTCGTCGTCCATGAGCCGATCCGGGACTCCAGGAGGTCGCGATAGCCGCCGACATGGTTCACCGCCACCCGGAGTGAAACATCGTCCCGCATCCATCGCCCGGAGACAGTGCCGCGCAGGTCGACGGGGAAGCCGTAGGTATCGACGACATCGACGGTCGGCGCGGTGGAAGTGATCCGACGCTTGTAGTCGGTCATGTAGGAGGCCGTCGCTTCCAGGGTGAGTTCGCCGCCGGCCAGGTCCAGATCGTAGGCGGCGTAGCCGTCGAGGCCGCGCACCTCCACCGACGAAGTGTTCAGCCAGCGCGCGTCGACGATGACGCCAAAGGCGTCCGCAGGGAGAACCCCCGGCAGAAGGAAGTCCGGACTATTGATCAGGGCATCCACGGCCGCCCGATCGGCGGCCGAGTTGCGGTCGATTCTGCGCACAAAGGGCGCGAGATTGGGATCCAGCAGGACTTGAGTGAGATTGTCGCGTGCGGGGCTTCCGATCTGATCGGAGAAGACGATGTCGAACCAGGTGGCGCCGATCCGGAAGGGGCTGTCCTTGGGCCGATAGTCGAAGCCGAAAGTGAAGGTGTCCGCCGTTTCGGGTTTGAGGTCCGGATTTCCGCCGCCTTCGAACAGGGCGACCTGCTGACCGACCGTGTCGGCGACGAAGGTCGCGGAAATGTAGCGGCGTTGCGCCAGTTCGGTCATCGCTGGTGCGCGAAAGGACGTCCCCCAGTTGGCGCGGACCTTGAGGTCATCGACCGGGGTCCACATCAGACCGATCTTGGGATTGGCGGTGGAGCCTATGTCGTCATAGTCCTCCAGGCGGCCTGCGAGGGAGAGTTCGAGTTTTTGCACGCCGGGGATGGCGTTGTTTGGACCGACGAGCGGCGCGCGAACCTCGATGAAGGCGGCGGCGACTTTGCGGTCCTTGTCGGGTGATCGAGTGGAGAGCGGGGTGAGGCCGGAGGTGAAGGTGACGCCGCTGTTCTTCAACGCCTCCGTTCGGAACTGGGCGCCGACCGCGACCTTCAAGTCGCCCGCGGGCAGCTTGAACGCGGTGCCCTGGGCGATGAGGTTGGCGGAGGCGACCTCGCTTTCGTCAGTGTAGCGGTTCGAGCCGCTGGAGATGAAATCCAGGACCGCACGTGAGTTGGCCGCGCCGGAGCCAAAGAGGTTGAGATAGCCGTCGCGCGGCGCGGAGAAGGCGGTCGCCGGATTGTCTGCGGTGTTTCCTAGAGCCTCCTGCAGGAAGGTGGACTGAATCATGCCGCGACTCCCGTCGACGGTCCGCTCGGAGCCATAGGTCAGAAAGGCTTCGGCCTCCCAGTCGGCGGGGAGGAAGACCCGCGCGCCGAGGGTGGCGCCGAGACTTCTAGCCCGGCCGGAGCGTCGCAAGGTCCCCAGGTCTTCACCAAAGGAATAGGCGATGCTGTGCGACGTCGCGCCGGTCGGAGACACGAAGTGGGGATTGGCCGTCGTGACCGTCGCGATGGTGGTCGGGGTGGTGCTCTCAGTCTCGAACTCGCGCTGGCTAAGGCGGAGATCACCTGTGAACTCAAGATGTGCGCCGACCTGCTGTCGGGCGAAGAGATAGGCCGCGTGGCGATCAAACTCCGGAATGAGAGCAGCCCCCGCACGGGTATTGTCGGAGTTCTGCTGGCCGGCAGCGAAATCAGCCGGTGATCTGGCTACGCCGTCCGCGCCGGGGCGGATGGCGTGCGTGACCACATAGCTGCTGCTGGCGTTGTCAAAGCGGACGATATTGCCGGGGACTCCGTAGTAGGTCCGGTGGTCCGTGCCGCCGAAGGGTCTGAGGTCGCCGGTCGAGGTATAGGGGCGATCCATGGTGCTCAGCGCGTTCTGACGCTCGAACTCGTAGGACAGAAGCGCCTGGCCGGTGGACCATGTCCGGCCGATGGTGTGGGCGGCGATGACGGACTCTCCGCCGCCTTTCGAAGCGCCGATACGCAGGCGGCTTTCCTGGCCGTCGAAGTCCCGCCGCAGGATGATATTGACCACGCCGCCGACGGCGTCGGCGCCATAAAGGGCGGAGGCGCCGTCGAGCAGCACGTCCACGCGTTCGACGGCGGCGGTTGGAACAGCCGAGACGTCCGCAAAGTTGTCCGTCGTCGAAACATTTGGCGCAGGTTTGGCGTGGCGTTAACGGAGAGCGGGCCTCGTCAGGGGTTGGCTTTTAGGCGGCGAGCTTGCGGTG
>JGI26528J50254_1001200_pt1 | contig 14971 bp, 12 predicted proteins | sample ThiBiot_300_plan_FD_50254 | JGI IMG/M metagenome (IMG submission 50254)
CGTGTCAAGCAGGTAGCGGCTCACGCGTAAAAGTCCGCTTCGAACTCGGGCATCGGATCGTCGAAGTCGTCGGGGACGACGAACTGTCCGCGGGCGGTGCCNAGCTTCCGCTTTCTCTTAGGTTGACTGGGCACGAGTTTGGCGACCGGTTTTCCGCCGCGNGCNATCTCGATCTCTTCGCCGGCCTCCACGAGCCGGAGCAGCTCCGANAGCCGNGTCTTGGCCTCGTGCACTCCCACGGTGATGGTNATGGACTTAGTCATGGACTTAGNCTATCAAGTGCTTCGCAACCGGCCATGGGAATTGGCCGGTCAAGCCCGTATACTGGAGCGTGCCGGACCGCCCGGCACCTGACATGGGGGTGATTGGTCTCGACAGCGGCTGTCGAGTGAAGTGAAGCGGGTCGAGGAAAGCGACAATGATCTCGTTAACCATGGGTCGCAGAAATAATCAAGCGCCAACTCTAAACGCGCTGACTTCGCCCTCGCTGCCTAAGCGAGCGTGANAGTCCGTCAGACCGGGAGTTCCTCCGACCCGGCTCTGGCGTCGATCAGGGGGATCACCGCACGGTTCGGCCACGGGGCCGGGCGGGACACTCACAGTGGCTGGGCCCGTCACGCCGACTCGTTCGCATGATCGGCGGGGCCGAGCAGAGGCGAAGCGAACTGCACCCGGAGAAGAATTCACAAAGCACCGTTGGACGCGGGTTCGATTCCCGCCACCTCCACCATGTGTTTCGGCCCCGGTCTCGAGCGTCAGCGAGAGACCGGGGCCGAAACACATCATGGGTGCTGTAATCGAGTGGGCCCCCGCTGGTGAGGCGCTAGCCGAGCCAGTAGGGGATCCCGCCACCGCCACTGACAGCTGCCACAGCTGATATGTGGTGAGGTTTGTCAATAGGCAGGGTGAGGCGCCCGCCCTCGGGTGCCGTCTGCGGCAGGCAGCACACCGGCACAGGCCGGATCAGCATCGCCCGCTAGCGCGACTGGCGTCCGCCCACATCGGCAACAAATGACCGGCAGCAGCCGCCCGGCACAGAAAGGAGGTGATTCAACCCCGGGACGGCCCGCATGTCGATGACAGAGCCCCGGCCTGGGGACGTGTCAACATCGGGCGTGCCGGATAGGGTTTGCCTGTGGTCACTGGTGAGCTCAAGTCCAAAATCGACCGCGTCTGGGACGCATTCTGGTCCGGCGGTATCTCCAATCCGCTGGAGGTGATGGAGCAGATCACCTATCTGCTCTTCATCCGGCGCCTGGACGATCTCCACACCCTCGCCGAGAACAAGGCCCGCACCACGGGCGTACCGCTGGAAAATCCGATCTTCCTGCCCGGCCAGAACGACCTGCGCTGGTCGCGCTTCAAGGACCTCGAGCCTGCGGCAATGTTCAACGTCGTCGGCAATCTGGTCTTCCCGTTCCTGCGCAAGCTCGGCGGTGACGGCACCGCGTACGGCGAGCACATGGCCCGTGCCCGCTTCACCATCCCCAATGCGGCACTGCTCTCCCGCGTGGTCGACATGCTGGAAGACATCCCGATGCGGGACCGGGACACCAACGGCGACGTCTACGAGTACATGCTGGCCAAGATCGCCACGTCTGGCCAGAACGGCCAGTTCCGAACGCCACGGCACATCATCGCGCTGATAGTCGAGATGATGGCGCCTACGCCGGACGACGTGATCTGCGACCCGGCTGCCGGTACGTGCGGATTCCTGGTCGCCGCGGCCGAATACGTGCGCCGCGAACAGCCCTCAGTGATGACGTCATCCTCGCAGCGGATCCACTTTCATCGGAACATGTTCCACGGCTATGACTTCGACGCGACCATGCTGCGAATCGGCAGCATGAACATGTTGCTGCACGGCGTGGAGGACCCGGACGTCGAATACCGCGACTCGCTGTCCGAAGGCGCCCATGGCGGTGGAGGCGAGTTCTCGCTCGTCCTCGCCAATCCGCCGTTCGCCGGCAGTCTCGATTACGAGGCCACGTCGAAAGACCTGCAGCGAGTGGTCAAGACGAAGAAGACCGAGCTGCTGTTTCTTGCGCTGTTCCTCAAGTTGCTGAAGCCCGGCGGCCGGGCCGCGGTGATCGTGCCAGACGGAGTCCTATTTGGATCTTCGAAGGCGCACAAAGAGCTCCGCCGAATCCTGGTGGAGGAGCAGAAGCTGGACGGCGTAGTGAAGCTGCCCTCAGGCGTGTTCCGCCCCTACGCTGGCGTCTCGACCGCGATACTGCTGTTCACCAAGACCAACTCCGGCGGCACAGACAACGTCTGGTTCTACGACGTACAGGCGGACGGCTGGAGCCTGGACGACAAGCGCAACCCGCTGCTGCCCGAGGACCAGCGCGGTCCGCGGCCGAGCCGCATCGACGAACAGGGCGCGCGCATCGTCGTACCGTTCGACCCGGCGAACCACGAGAAGAACAACCTGCCCGACGTACTCGCGCGCTGGCAGAACCGCGAAGGAAGCGAAAAGACCCGGTTACGCACCGACCAAAGCTTCTGCGTGCCAAAGGCAGACATCGCCGCGAACGGCTACGACCTGTCGCTGAACCGCTATAAAGAAGTCGTCCACGACGAGGTCGAGCACCGCCCGCCGCTGGAAATCATTGCGGAACTCGAGGAACTGGAAAGCGAGATTCAGCAAGGACTCTCGGAGCTGAAGGCGATGTTGGGATGACGTGGCCTTCAGTCGCGCTCGGCCAGGTGGCCGAGATCAATCCGCGTGAGGCAACGCGTCCGGCTGATTCGGAGGAGATCGCATTCGTACCGATGGCAGAGCTCGACGCGACTCGCGCGACGACTTCACGAGGTTCGGTTCGTGCGTTTGCCGAGGTCTCGAAGGGGTACACAATCTTTCACGACGCTGACGTGCTGGTCGCCAAAATAACGCCGTGCTTCGAGAACAACAAGATTGGTCAGGCGCATCTTTCACGCCCCACGGGCGTCGGCTCCACCGAGTTCCACGTCGTCCGGCCGCGGAACTCCGCTCTTGACCCACGCTATGTTCTCCATTTCTTGCGCCAAGATGGCATTCGCGCGCAGGGGGAACGTCGTATGACCGGTAGCGCCGGCCAAAGACGCGTACCTGCAGCATTTCTCGCAGGACTCGAGGTCCCGCTTCCCCCTTTGGCGGAGCAGCGGCGGATCGCCGCGATCCTCGACAAAGCCGACGCCCTTCGCGCCATGCGCGAACAGGCAGTCGTTCTCTCGAAGGAAGCAATCGAAAGCTTGCTAGGTGGCGTGAGTCGAGATGCCCCGCGGGTGCGTACAACCCTGATCCAAGCCGGGGTTGACTTCGAAACGGGCAAGAATATCGTGGGCACTTCATCGAATGAACACACTACGAATCGAGTCATCAAGGTCAGCGCAGTCTCGCGGGGGCAGTTCGACCCTCGCGAGGTGAAGCCGCTACCAGCCAACTACTCTCCGCCAGCATCACATGAGATCCGAAGCGGAGATATACTCTTCGGCCGAGCAAGCGGCTCTTTGGACCTCCTGGGTGCGACAGTCCGAGTGCGGCAGGTTTCTCGCAATTTGTATCTCCCGGATAAGGTCTGGCGTGCGAAAATCACGCCTAGCGCATTGATCACTCCCGAGTACTTACTTGGGCTTCTGCAATCAGCGCCGTTCCGAAGCTACATACGCCATCGAGCGAGCGGCGCAGCTGGTGTCCGTAATATCGGCAAGGCGGCCGTATTGAGCTATCAGTTTGACCTGCCAGAGTTGTCGGTCCAACTCGAATATGCACGTAAGCGAAATTCGCTGATGCGCCACCTTGACGCTCAGCGCGAACAGTCGACCGGGATAGCAAACCTCTTCGCATCCCTCCAATCCCGGGCTTTCACCGGGGAACTGTAGGAAGGGCGGGTCATTCGGTGGGCAACTTCTCGTTCATCAGTTCCGAGTGGCCCACGATCTTTGCCGACTGTGTCCGGGCCGAGGGATACGTCATATCGGATCCTCGTGCGGCGTGTGTGTATGCCCGTCGGGCGGTGGAGCAGATCGTAAGGCTTGTTTTCGACGTCGAGGGGTTCGCGGTCCCGTACCAGGATGATCTCGCGGCTCGGATCAACGACGCGGCCTTCCAGCGCAGAGCCGGGGTGGGCATCTGCCAGAAGTTGAACCTGATTCGCAAGATCGGCAATCGCGCGGTGCACGACGAGCAGCCGATCCCGTCCCGCGCAGCATTGGATGCGCTCCGCGATTTGCAGCACATAGTGGTCTGGACGGCGCTGCGCTACTCGACTCATCCCGAAACCGTGCCCGCGGGAACGCGTTTCGACCCTGATCTGGCCAAGGCTGCCGCTCCGCTCACGGCCGAGCAGGTGCGTCAGCTCGACGAGAGATTCCGGGAGCAGGACGAAGCGCACGCCCGGGAGCTTCGCGAGCGGGACGACGTTGCGGCGGCGAAGGACGCCGAGATCGTTGAGCTTCGGAAGAAGATCGCGGCGGCGCAGGCAGCGAACCCCGTCATAGATGACCGGGACTACGACGAGGCAACTACGCGGACGCGGATCATCGACGAGCTGTTGCGCGAGTCGGGCTGGGATCTGGCCGACGAACGGGACCGCGAGTTACCGGTGACCGGCATGCCCACAATGAACGGCGCCGGGTTTGTGGATTACGTGTTGTGGGGCGCCGACGGTTTGCCGTTGGCGGTGATCGAGGCGAAGCGGACGAGTGTGGATCCGTCGATCGGGCAGCAGCAGGCGAAGTTGTACGCGGACTGCCTGGAGCAGGCGTATGGCCGTCGCCCAGTTGTGTTCTACAGCAACGGGTTCCAGACCTGGCTGTGGGATGACGTCGCCGGGTATCCGCCCCGAGCGGTCGCCGGGTTCCTCACCCGCGGCGAGCTGGAGCTGATGATCCGGAGGCGGGTCGACCGGCAGTCGCTTGCTGACGTGCCGGTGAATCCGGCGATCGTCGAGAGGCACTATCAGCGGCGGGCGATCGCCGCGATCGACGATGCGCTGACAGCCAGGCAGCGGGCGGCGCTGCTGGTGATGGCAACTGGCGCCGGGAAGACGCGCACCGTCATCGCGTTGGCGGACCAGTTGATGCGCGCCGGGTGGGTCAAGCGGGTGCTGTTCCTGGCGGATCGCACCGCGTTGGTCAAGCAGGCTGCCGGCGCGTTCCGGGCGCATCTGCCGGATGTGGTGACGGTGAATCTGGTCGAGGAGAAGGTCGCGGACGGCCGCGTCTATGTCGCTACGTATCCGACGATGGTGAACCTGATCGAGCAGCGGGACGGCGCAGAGCGGCTGTTCGGGCCCGGGTTTTTCGATCTGGTCGTGATCGACGAGGCGCACAGGTCGGTGTATCAGCGCTACCGGTCGATCTTTTCCTGGTTCGACTCGCTGCTGGTCGGGCTGACCGCAACGCCGAAGGACGAGGTCGACCACAACACGTATAGCCTGTTCAACCTTGAGGACGGGGTGCCCACCGACGCCTACAGCCTCGACGAGGCCGTCGCGGAAGGTTTTCTGGTGCCGCCCCGCGCGGTGTCGGTCGGCACGAAGTTTCTGCGAGAGGGCATCCGCTACGAGGACCTCTCCGAGACGGAGAAGGACGAGTGGGACTCGATCGAATGGGACGAGGACGGTGAGGTGCCGGACGCGGTCGGTGCCGAGGAGATCAACCGGTTCCTGTTCAACGCCGACACTGTCGATAAGGTGCTGGCCACTGTGATGCGCGATGGGCATAAGGTCGCCGGCGGTGACCGGCTTGGCAAGACCATCATTTTCGCGAAGAACCAGAAGCATGCGGAGTTCATCTCGCAGCGCTTCGACGCGAACTACCCGGAATACGCGGGTCATTTCGCCCGGGTGATCACTCACTCGGTCGCCTACGCCCAGACGCTCATCGACGATTTCTCGGTGGCCGAGAAGGCGCCGCACATCGCGATCTCGGTCGACATGCTCGACACCGGCATCGACGTCCCCGAGGTCGTCAACCTAGTGTTCTTCAAACTGGTGCGCTCCAAGACGAAGTTCTGGCAGATGATCGGCCGCGGCACCCGGCTGCGCCCCAACCTGTACGGGCCGGGCGAGGACAAGACCGACTTCTACGCCTTCGACTTCTGCGGCAACCTCGAGTTCTTCAGCGCGGACCTGCCGGGCTCGGAAGGCTCACTTCAAAAGTCATTGGGCGAGAGGCTTTTCGAGACTCGGCTGGGGCTGGTGACCCTGCTGGACAAGGATTCGGGCGCTGCCGATACCTGGCCGGAGCCCGGGCTCGGAGAGAAGTCGCTGCCCGGGCTGCGAGTTGACATTGCCTGGGGCCTGCATTCGGTCGTCGCTGAGATGAACGTGCACAACTTCCTCGTCCGCCCGGCCCGCGAGTGGGTCGAGCGGTTCCGTGACTGGGGCGCCTGGGGTCGCAGATTCACGCCCGAATTAGCAGGGGACATTGCGCGTCATCTCGCTGGCTTGCCGTCCGCGGCGCGCGACGACGACGAAGCCGCGAAGCGATTCGACCTGCTCCTGCTGGGCATGCAACTCGCCAGGCTCGAGAACGACGCGTTGGGCTTCGAACGACTGCGTAGCCCCGTGCAGCAGATCGCCTCGTCGCTGCTCACGCAGACGGCGATACCTTCGGTGCGCGCCCAGCAGGCACTGCTCGCCGAGATCGCAGGCGACGACTGGTGGACAGACGTCACGCTGCCGATGCTCGAGATCGTGCGGCGCCGCATCCGGTCGCTGGTCGCGTTCATGGACAAGCGCTCACGAACCGTGGTGTACGCGGACTTTGCCGACACGATGGGCGATTCCGTCGTCGTGGAACTGCCAGGAGTCACCCCCGGCACCAACTGGGAACGCTTCAGGGCAAAGACACGCGCGTTCCTTCGTCAGCACGAGGACAATCTCGCCCTTCAACGCCTACGCCGCAATATCCAACTCACGAGCTCGGATCTCGACGAGCTGGAACGCATGCTCGTCGAATCCGGCACCGGGACGCGCGCAGATCTGGACCGCGCCCGCGAACAAGCCCAAGGTTTGGGACTCTTCATCAGATCCCTGGTCGGCCTGGACCGCTCGGCCGCCGCGGCAGCGTTCGGGCAGTTCCTGACCGACCGGGCGATGTCCGCAAGCCAGATCCGGTTCATCGAACTCGTCATCGACGGCCTGACTGCGAACGGCGTCATGGAGCCCGCCCGGCTGTACGAATCCCCGTTCACCGATCACGCCCCGCACGGCCCAGAAACGCTCTTCACCGACGGCCAAGTCGGCGCCATCGTCGCAATCCTGCGAGACATCCGCAGCCACGCAATACCGGGGGAGGCCACCGTTGCTTGATTCAAATCTTGATTCTGAACAACGCGCGCTAACCAACACGGTGTGGGCCCGATACAAAGAAGAGGGCGAGTGGCCTACTTTTGCCGTCGTCGACCGAGACCTTGACGACATTGGCGTCGACGCCGAGGCCGTGCTCGAACGATGCCCGCCCGGGCTCGTACGCGGGTCCCAATGGGTGAGTTGCAGCTTAGATCGGAAAGTTGAGCTTGACTTACGGTCACTGCGGCTGATCCCAGCAGCAAGCCAAGTTCTGTCTGATGTCGCCCTCGTCGTGCGACTGTTCGTGGTTGCTGAGCGGGATTTCAGGCCAGATCGGGGCGGACCACCTCAACCGACGATTACGTCGGACGAGATGACCAGCCTCGTGGCAGCCGAAACGGGTCACGCACTGGATTCGGATCTTGCACGTCGAATCGGAAGGGTTGGTCCACTTGTGCAGCAGTTGCGAATTTGGAGCGCATGTGGCACGCGCATTGACGGAGGATGGAGTATCACGCTCGATCGTGCTGTCCGTAAGTTTCGCCATGTCACGACAGTCGACGCGTTGCTAGCCCGGATGGACGAGCTCAATGCGACCAGCCCCGGGCATGTCAGCGAGATAATGAACGATCCCAGCGAAGAGGACGCAGTCCTAGTGACCACCGAGGAGCCGGATGTCGATCCAAGGGCCGTGTTTGTTGTTCATGGGCGGGACATGCAGGCCAAGGCCGCACTCACAGGTTTCCTACGTGACCTGGACCTGCGTCCAATCGAGTGGGAGGAACTAGTAGCCCGCACCGGGACCGGCGCCCCGTATGTCGGAGACGCCGTGAGCGTGGCGTTCCAGCTTGCGCAGGCGGTGGTCGTGCTGGTGACTCCGGACGACGAGGTCCGGCTACACCCTGCATTACACGGTCCGGAAGAACCGATAGAGGAAACGGTTTACTCGGGTCAACCGCGTCCCAATGTGCTGTTCGAGGCCGGGATGGCTCTTGCGAGTCACCCCGACAGAACCATCATCGCGGTCGCTGGCAACATCAAGAAGTGGAGCGACATCGCCGGACGCCACACGGTGCACCTCACCGGCGCGTCAGGGACCCTTGTCGCGTTAGCGAATCGGCTGAAGAACGCCGGGTGCCCGGTTCGTCGCGACGGCGCGGACTGGCTGAATCAAACGCGATTCGCCGAACTCCACGCGCATACTCGTCGACCAGACCACGTGGACGACCGAGAAGACACCTCAGGCTTTCTCCCGGTCGGCACCGTCCTGCGATCTGGGAGTCCAAAACCGGCAGAACCGCAGCTCAGCGCTCGGCTACTCCCGAATGGGCGTGGTTATCTACTCGAAATTGCGAACCGTGGCGGCTGCGCAATGACAAACGTGTCGATTGACGTTCCCGATGATGCCCATTGGCTCGTGCATCTAAAGGTCTTACCTGAGTACCCGATCGCAAACCTGGATCCCCGCGGCCACGCCCGGATACCCGTCATGATGGTCAGTGGCAGCGCCAAAGTGGTCGACGTGGTGCTGCGCGCGACTCTGGAATCCGGTGGCGATTACGAAACGAAACATCGAGTGTCCGTCTATGGGTAGGGGTGCGGAGTGACCGAAATCGAATTCCCGCTAGACGATGATGGCTATCTCGATCGGCAGTGTCCAAGTTGCGAGCGGCACTTCCGCTGGCACAACGGACCCGTCGAAGGATCCGTGCTCTCTGGGCCGGAGCCGGATGCGTATTTTTGTCCTTACTGCGGATTCAACGCACCCGTCGACCAGTGGTGGACGACTGAACAAGTCGAAGCGATCCAGCAGGCAGTGATAGGAGCGGCCCATGCGGAAATCGAGAGATCATTAGGCGATGCGTTCAAAGGCTCGAAGTACGTGAAGTTTCAGCCTGCTGGCGTTCGTATGCCACCCCCTGCCCCGGTACAACTGGACGAAATCGATGATCTCCTCGCGGTCGCATCACATTGTCACCCATATGAGCCCGTCAAGATCGACATTAGATGGACTCAGCCCGTCCACTGCTTGGTTTGTGGGTCCCGGTTCGTCCTGCCCAAGTAGGACTCAGTGCGCCGCCGTGTTCAGTGGCGAACCAGATGGCCTCTGCTGCGGTCGAGCAAGGCATCCGATCGACGGTCGCCGCGTGCCCTTCGCCGAAGCCCAAGTCGCGTCGATCGTCACGATCTTGGACGGTGTCCGCGAACGCGGTCTTGGGACACGCAGGGCCGGTCCGTCGAATACGTGTGCCAGGCGTCCCCGAAGTGCCTCGGCACCTCGTCTTTCGTCGCCGAATCGTTCTGCAGCGATCATTGTCCGACGGGTGTGATTCGATACATCGGTAGGCGTGAGCGGGTTAGGCTTTGGAGCGTACAAATGGGCAGTTGGCTTGTTGTTGTGGGACCAGCATTCGGGACCGCACTCATGGTACGTATAGACGCCGTTTTTGTTGGACCTTATTTCGCTCTTAGTTCTCTGATCGCAGGGTACGAAGGGGTCCTCTCGTTTGTCGATGATCGGACCCGCAGACGGGCACTGGTGCGGAGGTTTACCTACCCCGTCATCCAGGGCATGGGGCTCTTTGTCTTCGGCGCCAATCTCGCCGACGCAACGGCATCGGGAACTATCGCCGCTCTGCTGCTCATCTGGCCCGCTGTGTTCCATGGGTTTCCCACCGGTGTGGTAGCCCGCACGTGGCGATTGTCTGCTCTCTACGTCAGCCTCGTAGTCTCCTACGCATCACTTTCCGTCGCTGGCTACCTCGTGATCAAGGTTGCGATCACCTTGCCAACTGACCAAGCTGGGCCGTGGTTATTGCAGTCGCTTCTAGGCCTCGTCTTGACTTCCGCTGTCGCATCAATCGCGCTCGCGTTCTTCCGGGCAACAGCACGTGTCATCAAACGTCGGGTGGACCTCACAATGGCCCAGATAGGTTGGTCAACGGATGAACAGTCCGGCTCAGGTAATACAGATGAGCCTGACAGCCCACGCCGGGAGTGGTGACTTCCAGCGTCTGATGTCGAAACTGAATACGACTGTGAGTTTGCATTCCGGTATCAAACACCTGCGTGTTGTGCTCGCCAGCATCCTGCTAGTCGAGACACACCAGCGCTCCCCGGCGATGCGCGCGATCGAGTGGACCGTATCAGGGGTGCTCCGGCGCCCAAACGTAACGCGCGGGCCGTATCAGATGCGAAGCGCGCCCTGGAGCTTTGAGCGAGCTACGCAGGTTGCGGCAAGAAAGCTAACTGACGAAGCAAAGTCGGCATGCACGTCGGGTGTAGCGGGCGTAGACGTTGACGCGATCGCGCGCTGCTGGAATGGGTCCTGCACACCAACCGGTTCGGCAATCAGATACCGCGATGCACTGAAGATCGCGTTCACTGTGGTGACGAAATTGGCGTCGTAACGGCTGTGCCCGGAGCTGGGTCGCGAGGATGCTTCGGGGATGTCCGATGGGCGATATCGGTGGAGTCTCCTCCGCGAAGTCGACGTACGCGTTTACACAATGTTGCAGGCACCGCGTGTCGCTGTGTGGAAAAGTGTGGCTGGGCGTGGGAATGCCCCGCATCTCCATCGCTTTAGCGTAGCTGCTGACCTGGGGCGGAGTCGATTCGGGAAACTACCCACTACGACTGTGGGGCCAGGCAGTTTTTTCGCCTGGCCCCACAGTCGTATTCGGGTGCTGTAATCGAGTGGGCCCCCGCTGGTGAGGCGCTAGCCGAGCCAGTAGGGGATCCCGCCACCTCTCTGTCTGCGGTCATCGACCGAGCACCCCGCTGGTGAGGCGCTAGCCGAGCCAGTAGGGGATCCCGGCACTTCCAGCGCCTCGGGCGATGCACGTGCAGCGGCATATCGGACATATCCCCGCGCTGCCTGGGGTCACACCATGGACGGCGCCGCATCCAGCGCGAGGGCTGCCGTGCGCCGCACCGCGATGGCGGTTCCCGCGAGCAGCGCCCACAGCAGGAAGACGAAGTACGTGACGAACAACGGCGCCAGAATGCCGCAAATGCCCGCCGGCACCGAGATCACCCGCAGCCAGCCCGGCAGCGCCGACCTGACGGCCATGACGATCGCCGCCACGCCCACGCACAGTGCCGGGGCACACACCGCGAGCAGGTTTCCGATCTCGGTGATCGTGTACACGACGGCAGGCGGAACTCCTTCGCGCACTGCGGCACCGCCCTCGGCCATCGCGATCGCGACGCCACCACTCACGAAGGCGCCCGCTACGCTGACGGCGGCTCCGGCGGTCGCCAGCCCCGCCAGCAGCGGACCCGACCGCGGCTGGGTTCGCAGCCCGTCTGCGACGACCAACAGCCCCAGCGCACCCACTGCCGCGATGCCCCATAGTGTGGCGATGAGCGGGAGATTCGCAGACGCGATGTAGTTCGCGACGCTCGAGGCGGAATAGTCCCCGCCCGGTGCGCCCGAACCGAAGAACGCAGCCGCGGTGCACACCGCGTATGCGATCAAACCGATTCCGGCTCGACGGTGAATCCGGTTCATGGCTTCCTCCTGGCTGTAAGTGATGGCCGACGACGAATCGAAGTTAGGTGCGCAGGGCGCCGGATCGCGTCCTGCCGTGTGACGAAATCCCGAGGCGCGGGCTCGTCCGGGGGAGTGAGACGTGGATCGTCCGCGCGGCCGATGCGACGCGGATCACGTCGAACTACTCTCATGCGCATGACCCGACGCAGTTGGGCGTTCGACGCGGCGATTGCGGCGATCGTCGTCATACTCGGTCAGGCAGAAGCCTGGGCGGGATTCGGGGCGACGCATCGGCAAGGCCCGCCCTGGGCGGAGGCCCTGCTGTACGGCGTGACCGGTGGCCTGCTGTTGCTGCGCCGGCTCAATCCGCTGCTGTGTCTTGCGCTGATCACCGGCGTGAGCCTCGTCTCGTTTGCGCTGGTCGGGTCCCCGGAAGGATTCGGCATCGCTCTCCCGGCGCTGATCGCGGTGTATTCGGTGGCGCGCTGGGAGAGGCGCCGCGCGTCGTGGTGGGGGCTCGTGCTCATCGCGGCACTGTGGGTCGGCTGGGATGGGCTCGATCCCGTCAACACGACGGTGTCGTTGCACGCCGCCGGATTGATCTGGTTGTTCCCGTGGGTCATCGCCTTCCTCGTCGGCGCCCTGGTGTCGAGCCAGGTGCGCAGCCTGGAACATCGGCGCCAGTCGCGCGTGGCGCAGACCGCGCGCGCGGTGGCCGAGGAACGCAACCACCTCGCGCGGGAGTTGCACGACGTCGTCGGCCACAGCGTCAGCGTCATGACGGTGCAGGCTTCGGCCGTGCGAAGGCGGCTGCTTCCGGAGCAGGATGTCGAGCGGCGAGCATTGGAGACGGTGGAGGCGGTCGGCCGTGAAGCGCTCGGCGAGATGCGGCGCATGGTGGGCATGCTGCGCGACCCCGGCGCCGACGTGAGCCGCCAACCGCTGCCCGGCCTGGGGCAGATCGACGCGCTGCTGGATAAGTTCCGCGCGGCCGGGTTGCCGACGCGGATGGCGATACGGGGTGACGCGCATCCGCTTGCTCGCGGTCTCGATCTGACAGCGTATCGGGTGGTCCAGGAGGGCTTGACGAATGCGCTCAGGCATGCGGCCGGGCCGCGCTCCGCGGAGGTCGACATCTCCTTCGATGCGGCGGAGCTTCGAATCGCGGTGCGCGACGACGGCCTGGGCGGCGGGCCGACGCCACCGGACGGGCACGGTCTGCTCGGCCTGCGGGAGCGGGTGGCGCTGTTCGGCGGCCATCTTGTCGCGGACCGCCGTCCGGATCGCGGGTTCGAGATCGTGGCGACGTTGCCGCTGGAGCCGTCGTGATCACCGTGCTGATCGCGGACGATCAACTGCTGGTTCGGCGCGGCTTCCGGCTGATCCTCGAGATCGAGCCGGACCTTCAGATCGTGGGCGAGGCTGCGGACGGCTCGGAGGCGGTCGACCTGTGTTGCGAGGTGCGCCCCGACGTCGTCCTGATGGATGTCCGAATGCCGGGCCTGGACGGCATCGCCGCGACGGCGCGGATCACGGCGGACGAGCGCTGCCGAGCCACGAAGGTNGTCATTCTCACCACGTTCGACATGGATGAGTACGTCTATGACGCGCTGCGTGCTGGAGCGAGCGGCTTTCTGCTCAAAGATGTGCCGCCCGAGTTGCTCGTGGCCGGTATCCGGGCGGTACACGCCGGCGACGCGCTGNTGGCGCCGGCNGTGACCCGCCGGATGATCTCGTCGTTNCTGGGTGCCGATCGNCCGCCCGCGACTCCGGNGCGGCAGGAACTCGAGGTGCTGACGTCGCGGGAGCGTGAGGTCCTGCAGCTGCTGGCGCGGGGACTGTCGAATGCCGAGATCGCCGCGGAGCTGGTGGTGTCCGAGACGACGGTGAAGACCCATGTCGCGCACGTCCTCGCGAAGCTCGGCCTGCGGGACAGGGTGCACGCGGTGATCTTCAGCTATCAGAACGGCGTGCTCGCCGCGGACGGCGCGGNGTCGCGGGTCCGGTAGCTTTCCGGCGCGTCGCCNGCAGGCACAGCGGCCGACGAGTATCTACCGACCTGCTGCGTCCGCCGCGGCGAACTGTGTGAATGTCTGAGTGCCGAAGCCGGGCAGGCCCGGCATGTGATGGCCGGCCTTGAATCCGCCGATCGCCCTGCCCACCAGCGGGAGCGTGACCGCGGGTTTGCGGCTGCGGTGCGCGGCGTTCCATTGTCGGGCCATGTCCTGCATCGTCAGGATCTCCGGGCCGCCGATGTCCGCGACCCGGCCCGCCGGCTCACCTTCGGCGAGTTCGCACAAGCGCCGCGCCACTTCCGTGCGGGCGATCGGCTGCGCGGAAATCGGCAGGGTGGGGCGTACCGGCAGCGGCGCGGTGAGGATGCGGGCGATGAGCGAGTGGAATTGGGTGGCGCGCAGGAGCGTGTACGCCATGCCCGACTCCTCGACGAGCCGCTCGCAGGCGAACTTGTCCCGGTAATAGGCGAAATCGATCCGGTCCACGCCGACGATGGAGATGTAGACGACATGCCGAACCTCCGCGCGCCTCGCCTTGTCGAGCAGGAGCCGCGTGGCCGGCACATCCTTCCGGCCGGTCGTCGCCAAATGGACGACGGTGCTCGCACCGGCCAGCGCGGCGTCCACTCCGTCTCCGGTGGTGAGGTCGCCCCGGAACGGGCCGGACCGGCGACTGAGCACTCGCACCTCATTGCCGGGCGCGGTCAGGCCCGCGACCGTCGGAATTCCCAGCCCATGCGACCCGCCGGTGACCAGGTATGTCGTCATACTGTCGCCTCCGCGATGCGTCCTTACACCTTTCTACAACGACGACCCGAGCAGGCAAGGATGACGTGGACGCAGATGCTCCCGGCAGGCGCGCGTACCGCGCGCCGTACTACGTGCCCTGACCTGAGCGGTATGCGAACGCTGTGCGTCCCGCTCGGAGTCGGCACCCGTACCAGTGCCTGGGCTGCTGCCCGCCGTGCTCTGTTGTACGCGACTGCCTCGCTGCTCTTCTACAGTCCGGTCAGCTCCTGTCGAATGACTGTCGACGAAATGAAATTTGCCAAGTCCGTGATCTCGGCGTTGTAGCCAGTCTGTCGACGCAACTCGCGGCGTACTTCGGCAAGGACGCTTTCGCTCAAGATCACTTCAGTCAGCTTCTTGGGCGCGGTCGCGGCGCGAGCACGCCACACATC
>JGI26528J50254_1001234_pt1 | contig 14647 bp, 10 predicted proteins | sample ThiBiot_300_plan_FD_50254 | JGI IMG/M metagenome (IMG submission 50254)
GAGATGAAGGCGCTGATCGACGCCGAGGTGGCGCGCAAGGATCTGGCCGACAACCTCAAGCTCGGCCCCGGCGGCATCCGCGAGATCGAGTTCATCGTGCAACTGGTGCAGCTGATCCGCGGCGGGCGCGAACCGAGTTTGCGTGTGCATGGCTTGCTGAGTGCGCTGGCCGCCTGCGAAGCGCGCGGCCACATCGGCGCGCAGCGCGCGCGGCGCTTGCGCGAGGCCTATGCGCTGCTGCGCCGGGCCGAGAACCGCGTGCAGATGCTGCGCGACGCGCAGACCCACGACATCCCCGACGATGCGCTCAGCCGCGAACGCATCGCACTCAGCCTCGACTACCCCGACTGGGAGGCGTTGAGCGCGGCGCTGGCGACCCATCGCGCGATCGTCAGCGAGGAGTTCGCCGCCGTGCTGATGCCCGCGCATGGCCAGGTCGCCGCCGCGCCGGTCGCCGACGTGCGCCTGTGGGAGCACGCCTGCGACGAAACGCTGGATGCAGCCACGCTGGAGGCTTCCGGTTTTACGCCCGCCGCCGAGCTGGCCGACGCCTTGCTGAAGCTGCCGCAAGCCGCTTCGGTGCGCGCGATGTCGCCGCGTTCGCGCGAGCGGCTCGACCGCTTGCTGCCGCAACTGCTCGGCGCCGCGCGCAACACTCCGGCGCCGGTGCCCGCGCTGCTGCGGCTGTGTCGGCTGATGCAGACGGTGGCGCGGCGCTCGGCCTATCTCGCGCTGCTGGACGAGCAGCCCGCGGCGCGGCGCCGGCTGGTGCGGCTGTTCGCCGATAGTGCCTTTCTCGCCGAGCGGGTGATCGCCCAGCCGCTGCTGCTGGACGACGTGCTGGATCCGCGCATCGATCAGCTGCCGCTGCGCCGCGCCGACATCGCCGCCGAGATCACCCGCGTGCTCGGCACGCTGGATGAGCGCGACGCCGAGACTGAGCTGGAGCGGATCACCGAGTTCCGTTCGTCCACCGCGTTCCGGTTGGGGCTGGCCTTCAACGACGGCCGCGTCGACGCCGAAGCCACCGCGCGCCGGTTGGCCGCGCTGGCCGAGTCGGTGGTCGGCGCGGTGCTGGCGCTGGCCGAGCGCGATCTGGTGGCGCGGCACGGCCGCCTGCCCGGCGCGGGGTCGGGCTTCGCCGTGCTCGGTTACGGCAGCCTCGGCGGCGAGGAGCTGGGTTTCGCCTCGGACCTGGATCTGGTGTTCGTGTTCGATGGCCAGCGCGCACAGGCCATGAGCGATGGCGAGCGTCCGCTGGAAGGCTATCGCTGGTATCAGCGGCTGGCCCAGCGGGTGATGAACTGGTTGACCGTGCTGACCCGCGCCGGCCGCCTGTATGAAGTGGACACGCGGCTGCGCCCGGACGGCTCCAAGGGCCTGCTGGTGAGCAGCCTCGATGCGTTCGTGGCCTACCAGCAAAGCCGCGCGTGGACGTGGGAACACCAGGCGCTGCTGCGCGCGCGGCCGGTAGCCGGCGATGCGGCGCTCAATGCCGAATTGGCGGCGGTGCGGCGCGATGTTCTGGCCGTGCCGCGCGATCCGGCGTCGGTGCGGACGGAAGTCAGCAGCATGCGCCGGCGCTGGCGCACCGAGCGCGACCGTTCCGACGCGCACCAGTTCGACCTGAAACAAGGTCTGGGCGGCCTGCTCGACATCGAGTTCGCGCTGCAGGGACTGGTGCTGGCGCACGCGGCGCGGCAGACGGCGCTGCTCGACGTCACCGCCAACGCGGGGCTGATCGAGGCCTGTCGCGTCGCCGGCCTGCTCGACGACGATCAGGCGGCGACCCTGGCGGCGGCGCACGCGGACCTGCTGCAACGCGCGCTGACCTGCACGCTCGATCTGCGCCCGCGCATCGCCCCGCGCGACGCCGCACTGGAGCAGTTGCGCGACGGCGTGCGCGGGGTCACCGACGCGCTGGGCTTCGCCTTCGCCGCTGCCGCGGAGTCGCCGGCACCGGAGTGACAGAAATCACCCGCGCCCGCCTTGCAGCAGGCGTTTGGCTTCACGAACGTGAAGAGCGTGGGCGCTTGTCTGCAGCCATCCCGGCAGGCAAGATCGACCGTGGCCAGGGGCTGGGCGGCAGGGGCAGGATGAGGGAAGGCGTGACAGGGGGCGTTGGACCACGAGTGCTGCTCGCGCTCCTGTTGATGTCGACCGGCTGGCTGGTTGCCGCACCGGGCGCGCGGGCGATGGACCCGGCGCAACCGTTCCACTCCTACGTGCTCGATCATTGGGGCGTGGAACAAGGTCTGCCGCAGATCACCGTGCTGGACATGGCCGAGGACCGCGCCGGGTTCCTGTGGCTCAATACGCAATCGGCCGTGGCCCGTTTCGACGGCACCCGCTTCGTGCGTTACGACCGCGCTGCCACCGGCGTCGACACCAGCATGCTCGACGTGGCCTGGGCCGACCCGCACGGCGGGGTCTGGTTCGGCGGCACGCGCGGTTTGATCGAGCAGCGCGATGGGCGCTTCAAGGTGCTGGGCGGCGCCGCGGTCAACGCGATCATCGATGCCGGCGATGGCACGCCGCTGCTGGCCACCACCGATGGCGTGCAGCGCCTGCGCGACGGCGTCATCGAACCGGTGAGCCACATCACCGGGCCCGCCTTCAGCCTGTTGCGGGACGGCAACCATCTGTGGATCGGTGGCGCCGGGCGCGTGTGTCGACGCGACGGCGACGCGGCGCCGGTCTGCATTCACGCCGGGCAGGCGTCCTGGCAGCATCTGGTCGTCAACCATCTGGCGCGGCAGGACGGCCAGCTGTGGCTGGGTACGTCGGCTGGCCTGATGCAGATCGTGGATGACCGGTGGGTCGCGGCGGCGGTGGACGACGAGCTCGACTCCACGCCGATCGAGAGCATGCTCACCGATCGCGCCGGCTCGCTGTGGATCAGCACCGCCAACGCCCTGTACCGCCGCCTGCCCGGCGGCAAGCTCGAGCGTGAAGACCTGGATGTCAGCCGGCGTCCATGGGTGAAGAGCATGCTGGAGGATCGCGACGGCAACCTGTGGCTGGGCACCTACACCCGCGGCCTGTACCGGGTCTGGAATGGCTGGACCCGGCAGATATCGGTGCGTGACGGCGTGCGCGATCCGCTGGTGTGGAGCGTGCTGCGCGCGCCCGACGGCTCGATCGTGTTCGGCACCAACTCCGACGTGGAGGTCTACGACGGCCAGCACGTGCGCACGCTGATTCCCGGCAGTGCGTTGCCCAATCCGTCGGCGTACGAGCTGCATTACGACCGCCGCCAGCGTCTGTGGGTAGGCACACGTGGCGGCATCGCCGTGTTCGATCACGGCACGGACGTCACCCCGCCGGCGCTGGCGGGATTGCACAACCTGCAGATCAACGACATCCGCGAGGTTGGCGACGAGGATTTCCGGATCGGAACCTCCGCCGGAATCTACCGGTGGCGACAGGGCACGCTGACGCGCCTCGATCCGCAGGCCACCGCGGCTGAGGCCATCGTGCGTTCGATCCTGCCGCTGGCGGCGGGACACCTGTACGTCGGCACGCGTGATGGCGTGCGCGAGTGGCGCGACGGCCAGTGGACGCGACCGACGTGGGCGGAGCCCCTGCGCGGGCACTTCGTGACCAAGCTGGCGATGCTGAAGCCGGGTCTGCTCGCGGTGGCCACCAGCGACGCCGGCATCGGGCTGATGGTGGACGGCCATTTGCGCATGACCAGCCAGAAGGATGGCCTGCCCGGCGACAACGTGTGGACGTTCGACCTGCTCGGCGGACAGCTCTATGCCAGCTCGATGGACGGCGCCTGGCGCATGCCGCTGGCGCAGTTGCCGCTGCCTGGTTCGCCGCCGCGCACCGTGTCGCCGCAGCGACTGGTCGGCGAACAACGTTCCACCACGGTGAACAGGTTGCACTGCTGCAATGGCGGCGCCGATGCGCGCAGTGTCGTCGTCGGTGACGTCATCTGGTACGCCACCACGGACGGCATCGTCGGGGTGGACACGCGTGCGCTCGGCGATCCGCCATCGGCCCCGCGTGCGCAGGTGGTGTCGGTCGAGCATGACAGCCGGCAGTACGACGGCGACGCCTTCACCCTCGACCGCGGTAGCCGCGACCTCACCATCCACTACACCGCGCCCTATCTGCCCGTGGGCAGCTTGCACTTCCGCTACCGGCTGGATGGTTACGACAAGGGTTGGCAGTACGCCGACGAGCGCCGCGAGGCGTTCTACACCCACCTGCCGGCGGGCAGCTACCGCTTCCGCGTCGCCGCCACGCTGCCGGGTGCCAGCGGCTACGGGCCCGAGGCCGGGATCGCCGTCGAAGTCACTCCGCACTGGTACGAAAACCTGCTGGTGCGCCTCGCCGCCGCGGTTGCGCTGATCGTGCTGCTGTTTGCGCTGGTGCGCTGGAGCATGCGCCGGCAGCGCCGCCGCAACGCGTGGCTGGAGGAGCAGGTCGAGCGCCGCACCGGCGAGTTGTCGCGCGCACTCGAGCGCCTGCGCGTCACCAATCTCGCACTGGCCGAGGAGAGCCACACCGACACGCTGACCGCGCTGCACAACCGGCGCTACCTGCTGGCGCAGCTACCCGCGCTGCTGGCGGGTGACCGCCGCCTCGGCGTGATGCAGATCGACATCGACCACTTCAAGCACATCAACGACGCCTGGGGCCACGCGGTGGGCGATGCGGTGCTGCGCGAACTGGGTGCCAAACTGGCCGAGTTGCGACGCGGCAGTGACATTACCGTGCGCTGGGGCGGCGAAGAGTTCCTGCTGTTGCTGCGCGACGTCGATCCGGCCGACGTGCTGCGTATCGCCGAACGCCTGCGCCGCGACATTGCCGCCAAGACGTTCGCGGACGGTCGCGGCGGGGNGATCCGGCTGACCTGTTCGATCGGTTTCAGCATGCATCCGCTGGCGGCGCAGTGCGACATGGCAACCTTCGAAACAGCGCTGGAGCTGGCCGACCTCGCGCTCTACCGCGCCAAGTACCTGGGTCGCGACCAGTGCGTCGGGCTGCTGGCACCCGCGCCGTTGCCGGCGGCCGTCCTGCGCGAGCCGCTGGCGCCGCAACTGGACGCACTGCTGGCCTCGGGCCAGCTGAAGTGGGTGCACCCGACGGGTTGAACCGCCAGCTTGGCTCCGCACCGTCGTCACTCCCGCGAAAACGGGAATCCATCGTGATCCTGCCCGGCCATGTCCGCCTCGATGCGCGCGCGCACCAGCGCGGCCACGCGTGCGGTTTCGCGCAGCGGCGGTTGCCGGGCGGTGCCGGGCGCGTCGAGGTCGTGCAGCAGGCCGGCGTCGCGCAGGGTCTGGTGGAAGCGTGCGATCTTCGGCGGCAACGGCGCGCGGATGAAGGTGAGCACCGGGCAGCCGACGGCGCAGGCTTCGGACAGCATGTTCACCGAGTCGGGCGTGACTACCAGCCGGTCGGCCCAGCCGAGTACGCCGGGGTAGGGGTTGCGGCCGTCGTCGTGGCCGGCCCAGAGCAGGCCCGGCACGGCGGCCAGCAGCGGTCGCAGCGTTTCGATCAGCGCCGGCGGTGTGCGCCGTGAGCCGAGCACCAGCAGGCTGCCGCCTTCCGCACGCCGGCGTTTGAGCAGGTGCCGGGCCAGGGTGATGGCGTAGTCGGCATCCAGCGCGATGCCGCGACGTGGCCCGCCCAGCAACACGCCCACGCGCGGCCGCGGCAACTCCTCGAACTGCGGACAGGCATCACGGCCATCGGCCAGCCATTCGTCGTCGACGGTGTTGAGCGAGCCCAGCGTGGTCAGCACGTTGGCGCCATGCAATTCGTCGTGGCGCGGCGCCACCACGGTGTCCCACAGCGCCGGGTCGATGCGCGGATCGAGAATCTGCACGGTGTGGCAGCGGCCCTCGGTCAACGGTCGCAACAGGCGGGTGAACAGGGCGGCCGCGCGCCCGCAGCCGATCGCCACCGCCGGCCAGGGCGGCGCGAACCATGCGCGCTGACCGGGCGGCAGCGCCAGGCGCCCGCCTGCGGTCAGCCGCGGCGCCAGCCACGACCACGGCGCGCGCGGCTCCAGCAGCAAATGGCGACGCGGCAGTTGCAGGTGTTCGGCCAGCGCCAGTGCCTGGCGCTGGTTGCCGGCCGCCGCGTCGGTGATTACCCAGCATTCGCCGTGCAGCTTCAGCATGGGCGTGTTCGCGGCGGGATTGTTTCCTGGATCAACACGATGCGTTTCTCCGCCGGGCGTCGACCGCGGCCGCTGAATCAGTACACTGGAGATTCCGGCCAGCGCGCCGGTGCGGCTCTCGCGAAGGATACCGTGCGACAGCCCGAAGCAGCCTTTCGTCCTTGTCCCATGGAGTCTTCGCATGTCCTCACTGAAATACCTCTTGCTCGCCGGCCTGCTGGGTGCCGCGGTTTCCGCCCAGGCGGCGCCGGCAACCTACCAGCTCGATCCGCATCACACGATGGTGCTGTTCACCTGGAACCACTTCGGCTTTTCCAACCCCACCGCCGACCTCGGCCTGGGTGAGGGTACGGTCGTGTTCGACGAGCAGCATCCGGCGCAGTCCAGCGTCGAGGTGACGCTGCCGCTGGCGCGACTGGATACCCACGTGGCGGCGCTGGACGAGCATTTGAAGAAGGCCGACTTCTTCGACGCGGCCAAGTATCCGGTGGTGACCTTCAAGAGCAACAAGGTGGAGCCGCTGGGTGACAACAAGTTCAAGGTCACCGGCGAGCTCACCGTGCATGGCGTGACCAAGCCGGTGGTGCTCGACGCCACGCTGAACCGGATCGGGCCGCACCCGATGACCAAGGCGCAGTCGATCGGCTTCGATGCCACCACCACGCTGAAGCGCTCGGAGTTCGGCATTGGCGCCTACGTGCCCAACGTCAGCGACGAGGTGCATGTGCGCATCACCACCGAAGGCTCGGTGCCGGAGAAGGCGGCGAAGTANCCCGCCTCCGTTGCGCCAAGGAAAAACCGCGCCGGTGACGGCGCGGTTTTTTTTCGGTTGCGTACTTACTCGGATTTCACGCCGCTGTCTTTCATCGACTCCAGCTTGCCGAGGTCGATGCTGCCCACCGCCGCCTTCAGATCGTCGATGCTGTCGGCGTAGCCGTTGGCCTTGACCGTGAAGCGCTTGCCGACGATCACGCTGTACTCGCCCGACTTGGACTGGTGGTCCCATTCCTCGTGGATGAGGTTGCCGTTGTCGCTGTAGGTCTTCTCGTAGCCGGTTTCGGTTTCCTTCTCCTCCTCCGGTGCCATCGCGCTGGCCATCGCGATGAAGCCCTTGGCGCCGCCGGTGTCGGTGACTTCCAGGGTGATGTGCTGGTTGCCGTCACCGCTGTATTCGGCACTGGCTTCGGACACCTGCATGCCCATCGTGCCGTTGCGTTCGGCCGAGACGCGGGTGCGCTTGAACTTGCCCACCGCGTCGGGCAGGAACGCCTTGATCTGGTCGGGTGCCAGCGCCTCCACCGGGCCGGCGCTGCCGGACATCGCGCCCATCATCTTGCCCATCGCAGCCGACTGCGCGGCGCTGTCGCCGGATTTCTGCGCGGCTTCCAGCTCCTTGCTGGCCTGCTCGGCGCGCTTGCCCATCTCGGCGAGCTTGCCCAGCGCGCTGTTGCCGTCGACGGTGACGCTGTCGCCGTTGCTGCCGGTCACGTGCATGCCGCTCATCGCCGCGCCGCCAAGCGCGCCGACGAAGATCAGGCCCAGGATCATGCTCACGATCCAGCCCAGCACGATTGCGATGATCACGCTCACCGCGGTGTAGCCGCCGGCCTTCTCCGGCGGGCACTGCATGGTGTGCGGCAGACCCAGGTACAGCAGGTAGATGCTGTAGATGCCGCCGGCGAGCGCGATCAGCAGGCCCAGCCACGGCACGATCACGCCGATGCCGGCGATCCAGGCGGCCGTCCACGCATAGGCCACCGTCTTCAGCGCCTGGACCAGGTTCGGCTTGGCGCCGAAGGTGCCGGCCAGCGCGTTGATGATCAGTGCCATCACGTAGACAAGCACCAGCGACAGGATGTAGCCCAGGATCATCTTGCCGATGCCCGCGCCGACGCCCATGCGCACGGTGACGCCGAGGAAACTGGTGCCGATCAGGCTGCCCTTGATGAACTGCGCGATCACCGGCAGGGCGGCGATGATGGCGATGTAGCCGAGGTACAGGCTGTTGACCGTGGCCGGTTCGGCGGCAGCCACGGGCCACTCGGTCTTGGGTGTGGTCAGGATGTTCTTTGCGCGCGCGATGAGCTTTGCGGAATCCATGGTCTGCTCCAGCGTTCAGATGCCCGAAACCGGCGCAGGACGCCGGAACGTGATTGATTTCCCCTCGGTGCGTGGCACCGCATTGTTGCCGGCAAGCAATGGAATTCCGATCCGGCCCCCCGCCGCGACCGATGACTACCCCGGCAACAAACGCCAGCCTGCTACCATTTGCAGTCTGCTGTCCAGTACGGAGTTCGCCGATGTCTTCCCCCGCTGTCGCGACGGTGCCCCTGGTGCCGGCAAATGCCGAAAATCGTTACGAAGTGACGCGGCGGGACCTCCCGCTGTCGTGCCCGATGCCGGGCATGGTGCTGTGGAACTCCCATCCGAAGGTCTACCTGTCGATCGTCGATGACGGCGGCGAGTCAACCTGCGCCTACTGTGGCGCGCATTACGTGCTGCGCGACTGACGCGCGGGCCCGGTCGGTGGCCGGTCATGGCATTTTTTTTGCTTGTTTCTTGCCATGAAAGCTGCCAGTCCCGAGCTCATGTCCAGCATCGCCGTGCCCGCCAAGCTGCTGACGGTGGTCCAGCTGATCCCTGCGCTGCATTCCGGCGGCGCGGAGCGTTCGGCGCTGGAGATCGCCCGCGCGCTGGTGCAGGCCGGTCATCGCTCGGTGGTGGTTTCCGCCGGGGGGAGGCTGGTCGAGCAATTGCAGGCCGAGGGCAGCGAGCACATCACGCTTGACCTGGGGCGCAAGTCGCTGGGCACCCTTGGCCGCATCGGCCCGCTGCGGCGCCTGCTGCGCGAGCTGAAACCGGACATCGTGCACGCGCGCTCGCGGCTGCCGGCGTGGGTGGGCTGGTGGGCGCTGCGCGGCGTTGCCCCGCGGCCGCATTTCGTCACCACCGTACATGGTTTCAATTCGCCGGGTCGCTACAGCTCGATCCTGCTGCGCGGCGAACGCGTGATCGTGGTGTCGCAGACCCTGCGTGACTACGTGCTCAGCCACTACCGCTGGCTGGAGCCGGGGCGGGTGCGGGTGATCCCGCGCGGCATCGACCAGGAGGCGTTTCCTTACGGCCACCGGCCGGACGATGCGTGGCAGAAGGCGTTCTTCGCCGAGTTCCCGGCGCTCGCCGGTGCGCCGTTGCTGACCATGCCGGCGCGCGGCACGCGGCTGAAGGGCCATCACGACGCGATCGAGCTGCTGGCCGATCTCAAGCGTCGCGGCATCGAGGCGCGGTTGCTGTTGCTGGGCGTGATCGAGCCCGGCCGCGAGGCCTACGTGGCCGAGCTGCAGGAGCTGATCCGCCTGCGCGGGGTGACCTCGCAGGTGGTGTTGTCGCCGCCGCGCGACGACATCCGCGACATCTACGCGGTGTCGGCGCTGGTGCTGCAGCTGTCGAACAAGCCCGAGACGTTCGGGCGCACCGTGATCGAGGCACTGTCGCTGTGCCGGCCGGTGCTCGGCTATGCCCACGGCGGCGTCGGTGAGCTGCTGGCCGAGTTGTATCCCGCCGGCCGCGTGCCGCTGGGCGATCGCGAACGGCTGGTCGAACGCGCGGCCGAGTTGCTGCGGGTGGCGCCGCCGATCTCGCCGCTGCAGAGCTACCGCCTCAGCGACATGCAGCAGGCCACGCTGGCGCTGTACGAGGAAGTGAGTCAGCCGCAAAGCTGAGCATGCGGCACCGCGGCACGCCTACAATGCGTGCTCGTTCCCGTATGGCGTTGTCCATGACCACCTTCGGCAGTTCACTCAAGGCCGCGTTGCGTTCCCCCCTGCTGCCGTTCTGGCTGGTGATTGCGTTGTTGCCGTTCGGCCGCAGTTCGGAACTGGGCACGCTGCTGTGCCTGCTCGGCGTGATCATGTTGTTCACGCGCGACCCGGCCGCGTTGCGCCAGCATCCGGGCGCGCAACTGCTGTTGTGGCTGCTGGCCGCGTATGTGGGGGCCGCGCTGTTTTCGGCGCTGGACGCCATTCGTCCCGGCAAGAGCTGGAGCACGGTGGCGGCCACGTTGCGTTACGTGCCGCTGGGCCTGTATGCGTGCTTCGCGATCCGTCGCGAGGCCAAGCTGCAGGCCTTGTACGCGGCGGTCGCCGCGGTGCTGGCGCTGTGGTGCGCGGATGCGTGGGTGCAGGCATTCACCGGCTGGAGCCTGGGCGGCCATCCCGAGGCTTTCCGGGTCTCGGGCATCTTCGGCGCGGACAACCTGAAACTGGGCCCGAGCCTGGCGGTGCTCTCGCCGTTCGCGTTGTGGGCGGCGCGGCAGCGCTGGGGCCGGCCGGGGTTGGTGCTGGCCGCGGTGCTGGTGCTCGGCCCGGTGCTGCTGGCCGGCTCGCGCTCGGCGTGGCTGTGCTACGTGCTGGTGCTGGCCGGTTTTGCCTGGCACGAGGCGCGCACGCTGTGGCGCTTCTCGCTGTGGTGCGCGGCCGCGGCGCTGCTGCTGGCGCTGGCCGGCGTGGTGGCGTGGAATACCTCGGCGCGTTTCCACGACCGCATGGCGCGCAGCCTGCTGGTGCTGCACGGCACCGACCAGTCGGTGGACACCGCGCTCAGCGGCCGGCTCGACATCTGGCAGGTCGGCGTGGCGATGACCGCGGCGCATCCGGTCAACGGCGTGGGTGTGCGCGGATTCCGCTACGCCTATCCGCAGTTCGCGCCGGCCAACGATCACTTCGTGGTGTCGCCCGAGGCCTGTGGCGTCGGCGAGGGCGCCTGCCACCCGCACCAGCTGCTGCTGGAGATCCTTACCAACACCGGCGCGCTCGGGTTGGCGCTGTGGCTGGCCGCCGCGGGTCTGGCGTGGCGGGCGTGGCGCCGGGTGGGCGCGGCGGCGCGCGCCCGCGCGTTTCCCGCCACGCTGGCGCTGGGCGTGATGCTGTTCCCGCTGAACTCGCACCTGGCGTTCTACTCGGCCTGGTGGGGGCTGCTGTTCGCCTGGTTGCTCGGCCTGTGGTGCGCCAGTTTATTCGTTGCCGGCATCCCTGCCGGCAAAGAAGAGCCCGGCATCCGTGCCGGACTCCTCAGAGAAGCGCGCCCCTTGGAGGCGAGCGATGGGGCGTGAACTGTTGTCGGTGGTGGTGACCACGTTCAACAGTGCCGCCACGCTCGACGCCTGCCTGCGCGGGGTGAGCTGGGCCGACGAGATCGTGGTGCTGGACTCGGGCTCGACCGACGCCACCGCGGCGATTGCCGCGCACTACGGCGCGCGCCTCCACACGCAGCCGTTCGCCGGCTACAGCGCCCAGAAGCAGGCAGCGATCGACCTGGCCAGCCATCGCTGGGTGCTGCTGCTGGATTCGGATGAATCGCTGGATGTGGACGCCGCCGCGCCGTTGCAGCAGGCGCTGCTGGCGCCGGCCCATGCGGGTTACCAGTTGTGGCGGCGCGAGTGGCAGTTCTGGCGCTGGCAGTCGCGGCGCGGCCGCCTCAACCACTACGTGCGTCTGTTCGACCGGCAACGTGCGCGCATGAGCGGCCACGAAGTGCACGAGGAGGTGCAGGTGGACGGCCCGGTAAGCGTGCTCGAGGTGATCATCGATCACTACGGCGAGCCCGACATCGCCGGCCGCGTGGCCAAGGCGAACCGCTACTCCAGCCTGCAGCAGACCGATCTGGCCGGGCGACGGGTGAGCTGGCTGCGCTTGCGCATGGTGGCGTATCCGACGGTGGCGTTCCTGCGCTATTACGTGCTGCGCGGGCACTGGCGCTCCGGCTGGGCCGGCTTCATCGCGGCGCGCATCCACGCGTTCTACGCATTCCTGAAGTACGCCAAGCTGTACGAGCGGCGACGGCCGCAGGACTGAACCGCCGCCCGGTGGCCGGACGGTTCAATAGATCGCGGCGGCGCCCGGCGGGCGCGTCTTGAAGCGCTTGTGCACCCACAGGTACTGCGCCGGCGCCTCGCGCACCATCTGCTCGATGCAGGCGTTGACGCGGGCGGTGTCGTCGAGCACGTCCGCGCTGGGGAAATTCTCCAGCGGCGCAGCCAGGCGCAGCACGTAGCCCGAACCGTCGGGCAGGCGCCGGTGGAAGAACGGGATCACCGCCGCGCCGGACAGTCGCGCCAGGTGGTGGGTGGCGGTGATGGTCGCCGCCGGCACGCCGAAGAACGGCACGAACACGGTGTCCTTGCTGCGCATGTCCTGATCCGGCGCGTACCACAGCGTGCCGCCGGCGCGCAGGTACTTCACGGTGCCGCGGATGTCGTCCTTCTCGAACATCGCGGCGGCGTAACGCAGCCGCGCGCGCAGCACCACCCATTCGAACACCGTCGAATCCATGCGCCGGTACATGCCCGCGATGCGGATGCGCTGCGACACCAGCCGTGCGCACAGCTCCAGGTGCGAGAAGTGGCCGCCGACCAGCAGCACGCCCTTGCCGCGCGCGCGCGCCGCTTCCAGGTGTTCCAGCCCTTCGATGGTGGTCGGCAGCGCGGCCATGCGCCGATCGCTGCCCAGCCAGCCCAGCGCGAACTCCACCATCATCATGCCGATGTCGCGCAGGTTGGCGTCGACCAGCGCCGCGCGCTGCGCGGGGTCGAGCGCGGGGAAACACAGTGCGATGTTGGCGGCCGCGATGCGCCGCCGCGCCGAGGGAACGCGTGCCACCAGCGCGCCGAGCCGGCGCCCCAGCCACGGCAGCAACGATTGCGGCAGATGCGCGATCAGCCACACCGCGGCCACGCCCAGCCATGCCGGCCAGTGGCGGGGAGCGAGCAGCGATCGGGTGAACTCGGGGCGGGGCATGCCGGGCATCGTCGGCATTGTAGCGGGGCATCCGCGCGCGAGCCCGCTTCGGACGCTGTCGCTATACTCGCGCGTTGATTGCAAGGATCGACCGTTGCGCTTCCTCTACACCCTCGCGATGTTCCTGGTCACGCCGGTGCTGGTGCTGCGCCTGCTGGTGCGGAGCTTGCGCTCGCCGCCGCACCACCATCGGCGCTGGCTGGAGCGTTTCGGCTCGTTCGACGCGCCGGGCTTCAGCGGCAGCCTGTGGGTCCACGCGGTGTCGGTGGGCGAGGTGAACGCCGCCGAGCCGCTGGTCAAGGCACTGCAGCGCAACTACGCCAACGCACCGCTGGTGGTCAGCACGGTCACCCCCACCGGCGCCGCGCGCGTGCAGCAGCTGTTCGGCGACAGCGTGTTCCACGTGTACCTGCCGTATGACCTGCCGTTCGCCGTGCGCCGCTTCATGAAGCGCGTGCGGCCGCGTCTGGCGGTGATCGTGGAAACCGAGATCTGGCCCAACCTCTACTTTGCCTGCCGCCGCCGCGGCATTCCGCTGATGATCGTCAATGCGCGCTTGTCCGAGCGCTCGATGCGCGGCTACAAGCCGCTGCGCCCGCTGATCGCCTCGGCGCTGCGCTGCGTGAGCGTGATCGCCGCGCAGTCGCGCACCGACGCCGCGCGCTACCGCCTGCTGGGCGCCGATCCACAGAAGGTTCTGGTCAGCGGCAACATGAAGTTCGACATGCCGGTTCCCAACGGCGTGGTGGCTGCCGGTGCGGCGATGCGCGAGCAGTGGGGTGCGCGGCGTCCGGTGTGGATGGCGGCCAGCACGCATGACGGCGAGGAGATGGCGTTGCTGGAGGCGCACCTGAAGGTGCTGCAGCGGCTGCCCGATGCGCTGCTGTTGCTGGCGCCGCGTCATCCCGAGCGTTTCCGGCTGGTGGAACACGCCGTGCGCAGCCTCGGTTTTCGCGTGGCCACGCGCAGCGTCGACGGCGTGCCAAACGGTACGCATCAGGTGTTCGTGATCGACGCGATGGGCGAGCTGATGCCGTTCTTCGCCGGCAGTGACGTGGCCTTCGTGGGCGGCAGCCTGGTGCCGATCGGCGGCCACAACGTGCTGGAGCCGGCGGCACTGTCGGTGCCGGTGCTGGTGGGGCCGTACACGTTCAACTTCGAGGAGATCACCAACAGCCTGATCGAGCAGGACGGCGCCGAGCGCGTGCCGGCCGCCGACCAGCTCGGGCCGCATCTGCTGCAGTTGTTGCTCGATGCGCCCCGCCGTGAGCGGATGGGCGAGGCGGCCCGGCAGGTGTTCGAGCGCGAACGCGGCGCGGTGCAGCGGGTGACGCGGCTGGTCGACGCGCTGCTGCAGGAGTAGGCCGCCGGGGGCTTACTGCAGCAGTGCGTTGATGCCCTGGATGTCCTTGAAGTCGGCCGTGCCGGCGGCCTGTTGCAGCAGCAGCTTGTTCAGGATGAATTGGTGGCGTGCCTGCGAATAGGCGCTTTCCGACTGGGTCAGGGTCTGGATCGCCAGCAGCACGTCGGTGAAAGTCTGCGTGCCGACCTCGAAGCCCGCACGGGTGGCTTCCAGCGCCTTCTGACCGGATTCCACCGAGGCCTTGCCCGATTCCACCTGCGAAATGCCGGCGAGCACCGAGCGGTAGTAGTTGAGCGTGTTCTGGATCACCTGGCGGCGCTGCAGTTCCAGTGCGTCGTTGGCGGCATCGCG
>JGI26528J50254_1001275_pt1 | contig 14235 bp, 15 predicted proteins | sample ThiBiot_300_plan_FD_50254 | JGI IMG/M metagenome (IMG submission 50254)
CACGATCCGCACAAGGTCTACGCCGCCTACCACGCGGCGGTGAACACCAAGGGCATGCCCACGGTGATCCTGGCCAAGACGGTGAAGGGTTACGGCATGGGCATCGGCTCGGGCGAGGCGGAGAACCCCACCCATCAGCAGAAGAAGATGACCGGCGATGCCGTGCGCACGTTCCGCGATCGTTTCCAGATTCCGGTGCCCGACGACAAGCTGGACAGCGTGCCGTACTACCACCCCGGCCCGAACTCGCCGGAGGTGGAATACATGCTGGAACGCCGTCGCGCGCTGGGCGGCTTCCTGCCGCAGCGCCGCCGCCGCACCGACGTGCCGTGCAAGGCGCCGGAGTTGTCCGCGTTCGAGCAGATCACCAAGGGCAGCGGCGAGCGCGAGATCTCCAACACCATGGCGCTGGTGCGCGGCATGAACCTGTTGCTGCGCGACAAGCAGCTCGGCCCGCGCGTGGTGCCGATCGTGGCCGACGAGGCGCGCACCTTCGGCATGGAGGGCATGTTCCGGCAGATCGGCATCTACGCGCCGTTCGGCCAGAAGTATCGTCCGCAGGATGCCGACCAGCTGCTGTACTACCGCGAGGCGCAGGACGGCCAGGTGCTGCAGGAAGGCATCTCCGAGGCTGGCGGCGTGTCGGCGTGGATCGCGGCGGGCACCAGCTATTCGCTGTCCAACCAGCCGATGCTGCCGTTCTTCATCTACTACTCGTTCTTCGGCTTCCGGCGCATCGGCGACCTGATCTGGGCCGCTGGCGACCAGCGCGCGCGCGGCTTCCTGGTCGGCGCCACCGCCGGCGCCAGTTTCCCCGGCGAAGGCCTGCAGCATTCGGACTGTGCCTCGCACCTGATGGCNGGCACCTTCCCCAACTGCCGCGCCTACGACCCGACCTGGTCGTACGAGGTGGCGGTGTTGCTGCACCACGGCGTCAAGGAGATGTACGAAGAGCAGCAGGACGTCTTCTATTACATCACCACCACCAACGAGAACTATGTCCACCCGGACATGCCCGAGGGCTGCTACGACGGCATCGTCAAGGGCATGTATCTGTTCCGGGACTCGGGATTGGGNAATCGGGATTCAGGCAAGGGCAAGAGCAAGGGCAAGAACGGCGCGCCGTGCGTGCAGCTGATGGCGGCGGGCGGTTCGCTGATCGAGGCGATTGCGGCGGCCGAGCTGCTGGATGCCGACTTCGGCGTGAAGGCCGACATCTGGTCCTGCCCCAGCTTCAGCGAACTGTCGCGCGACGGCTTCGACTGCGAGCGCTGGAACCGCCTGCATCCGGAAGCGAAGCAGCGCGTGCCGCACGTCACCGCCAACCTGGCCGGGCGCGACGGCCCGGTGATCGCCGCCAGCGAATACGTGCGCGGCGTGGTCGACCANGTGCGCGCTTTCGTGCCCGAGGGTCGCTCGTTCACCGCCCTGGGCGCCGACGGCTATGGTCGCTCCGATACCCGCGAGCACCTGCGCGAGTTCTTCGAGATCAGCCGCTACTGGATCGCCCACGCCGCGCTGGCCGCGCTGGCAAAGGAAGGCAAGGTCAACGCCAAGGACGTCAGCCGCGCGATCAAGGAGTACAAGCTCGATCCGGACAAGCCCAATCCGCTGACCGTGTGATCGCCNGCGATACGGGCCGGGGAAGCCGCCTTTCGGGGCGGCTTTTTCTTGCGCGCTATTTCGCCAGCGCCTGCTGGATCGCTTCCAGTGCGTGGCCGCGGGTCTCGATGCCGCGCCGGGCGAGCATCGCCGCGGCGACNGCCATCGGCAGCGCGATCAGCAGCGCCGACAGCGCGAAATGCTCGAACAACCCGGCCACGCCGACCACCGCGCCGAGGATGCCGCCGAACTTCGAGCCGCCGGCGATCAGCCCGGCACCGCTGCTGCGCAGGTGCGCGGGATAGATCTCCGCCGCGTACGGGATCAGCGTGGCGATCACCCCGCTGATGCTCAGCAGCAACAGCACCGTGGCGGTGGTGGTCAGCACCGGCGAGCGCAACTGCATGGCACCAATCATGCAAAACAGCAGCAGCGCCGCGGCGGTCAGCGCGATGAACAGCACCAGCGTGCGGATGCTGCTCCAGCGCTGGTAGCCCCACACCACCAGGCCGATGCCGGGCAGGGCGAGGATCGCCGAGCGCGCCAGCAGCGCCGCGCTGGCCTGGGCGTCGACGCCCAGTGTGACCAGGTTCGCCGGCAGCCACAGCAGGAAGCCGAAGTTGGCCAGGCCCCAGGCGACGGCGCAGGTCAGCAGGCCCCAGGTGATCGCCGCGTGGCGGCCACGCAGCAACTGGCGCATGCCGACGCGCGCCGCGATCGTCGGCGCGACGACCACGTCGGCACTCAAGGCGTCGGTCGATGCCGCCTGGCCCGAGAAGCGGCGCAGCACCGCGCGCGCCTGGTCCTCCAGGCCACTCAGCGCGAGAAAGCGCGGCGACTCGGGAATGTAGCGGTTGAGCAGCACGATCAGCGCACCGGTGGGCAGGTTCAGCAGCCACAGCGAGCGCCAGCTGTAGGTCGGCTCGAACAGCGTCGCCGCGCCGGAAGCGAGCAGGTAGCCGGCCGAGGTGCCGACGCCGCCGAGCGCCACCAACAGCCAGCCGCGATGGCGGGTGGGGATGGTCTCGGCCATCAGGGTGAAGGTGATCGGCAACATGCCGCCGGCGGCGGCGCCCATCATGAAGCACATCACCAGGTTGCCGCCGAACGCCGGCATCGCGCCGCAGATGGCCGTGCCCATGAACATCAGCGCCGACAGCAGGATCGCCGCGCGGCGGCCGAACAGATCGCCCAGCCGGCCCCACACCACCGAGCCGACCACGGTGCCGGTCAGCGCCGACAAGGCCAGGAAGCCCGCGGTGGAACCGCTGATGCCGTACTCGGCCGCCATGCCCGGCATCGCGAAGCCGATCGTGGCCGGCTTCATCACGTCCACCGCCAGCGCGACGGTGAGCACGCCGACCAGCTTCCAGTGCTCGCGGTTGAGCGGCACGTTGTCGGCGACGTGGAACGACACCGCGCCGCGATCCGGATGGGCGGTGCGGCGCATCTGCTCCATCCGCGGCATCAGCCCGTAGGCCGCCAGCAGCACGCCCAGCGGCACCAGCGCCATGCCGGCGAGCATCAGGCCGTCCATCGGCATGCCGGCGAGCCGGTAGTGCATCGGCGCGGCCATCGCCAGCATCGGCAGATGCGCCAGCACGCCGGCGATCACCGCGGCACAGCCAAGCCAGAATGCGACCGGGTGATGGAAAGTGAGATCGGTGCGAGCCATGCGACGACCGCCGGAAGGGCAAGTCGCAGCTTAGCAGCGACTCGGCGGCATGCCGCCACGACGCCGGCCATTACCGGTGCCGGGGCGGCTTGCGCGTGGTTCAGTGGTTCATTCGTCGTCGCTGCGGAATGCGCGACGCAACAGCAGGAACGCGCCGATGGTGCCGGCGATGATCGCGACCGTGGCCACCGGATGCCGCTGCACCTGGCGGCGTGCGCGGCGATAGCGGTAGTTCGCCTCGTCGGCGAGATCGCCGGCGACGCGCGTCAATTGCCGCCGGTAGTCGCTGCCGCGGTCGGAGAAGCGGTCGCGGATGCGCTGGCCGTGCCGGAACAGGCCACGCATCGCGCTGCCNGCGCCGTCGGCGTATTCGTGCGCACGGTCGCCGGCACGCTCGGCGGCGACCTCCGCGGCATCGCGAAGATGCTGCTCGATTTCCCGGTGATGCATGGCGGTCTCCTTCAGGTACAGCGGGAACGCCAATCTGCCTGTGGCGCCGTGACCACCGCGTAAAACCAGGTCGCCGTGACCATCGCGCCGTTCAGCCGCCGAGCCGATACTCGCCGCCGCGCTGCAGCGCGCGCTGGTAGGCGGGCCGCGCATGGATGCGCTGCAGGAAGGCGGACAGCCGCGGATGACGNGCATCCAGCCCGCCGCGCGCAGCGAAGGCTTCCAGCGGAAAACTCAGCTGGATGTCCGCCACGCTGAAGCGGTCGCCGACGAACCAGTCGCGCTGGCCCAGCTCGCCTTCCATGTAGTCGAGATGGAGTTTCAGTTGCGGATCGACGAAACCGCGCTGCGCCGTGCGCGCGATGCGCTTCGCCACCGGCCTGGCGTAGAACGGCATCGGCGCCGCCGCGACGCGCCGGAACACCAGCTTGAGCAGCAGCGGCGGCATCGCCGACCCTTCGGCGTAATGCAGCCAGTAGTTGCAGCGCAGCCGTTCGGGCGTGCCGTGCGCGGGAATCAGCGTGCCGGCGCCGTGGCGATCGGCCAGGTACTCGACGATCGCGCCGGATTCGGCCAGCGTGAGTTCGCCGTCCGTGATGACGGGCGACTTGCCCAGCGGGTGCACCGCGCGCAGCTCCGCCGGGGCCAGCATGGTCCCGGGATCGCGCAGGTAACGCTTGATCTCGTATGGCAGGCCGAGCTCTTCCAGCAGCCACAGGATGCGCTGCGAGCGCGAGTTGTCGAGATGATGGACGGTGATCACCCGTGCATCAGAACGTACCGCACCGCCAGCTGCAAGCTCGGGGTTCCGGCACCGCGATCCGCGACAGCCCCGACCCCCCGCGTTCGTCGGATGCCTCCACCGTCACCACGTACGTCGCGCCCTTGTTCAGTGCGTGCAGTTCCAGCCGCGTCGGCGGGCCCGCGAAGCGCTGATTCGTCTGGTGCTGGCGATCCGCGGAGATCTCCCGGCTCGCGATCAGTAGATCTCGCCCACGCAGCAGCGCAGGCTGCCGCCGGCCTTCTCGATCTCGCCCAGTTCCACTGCGCCGATGGTGAAGCCGTAACCGGCCAGCGCCGCGCGCTGTGCGCCGGTGAGCGAGGCGGCGGCGCGGGCGCTCATCCACACGCGCTCGTCGGAGAGCGTGATGGCGTTGCCGGCGAACGCCTGCTTCTGTGCCGGCGTCAGCCAGATCGCGCGATCGCCATACGCCGTGGCGATCGCCTGTGCCGCGGCCGGATCGCGGAAGCCATCGGCCGCGATGATCGCCGCGCGGCTGGCGAGCAGAGTCAGCAACACGTTGGTGTGGTATTCGGCGTCGGCCAGCTCGAAACAGNAGGTCAGGCGCAAGTCGAAAGCCTTGTGCATGGCTTGCGCGCCAGCCATGTCGCAGCGTTCGCTGAGGCCGCAGTAGCCGACGCCGCGGGCGCGGTCGATGACCAGCGAGCCGGTCAGTTCGGCGACCAGGCCCTCGCAGCCGGACAGGTCGATCTCGTCATAGCCCAGCACCTCGCCGAAGAAGGCGCGGATGTCGTGGCGTTCGGCCTCGCGCTGGCGCACCGGATGGCGCATGCGGCCGACGATCAGCCGCCCCGGCGCGGTGGCGAACACATTGTTGGGGAACACCGCGTCAGGCGTTGCCGGATCGCCGGGGAAGGTGATCACCGGCACATCCGCGCGCAGTGCCTGCGCCAGCGCTCCGTGCTGGGCCAGCGCCTTGAGCGGGTCGACCGCCAGGTTCATGTCCATGTAGCGGTTGTCGCGTGCCGATTCCGCCGCCAGGGCGAACTCTGCCGGGGCCACCAGATAGGCGGCGCGCGCCGTGGCGGCGGCGCCGTCCCGTGGCGCGAGTGTGGCGAAGGCGTGCAGGAATTCGCTGGGCGACGTGGTGATCAACGGGACGGCTCCATGGGTTCTCGCGGGCTGGCAGCATATCCGTTCCCGTCCCCGGGCGCGCTTCGTTGACGCGCCCTTGCCGCGGACGCGGATAGGGTCGGGCTTCCACTGGTCAGTGAGGGCTGTCGCATGGGCCAAAACGCACCCAGCGTCCTCGTCCGCGAGGACGACATCGATCGACTGGAGGCACTGGTGCACCAGCTGCCTGCCAATGGCCACGTGGTGCTGTTGCTGAGCGATGGCAGCAGTTGCGACGGCGTGGTCAGCATGCGGCCCAGCGTGCAGGTGTTTCGCGACCCGCAGGGCCGCGAAGGCATCAACGCCGAGGTGCAGCTGGAGCGCCCGGATGTTCCGACGTGGCACCAGCGGGTATGGCTGGATCGGATCAGGCGGGTGGAGCACGTCGATTCGATCATGGCCAGCGAGAGCTGAAAGCATCCCGCGCGGTTGCACCGCGACCGCGGATCGTTCCAAGCTAGCCGCTGCCCTTCGCCTGGTATGCCGTCGATGAATCGCGTCCTGCTCCGTTGTGCCCCGCTGGCTTTCTGCGCCGTGCTGCTCGCCGGCTGTTCGCAAGGCCCGGGCACGCCCGAGCTCACCGCGCAGCAGCAGAAAGCCGCAGCCGACGCCGCCACCGCGGCGCGCAACCTCGACACCTATCGCCAATTGCTGAAACTGCACAACGACGAGATGGTGGTGACGATGGGCAAGGACATCGTGCAACGCTTCCCGCACAGCGATGCGGCGAAGGAAGTGATGCAGACGNTGCCCGCGATCGAGAAGCGCTACAAGGAAAACAGCGAAAAGAACCGGCTGGCCNCGCTGTGGACCTACCAGGTCGCGCCGATGGCCGGCGGCACGCAATCGACCGCCAGCATCTACAGCCAGGGCGACGACGGCGAGCCGGTGCGGCTGGTGCTGCGCCGGCATACCAGCTGGGGCCAGAGTGCCTTCCTCTATGGCAGCAAGCCCGGCTTCGTGTGCCGCGGCAACTGCACCATCACCGGCCAGGCCGACGGCAAGCCGGTGCGGATCAAGGCATTCGCCCCCGACGGCGGCGAACCGGCGCTGATGATCCGCGACGACAAGGCCTTCATCGCGCTGCTGGAGAAGACCCGCAAGCTGCAGCTGGACGTCACCCAGGTGGAGGGCACCAGGGATCGTCACCTGGTCTACGAAGTCGGCGGTTTCGACCCTGCCAGGTGGCAGCCGGTGCGCAAGGCGGGCAAGCGCTGAGCGTCGCGCGGTACACGTCACCGCGGGTTGGCGCGTTGTCCGTGATGTCTTTCCGTGGAGGATTCGCCATGTCCACTGTTCGTTCCTGCCTCGTTTTCGCGCTGGTTGCCGTGCTGGCCGCCTGCTCCAGCGTGCCCCTGGCGCAGCGCGAACGGCAGCGCGAGGCGGCATACGCCAGCGCGGCCGGTGCGCCGGTGCGCAGTTTCCATTTCTTCACCCTGTGGTCGTGGGAGCCGCTCGGCGACCACCAGGTGGTGGTCTACACCCGGCCGAGTCAGGCCTGGCTGCTCGACCTCGACGGCCCCTGCCAGAACCTGCCGTTCACGCAGGCGATCGGCCTTACCTCCAGTTCCGGCACCGTGTTCAGCCGCTTCGACAAGGTGCTGACCGGCGGGCCGTACGCGCCCTGCGTGATCTCGCAGATCCGGCCGATCGACGTCAGGCAACTGCACATCGCGCAGGAGGCGCAGCGCCAGATCGACGCCAAACCGCGCGAGACGCCGGCGGCCGACCACTGAGAAAACCGCTGCCGTCAGCGCACGATCGTCACCGGCACGTGCGCGCGNGCCAGCACGTTGCCCGAAACCGAGCCCAGCAGCCAGCGCGCCAGTGCACCGCGTTCGGTGTGGCCGATCACGATGTGATCCACGCCGTGCTCGTCGACCTGGCTGAGCAGCACGTCGCCGGGGCTGCCGTGGGTCAGCTCGATGTCCACCAGCTGGGCCGAGTCCGGCACGATCGTGGCCAGTTCGGCCAGCAGTTCCTGCGCACGCTGGGTGCCGGAGTCGGCCATCATCAGCGCGCAGGCGTCGGCGCCGCCTTCGCTGACCTGCAGCACCCACACCACGCGCACGCGGCCGCCGGTGCAGCGGGCCAGCTCGACCGCGAACCGGAATGCCCGTTGCGACGCATCCGAGCCGTCGTAACCCACCAGGGAATACTTGATCATCTCGATCTCCTTGCGCTGCGAGGCCCACCCTACGGCGAGCGCACGCCGCGAGGCAACCGTCACGCCGCNGTGCGCCTGCAGATGAACGATGGTTCATGAGCCTGCACGCGATTGTCACGCCGCGATGCACACGATTCGCACGTCGTTGCCGCAGCGCAACGAGCGGGCGGCCGCCGTGGCCAGAGTTCGGTGCCGCCTTCCATCCCTGCATTACAAGGAGCAAAGTCCATGATCAAGTCCACCTTTGGAATGGCCGCCCTGGTGCTGGCCTGCGCCGGCGCGATGACCGTGCTGCCGGCCGGCAACGCCCATGCCGCCGACGCCAGCGTGAAATGCGACATGGTCTACAACCTGTCCGGCTGGTCGTTGCTGTACAAGCACGCCGAAGGCACCGGCAGCGTCACCTGTGACAACGGCCAGCACGCCAACGTCAAGATCACCGTGGTCGGCGGCGGTCTCACCGCGGGCAAGTACCGCATCAACAACGGCAAGGGCGAGATCAGCAACGTGCACGGCATCGCCGATGTCTTTGGCGACTACGCCCAGGCCGGCGCCGAGGCCGGCGTGGTGAAGAGCTCGCAGGCNCAGGTGCTGACCAAGGGCACCGTNTCGCTGGCGCTGGCCGGTACCGGNGAGGGCGTCAACCTGGGCGTCTCGGTGGGCAAGTTCACCATCAGTCGTCCCTGATCGTTTCCGCCAGGAAAGCCGCGAGGGCGCCCGTCGGGCGCCTTCGTCTTTTCAGCGGCGCTACACTGCGCAGGTCGCCCCGTTTTTCGTCGTGGAGAAACCGCCATGCGCCGCCTCGCCCGCCTCGTCATCCTGTCGCTGTTGTGCGCATTCGCGGCTCCGGTGTTTGCCGCCGGCCCGCAGGTCGGCCAGGCCGCCCCGGCGTTTCGCCTGCAGGACCAGGCCGGCCATTGGCGCAGCCCGGCCGACTACCACGGCCACTGGCTGGTGCTGTACTTCTATCCCAAGGATTTCACCCCCGGCTGCACCACCGAGGTATGCACTTTCCGCGACGACATCGCCAAGCTGCGCCAGGCCGGTGCCGACGTGGTCGGCGTGAGCCTGGATGACGTCAAGTCCCACGCCGAGTTCGCCGAGAAATACCACGTGCCATTCCCGCTGCTGTCCGACGCCGAGCGCACGGTCGCCACCGCCTATGGCGTGCTTACCTCGCGCATGGGCATGCACTACGCCAGGCGCACCACCTTCCTGATCGATCCGCAGGGCCACATCGCCAAGGTCTACACCGACGTCGACCCGGAGAAGAACTCCGCCCAGGTGCTGGCCGATCTGGCCACGCTGAAGGCGGCATCCTGATGCCGGTGGCGATGCGCGCGGAGCCGCTGTCGCGCGGTCGCCGGTTCATGCTGTGGCGTGTGCTGGTGTGGCTGTTGCTGCTGCTGGCGGCGTTCGGTTGCGTGCAGTATCTCAGCCACGCGCAACTGCTGTGGAGCCAGCGCCACGCCTACGCCGCCGACAGCGCCGCCCTGCGCACGCTGCACCGGCTGCTGGCCTGGGATATCGCCTACCTGCTGGCCGCTTTCACGCTTATCGTGCTGTGCGCCGGCTGCATCCTGCGCCAGGCCTGGGCGCGCCCGGCGATGCGCGTGGCCGCCGCGGTGCTGGCGCTGTGGATGCTGGCCAGCGGCGGCGCCATGCTGGCGCAATGGCCGCAGCTGCTGCAGGCCAGCCGCGACGCCCTGGGCCAACTGCACGACCAGGCCGCCCTGCAACAAGCCGTGCTGCACGCGCGCCGCAGCTACCTGCTGGCGCTGGTGCTGAAAGGCCTCGCCGTGCCGGTGCTGCTGTGGCTGAGCTGGCGGCTAGGCACGCCGGCGGTGCGCATGCAGTTTCACGCGCGGCGCTGAGAAGTCCGGCTGCGCAAAAGCCACGGAAGCATCTTCGGGCGGAACAGGCTGCCCGACAGCCAGGGGGAGAAACAATGAAGCGCTGCATGCTTGTCTTGTGCTGCATGATGTTGGCTGGCGTGGCCATTGCGAACGGGCGCGACGACCTGCGCGACCGCGTTCAGGCGAGCATGCTGGTCACCGGCACGATCGAAGTCGCGCCGGACGGCAGTGTCGTGACATACACGGTCGATCACCCGGACAAGCTGCCACCGGTGGTGAAGGACTTGCTTGCCAGGGCCGTCCCGGCGTGGAGGTTCGAACCGGTGACGCGTGACGGCAAGGCGGTCGGAGCCAAGGCGCCGATGGGGCTGCGCGTCGTGGCGAAGCCGGTGGGTCATGGCGGCTACGCCCTTGCCGTGGCCAGCAGCTGGTTCGGGCATTTGAACGACGAAGGCAGGCACGAGGCCGCGGCGGACGACTTCACGTACAAGCATCGGTTGTCGGTCGCGTACCCTTCCGATGCGGCGAGCGCCGGCGTATCCGGCACGGTGTATGCGCTGCTGAAAGTGGGCCGCGACGGCAAGGTCATCGACGCGGCGGCGGAGCAGGTGAATCTCCGCATTCGTGCCAGCGAGAGGGACATGGCGACATGGCGGAAAAAGCTGGCGGATGCTGCCTTGCGTGCCCTGCGACGCTACACATTCCATGTCCCCACGACGGGCCCGGATGCCGCCGAACCTTATTGGCTGGCCCGCGTCCCCGTGGATTTCGCTCTCCATGGATTCCATGCGCCGAAAGTTGCGCGGAAAGCGGATTACGGCCAATGGCAGCCCTACGTCCCGGGCCCGCTGCAGGAGCCGGACTGGGCCGACGAGCGCCGTCTCGCGGGGAGCCCGGATGCCACGCCCGAGGATGGGTCGCTGCTCGCCGACATGTCATTGCACCTGCTTGCACCGCTCGGTGGCAGCTGACCCGTTCCGCGGCGTGCGAGGCGTGCTGGCGAAGGCGCCTGAGCGGCGCGGTATTCCGTTCAGCACGGGTTGGCGGGTAGCTCGGTATCCATGCAGGTTGTCGTTTAAGGAAGATTGCCGATGCGCGTCCTGTTTTCAGCAGTGATCGCTGCCGCCGTGCTGGCGGCGATGCCCGTGCAGGCGCAGGACCTGGCGGCGACCTGCCACGCCAGCAGCAGCTATGACGTGACCCTGCAGCCGCAAGGCGTGCTGTTCGATCGCTCCACGCCGGCGCCGACGCGGGTGGAGCTGCACGACGGCAGCCTGCGCACGGATGGCGTGGCAGTGGTGTTGACGCCGCCGCAGCAGGATCGGCTCAGCGTGTTCCAGCGCGACCTGCAGGCGCTGGCGCCGCGGGTCCGCCAGGTGGCGCAGAACGGCGTGGACATGGCGGCGCAGGCGTTGCGCGAGGAAGTGGCCGGGCTGGGCTTGGCGGCGGCGACCCGGGTCGAGTTCGACCGCCGGCTGGCCGCGCACGCGAGCGAACTGAAGCAGCGCATCGCGCGCAGCCAGAGCACGCACGACTGGCAAGGCGACCTGATTCAGCAGTATGCCAACCAGGTCAGCGCCGACCTGATGCCGCTGGTCGCCGGCGATCTCGGCCAGCAGGCGATCGACGCGGCGCTGGCCGGCGACCTGCAGAGTGCGGCAGACCTGCGCGATCGCGCCGGTTCATTGGTCACCACCTTGCAGCCGCGCCTGCAGCAACGCATGCAGGCGCTGCGTCCGCAGATCGAGGCGCTGTGTCCGTCGATCCAGCGCCTGGCGCGGTTGCAGCAAGGCTTGCACGACGCGCACGGCCAACCGTTGAACCTGCTGCATGTGGACGCGACCTCCGGCGCATCGGCGGCGGCGCCGGCGGATTGAATCGCCGCGCCGGCTTGCCCGTCGCGTGTCGCCACGTGAAGATGGACGCCCTTCATCGCAGGCTTCGGGCGAGGTGCGCATGGCCGTGCAACCGCGGGACGTTCTTGATTTCTGGTTCGACCCGGCGCATGCCGCGCACTGGTTTGCGAAGGATGCCGCGTTCGACGAGCAGATCCGTCGACGCTTTGCCGTAGCGGCCGACGACGCCGCGCAGGGGCGCCTCGATGCGTGGGCCAGCAACCCCGCTGACTGGCTGGCGCTGCTGATCCTGCTCGACCAGTTTCCGCGCAATCTCCATCGCGGCGATGCGCAGGCCTGGGCGGCCGACGTCAAGGCGCAGCGCATTGCCTTGTCGGGTCTGGCCGGCGGTTTCGATCAGGCACTGCCGCCGCTGCAGCGGGTGTTCGCCTACCTGCCGCTGGAGCACGCCGAGGACATGGGCTTGCAGCAGCGCGCGGTGACCTTGTTCGAGGCGCTGCACGCGCAGGCGCCCGTTGCGGGGCGTGCCCGCTTTGCCGAATTCCTGGACTATGCTCGGCGCCATCGCGAGGTGATCGCGCGCTTCGGCCGCTTTCCGCATCGCAATGCCGTGCTGGGCCGCGACAGCACGGCCGCGGAACGGGAGTATCTGGCGCAACCGGGCGCAGGCTTCTGACCGATCTGCGCGAGCACACCCCCCATCACCGACCAGGGAGCAGGTCATGCGCAAGATTCTCATCGTTGTCCTCGGGTTCGCCCTCGGCACGGCCGCGCAGGCGTCCAGCACCTTGCGCGTCGGCAGCCAGGTGCTGGTGGCTGGCGACAGCCAGGAGCGGGTGGTCGAGCTGCTGGGCAAGCCCTCCTCGAAAGTGCATCCGCATCGCGCGCGACACTCGCGCCGGCGCGTGCAAGTGCTGGAGCGCACCGACGGCGGCGAGCGCTGGCGCTATCGGCGCGAGGGTCACATCACCGTGGTCACGATCGTGGATGGCCGCGTGGTCGACATCGACGACCGCAAACTCTGACGCGACGAGTCGCAAGCGTTTCCCTGATGGCCGATTTGCTAGGCTGTCGCGGCCTTGTCGCAACGAGTCGATGTCATGCACGATTTTCTGGAGCAACTGCTGGGCAGCACGCTTTCCGAGGGCGTCATCCAGGCCGGGCTGAACCTGCTGGTGGCACTGGTGATCCTGCTGGTCGGGATCTGGCTGGCGGCGCGGCTGGCCAATTTCAGCCAGCGCGCGCTGCAGCGCGCCGCGGTCGACGTCACGCTGGCCGGTTTCCTGCGCAACCTGATCTACGGCGTGCTGGTGGCGGTGCTGATCGTGATGGCGCTGACCAAGGCCGGCGTGCCCTCGGCACCGCTGGTGGCGGCGCTCGGCGCCGGCGGGCTGGCGATCGGCCTGGCCCTGCAGGGCTCGCTGAGCAACCTCGCGTGGGGCGTGCTGCTGGTGGTGTTCCGGCCGTTCCGCGTCGGTGACTACGTCAGTGCCGGTGGCACCGAAGGCACGGTGCAGAGCATCAACCTGATGCATACCCTTGTTCTGTTGCCGGACAACCGCGAGGCCACCTTGCCGAACGCGAAGATCGGCAGCGACGTCATCGTCAATTTCAACCGGCGCGGCACGCGGCGTTTCGAACTCAAGCTCGGCATCGGCCATCGCGACGATACCGACCAGGTGATGGCAGGGATCGTGCGNCTGCTCGAAGCGGACGCGCGCGTCCTGAAGGACCCCGCGCCGGGCGTGTGGATCGACAGCCTGGCCGGCCAGACGGTGAACCTGGTGGTGCGCGGCTGGACCTCGAGCGCCGACGGCTGGAACACGCAAACCGACCTGCTNCGTGCGATCAAGCGGCAGATCGACGCCGGCCAGATCAGCATCCCGACCGCGCCGCTGGATGTCCGGCTGATGGGCGATGCGGCGGCGTCCGCGCGGGACTGAGCGCGGACGCTACTGCAGCGTCACCGCACGCCGGTTGTCACTGGAGACCTTGTCGATCAGCTTGTTGTACGGGTCGATGCCGGCCACCGCGGGCTTGCCGTCGACGGTGACGGTGACGGTGCTGTCGCCGTCACCGANCATCCGTTTCTCCAGGTACAGCGGCTTGCCTTCGATGCCGGCGCGTGCGGGCGCGGCGAACACGCCGACCTCGATCGGGAAGTCGATCTTCCCGCGGGTTTCCTTGCCCTTGCCGTCGACGTGGATCTTGCCGGCGTGCAGCTTCATGGTCACCTCGTACTTGCCGTCGGGCAGTTTCTTCGCGGTGGCGTCGGTCATGCGGTTGTCGAACAGGGTGATCTTCCAGAAGAAGTCGTCCAGCATCGGCTGCCACGTCGGGCCGAGGTACTTGCCCAGCGCGTCGACGAAGATCTTCGAGGTCACGTAGGGCGGCTGCTGGAAGCCGTAGTCGACGAGGAACTGCTTGAGGAAGGCGTCGAGCCTGTCCTCACCCACGTAGTCCTGCAGCGCGTAGAAGATCAGCGAGCCCTTGCGGTAGTGGATGTAGGGCTGGTTCTCCACCTTGGCAAGCGGCTCCTCGGCCACCTTCTCCGTGGCGCGTCCGGTGAGGTACATGTCCAGCTCGTACTTGAGGAACTTGCGCATGTGGTCGGCGCCGTACTTGTGCTTGAGCACCATCAGCGAGCTGTACTGCGACAGCGATTCGCTGAGCATGGTCGAGCCCTGCATGTCGGCGCCGATCACCCGGTGCGC
>JGI26528J50254_1001297_pt1 | contig 14070 bp, 10 predicted proteins | sample ThiBiot_300_plan_FD_50254 | JGI IMG/M metagenome (IMG submission 50254)
CCTCGCGGACCTCGACGCCGTGATCATCGATGTTCGAGAGGTGGGAGTGCGCTGCTACACCTACGCCACCACGGCCGTTCTGCTGTGCGAGGCCGCTGCCGAGGCGGGCACGCGCGTGGTGCTCTGTGACAGACCGAGCATGCTGGGGCCGCGCGTCGATGGTCCGGCCTTAGACCCAGATCGCCGCTCGTTCCTCGGCTACCTCGATGTTCCGTTCCAGCACGGCCGTACCTTGGGGGAGGTCGTGGCTTGGGGCGTGCGCGGCGTTGCTGTCGACCTGGTGGTCGCTCCGGCAGCGGCTGGTGCAGGTCCAGCAGGTGTGGCGAACGACGTGTTCGTCCCGCCATCGCCAGGCCTGCCAAGTGCCAACGCCGTGGCGCTGTACCCCGGCCTGGTGCTGCTCGAGGGCACGAACCTGAACGAGGGGCGCGGCACGACGCTGCCGTTCCAACTCCTGGGTGCCCCGTGGCTTGACGGTTACGCGTTGGCTGGGGAGCTTAACGAGCTCGGGCTTCCCGGTCTGCTGTTTCGCCCCGTTTCCTACGTGCCGCGCAGCGATACCCACGCCGGCAAGCTCTGCCATGGCGTGCAGCTGCACGTAACAGCTCGGGCGCTGCTGAGGCCACTTGAAGCGGTGATCACGGTGTTGGGCCACATACGCGCGCAGCACCCTAGCGAGTTCATGTGGGTGCGAGCAGCTGACAAACCCTGGAGCAAACTCCCTGGCGCTGGCGAGCCTTGGCACGAACCCGTGACCGGCTACCTGATCGATTGGCTGGCAGGCGACGGGAGCGTGCGGGCGGTGGTCGATGGCGCCAGGCCCCTCGAGGCGGCGAGCTCGGACTGGGCGAAGGTGGCATTAACTTGGCAGCGCGAGTTCGAGGAGTTCAAGGAGAAGGGCTAGGCGCTGAGCCGTGTTCCTGGCGCAGCTTCAGGTTGCCGCGGCTGGCGACCGCAAGCCCAAAGCGCGCTAGTTGGAGGCAACAAAAAAACGCGCTCTCGCGCGTTCGATATCTTCAACNTACGCCTGTATGCGGTATTCGTCAAGGGGTTGCAGGCGGGTGGGGGTTTCTGGCGNCGTAACNGGGGTGGAGGGCGGCANCNGGTTGGCTCGTCGTAATGATGATGGCCCGCGCGCTGGTGGGGGCGGGCCATCATCTCAGTTCAGCTAGTTAGCGATCGGTGCGGCAAGCAGTCAACGCCGTCAGCGCATGCGATGGTTCTGACCGCCTGGCCTAAACGGCTGCATGCCTTCCCAACCGCGGTCGCCAGGGGTACCACCTGGGAACATGCCGTGAAGTTGCATGCCGCTAGCACCAGCGCGCAGGCCGCGGCCGAAGGCGCTTGACTGTAGGAACGAGCCGCGAACTTCGGGGTGAGCCGTTACGAAGGCTTCAAGATCGGCCGTCAGTTGCTCTTGCGTGCGGGTGACATCGGCCGATTGGGTTGCCACCTCGCCCGCTGCTAGCTCGCGCGCAACGGTTGGGGACTCACCCGCTTCGAGCGCAGCAACGTAGGCCTGCAGCCTGGCGACTTCTAGTTCCTGCTGCGAAGTCCGCAATGCCTCCATGCGGTCGAGGAGCGTCGTTGCCTCAGCTCGCGCCTCCTCCGGGAGTGCGTTCAATAGCGTGAGCCTGGCCGCGCTTTGGCGTAAGTCGCGCAATGTCTCCGCCAAGGCGTCGGCCTGGCTGGCGGGCGCGGTTGTTGCCTGCTGGGCCACGGCGACCGGTCCGGCCATGAGCGCCACTAGACTGCCAACAATGAGTGTGCGTCTGAACATTCGGCTTTCACCTCCACGAACGACGTTGGTGCGTCGTTCGGTTAAGCATTCGCCACGTGTGTGGAGGTTGTTGGGAGATGCGGCCAGCCGGGGTAGGCGCCGTGCACGAGTTCTGCACGATCGGCCGTTAGCATCGATCACGGGCGTGAGTACGGAGGAGACATGAAAGTGTTGGTGGTTGAGGACGAGGCCGGGATCTCGCGCACGCTCGACGCCTACTTGCGGCGCGACGGGTACGCAACCGAAGTTGCGGCCACGGGAAGGCAGGCGCTCACCCTGTTCCGCGCGGCGCGGCCTGACCTGGTGCTCCTAGACGTCTTGCTGCCAGAGTTGGACGGCTTCGAGGTGCTCAAGACCATCCGCCGCGAGAGCGACGTGCCCGTGATCATGCTTACCGCCCGCAGCGAAGAGGTAGATCGGCTCGTCGGGCTTGGCCTCGGCGCAGACGATTACGTCGTCAAGCCGTTCTCGTTCCGCGAGGTGATGGCGCGGGTCAAGGCCGTGCTTAGGCGCACGCTGCCAACGCCTGACCGTGGCACTCGGCCGCTGACGGTGGGGCGGCTAGTGGTTGACCTGGATGCCGTTAGCGCTAGCCTTGCCGGCGAGGAGCTGCAGTTGACGACCACGGAGTTCCGCCTACTAGCCACGCTCGCCGCGGCGCCCGGCCGCGTCTTCAGCCGTGCCGAGCTTATCGAGAAGGCCTTGCCAGACAGTGACATCCTCGAGCGCACCCTCGACTCGCACGTCAAGAACTTGCGGCGCAAACTAGCTGGCGCTGGCGGCAGCGAGCTCCTTGGCACCGTGCGCGGCGTAGGGTTCCGGATGGTGGAGCGGCCATGAGCCGCTTGAGCGCCAAGCTGCTGCTCGCGTTCGTCAGCTTGACCCTACTGACCATCCTCCTGATAGCCGTAACGCAGGCGCGCTCCATTGCGCGAGAGAACACCACCCTGCCGCTCGGCGAGCGCGCGCGACTGGCGCCGGGCGACGTGGCCAGGCGTTTTCTGCGGAACGGCCGAGTAGTTCCCGGTGAGGGCTGGACGGCGGTCGTAACGCCACGCCTCGGCGCTCGGATCCAAGGGCTTCAAGCCGGTGAGGAGGTCTCGCGCGCGACCCTCCTGGCCGCGGTGCGCGACTCCCTCGAGCAGCGAACTGCCTCCTTGGTCGGCTCCAGCGTCATCGCACTGCTAGCAGCGGTGGCGTTGGCCCTCGCGTTAGCGCGCGTCATCGCTCGGCCGGTAGAGGCGGTGACGCGAGCGGCGGGCCGGGTGGCGGCCGGCGACTTGACGGTGCGCCTCCCTGCCCCCGCCGCAGTTGGGCCGAATGTCAGCGAGACAACGCGGTTGGCGCACAGCTTCAATGTCATGGCCGACAGCCTTGAGCGCCTGGAGGCCGACCGCCAGGCCATGGTAGCGGACGTGGCGCATGAACTGCGCACCCCGCTGACCATCATGCGGGGCCGCCTCGAGGCCATGGAGGACGGCGTCGCCGACCTTTCGCTAGACGAGGTTCGCGACCTCCACGCCCAAGTTCTCGCCTTGAGCAGGTTGGTTGAAGACCTGCGCGTGCTGTCGCTAGCAGATGCCGGCAAGCTGTCACTGCAGCGCAGCAACTTTGACCTCGTCGAGCTAGCCCGCGCCGTGACCGCAAGCGCCCAGGTGCAGGCGAACCCAAAAGCTGTAACGCTGGCGGCGCAAGGCGCTGGTCCCGTCACGGTTAACGCTGACCGCGACCGCCTTCGTCAAGTGATGCTAAACCTGCTAGACAACGCCATCCGCTACTCCCCACCAGGCGGCCGCGTGACGATCGACGTGCACCAAGACGCCGGCGGCCCAAGCTTCTCCGTCAGCGATGAAGGCCCCGGCGTGCCCGTTGGTTCCGAGACGACCATCTTCAAGCGCTTCGCAAGGGCCGACCCAGCCCGCAGCCGCGACGGCGGCGGCAGCGGGCTCGGCCTCGCCATCGTCGGCGCTATCGTCGAGTTGCACGGGGGCAGTGTGACGGCTGCGAACGCCAGCGCGGGCGGTGCGGTGTTCACGGTGCGGTTGTAACGGCGCCATGCTGCGTTGGTTATAGCGCGCCGTTTCTACATGGTGGGCACAGCAAATCCGCGCCGTCCTCATTGAATGCCTACGCGACGACGAGGTGCAACGCGCGCGGTTGCCGCAGGCTCACGGGAGTTGAGGTGAGATGGGCAAGTCGTGGGTGTTCGGGCTGGTGCATGCACGTCTAGCGACCGGCAGCGGTTGCTGAGAGGGATTCCTCGGCGTCATTATCTGTCGCTCGGCTAGGCTAGTTTCAACGCAAAGGGAACGGGTCGGGGCCGCTAACGAAGGTGGGGTCAGCCCAGACTAGCGCTGGGCTGACCGGTTAACGAAGGGCCGCTGGCGTCCAGTGGCATCTTTGCACCATGTCGACTCAAGAGTGACCCGATGAACCCTCAATGAAAGGAGCGATGGGCACATGGCGAGTCAGATTCTATCGCGACGAGGTGGCGAGAAGCTGGAGCAGGGTGTATGGATCCGCTTGAAAACTGAACACGGATGACCTAGAGTTTTCTCGACCCTATGAAGTACAGGGGAACTCGGGGTTGGAAAGGAGGGAGTAGATCAGGGTTGCAACGGAGACCGAAGCGGACTAGCAGTAACCGCGGCGTCTTCGGGTTCCTAGGGGTATGCAGGACGCCGCCCACCTTGGACGGCGTCCCTGGCTCAACAAACTCAGTTGAGCAGAACGAGAGGATGAACCATGACCGAGAAGCTGAACATCAACCATCTGAACGCAGCCGCTCGCCCGGGAGGCTCTAGCACGCTGTCGTCGGTGACCCGCTTACAGCCGGCCGCCGGCGCGCACGCCTCCGTGGCCCCGGCCAAGTATTTGAAGGGCACGACCCCGACGTACATCTTCGAAGATCGTTTCGTAGACGGGAAAAGCGTGTTGACGGTGATGCTCGACAGTAAGTCATCGGTCGGCAACCGCATGGAGTCCGCGATAAACGACGCCATCGACGAGGGACATACCCTGCTCAGCAAGATTCCACGCATCGAGGTAACCTACGTGGGCGCCGGCTGGGAACCCAGGTTCCGCTGCCTGACGCTGCCCCATAGGGCATATGACGCCCACATCCGCGCCGGGACCGTCGACGGAACGCCGACCACGCAGTACGCGCCGTACATCGCGGCGCGCGATGCCGACCCTTCCGATGCCCTTGCCATGGCCGAGATGAGCGTCGGGACGTTGGCTTTCGGCGGCTGGGACTCGAGCAGACGCGCACGGCAGGGCAGGTTCCCTAGCCTAATGGTGGGCGAGATAATTGGAGTGCTAGCCAACCAAGACTCCGTAGAACCGCGACCCGCGCGCCACTCTGGTGCCCGCGTAGACCCGTTGGCCATGGGCTTCAAGATGGACGCATCAGACCTCAAGAAGATTTTGGAGCCGCAGAAGCACGAGTACAGCAGCGCACTCAAGAGTTCAGCGCAGCTCAAAGTTTCCCAACTTGGGCTTGGAGCCATCCCACCAACCGCCGACGGCCTCGCCGGCATCGCCACCCAGGACATCCTTCGTTCGCACGTCTTGAGCTTCGCGCTTGCGCGGCGCATGCGCTTCGGGAAGGGTCCAGAGGGCGACGCGGCCATCAGGGTCCTGATTCTGGCGGTGCTTATCAATGCCATGGCCCGCAGTGACAGCGAGCTTTACCTGCGCGCCAACTGCCATTTGACCGAGGCGAGCGAGTCGGTCGTGCGACTTGACGGACGGCACGGCAAGGCAATTGAGCTCAATCCCATCACCGTCTCCCAGGCCGACGCCCTACTTGAGGAGGCGTACGCAGCGGCCTCCAAACACGGCATTTCATGGCACGGCACGAGCCTAGAAGTCTTAGGCAACCCAATCATCTTGGGCGCAGCCGAAGATTCCGAGAACTGACGGCTGGTGGCACGGTGAGCCTAACGATCAGTGCAGAGTTCACGATGGGCACCTACCAAGGTAGAGGCCCGACCGGAGCACCCGAGCCTTTTCCCGAGGTAGATAGGCTATTCGCTGCCTTCACCGCAGCTGCTGGCGCCGGACCATACGCCGAAGAGGTGGCAGGGGGCCTGCGTATCTCCGGTAGACATAGACCGGCGCTCGACTGGATGCAGTCGAACCCGCCAGACAGCATCTACATTCCGGACTATCGCTTCAACGTGCCGAACGTTACGGCTTTCCGCCGGACCGGCCTACGCAGCAAGGGCAAGTACTCCCAGCCGACCTCGCGCGACGCGGTCGCGCGAAGCAGCTTCGAAGGAGCGCTTACGTGGCGTTGGGTCGAGGCGCCTGGGCCCGAGATCGTGACTGCTCTCGAGGAACTGGCTGCGGAGGTCGCGTACCTGGGAGAGGCTAACTCACCCGTGCTGGTGCAGGTGTTGTTGGACGCGCCGCTCGAGCCTGAGGCGTTGAAGCGGGTCCCCGAGACTGACTTGTTCCCCGCGGGAGCGGTTTCTATCTCCACGCCTTCACCGGGGAGGTTGACCTTCCTCGAGGCGGCCTATGCGGCCACCCGAGCCCCAGGTAAGGCGGAAAGGGCGGCAGCACTCAACGAGGAAGAAGAGCAGGCGGCCTGGTCGTCAGCCGGACGCAAGCTGCGTTGGTACCGGCACGCCGAGGCCGCGCCGAGCGCTACGAGCGCGCCCTGGGTCGGGGCCGTTGTCATCGAGGCACAGGCAGAGGCTGGTACGCATTGGCCGCCGAGGGCGAACGACCAACTGGCCTGGTCCCTGGCATTACACAAAGCGTTGGCGAGGGCACTCGACCCTGCGGCCCCGCCGATCATCACTGGTCACTATCCACCAAACTCGAAGCTCCCTGCCAATCGCCTAGCCATCCACATCGTTGGCCAGCAAGACCCGATTGGTTGGCGGCCTAGCCGCGGCATCGAAGGATCGTTTGCACTCCTGATGCCTGCTGGAGCCACTGCCGAAGATCAGAGCGCCATATTGAGTGGCGTGCAGTCGCTGATCGGAAGGAAGGTCTACAGGGGCAGAGATGGTGCAGTGACCCTCACGGATATGAGGTTCGTCGAGGGACGCGAGTTTTGGCGCCCGGTAGCCGACGGCCTGAGGCGGTTGTTCGTTCCCAGACCATTTGTCATTGCGGACACGCGCAGCCAGAGGGGCGCAAGGGGAACCAAGGCTTGGGGGCTCGAAAAGGCCGCGCTCCTGTCCATCGGCATGGTCTGGAGGGACCTCCTTGGGCTAGAGGGCAAGGGAGCGGCTTTCTATCACGACCTCGTCGATGCGATGCGCAGTCGTGTGGTCGTGCACAACCCCAAACAGGTGGTGGGCCAAGAGCTCGTACGATTTGTCCACCGCGTGAACCCTTCGAACGTGCTCACTGCATACACGGCTTTGCTGGAGTTCACGAATCTTGAGCAGCCGCGAGCGCCAGTTGCATTGGGCCAGTCCCGCCATCTGGGTGTGGGGCTGCTGGTTCCAGTCGACCTGCCGGGAACGGTCTTCGACGAGGACGGCGGCCTCTCATGGGCCTGACAGTCGCAGACTTTCCGACTTTCTTCGAGGCGCTCAACGGTTACCCACCATTCGACTGGCAGATCCGGCTCCTCGAGCTTGTCGCCACCACGGGCCGGTGGCCCGATCGCATCGCGGCGCCTACTGGGTCAGGCAAGACTAGCGTGATAGACGTTCACGTCTTCGCCAATGCGCTCGTACAGGCCAGGGAGGGGCACGGAGTGCCGCGCAGATTGGCCATGACCGTGAACCGCCGCGCCTTGATCGACGACCACGCACAACATGCGGGCATGATTGCCAGAGCCCTTGCGGCCGCACAAGCAGATCCGTCTGGGGACTCCCTTCCAATCATCAACGAAGTCGCTGATCTGTTGTTGGCGCGCGCTGGCCAAGGTACCGCGTTCACCGGGGCTGTTCCCCTCGCGGTTCACACCGTGCGGGGCGGCCTTTCACTGGACAGGTCGTGGCACTCGTCTCCTACCGCCGTGGCAGTCATTTGCGCCACGCCTGACATGTGGGGCAGCCGGGCACTATTCAGAGGCCATGGGAGCTCACTGAACGCTCGGCCCATGGAGGCTGGACTCCTGGCCTTCGATTCTGTGCTAATCGTGGACGAGGCGCACCTGAACCGACAACTACTGCTGACCGCTAGGCGCATCGCTCAGCTTCAGTCGATGTGTGGCGAGGTCATCGGCCCCCCTGTCCTACAGGTCGTGGAGACTACTGCCACACCCGCTAGAAGTAACGAGGTCGCGGAGGTGCAGGTGGTGGTGGACGAGGCCACGCTCGGCACTGGCACGGCGGACAACGAATTGCGGAGGAGGCTTAGCACGCCAAAGCCAGTCAGCCTCCGCCTCACGGGCACGAGGCGCTCGAAAGATAATGCGCTTCTTGAGGCCCTGGTCGAAGAGTGCCTGCGCCTCGCTCAAGATGAACGCTTCGAGGGAGCGCCGATCGGCTGCGTTGTGAACACGGTGCAGCTCGCACTTGACGTTGCGACCCGATTGCAAACTAGTAGCGGCCTTGGTCCTAGTTCCGTCGTGCCGGTCATTGGAGGGCTACGTCAATACGATCGCAGACGCCTCGCTAACCTCTACCCCACGCTCTTGCAGGGCGACGACGACTGGACCAACGCCGACCAGCTGCCCAGATTCGTGGTGGGGACTCAAGCCCTCGAAGTGGGCATCAACATCGACCTGGCAGCCATGGTGAGCGAGCTTGCCCCTGCTGCGGCCTTGGTGCAGAGAGCCGGGCGAGTCAACCGCTTTGGCCGTCGCAACCACGCGGAAGTGGCCGTCGTGGCGCCTGAGGTGGATGATCCAGATGACTCGGGGCCCTACGAGGTTGAGGACCTGCATGAAGCACTTGCGTGGCTGCGGGGCAGGGCGGCCGATGAGAAGGGCCTGGCGCCATTCGCTGTGCAATCGGACCCGCCGCCAGCGGCATCGCCAAGGAGAGTGCTGTTCCAGCGGTTGGAGTGGCACGACGTTGCGTGGCTGTCGCGGACCAACGAAGACACGGTTGCTGTGGAGAGGCGTCTGCCCGGCACGGGCGAAGACCTTACCCTCTGGTTGAGGGACGAACTAACGGCGCGAGCCGAGGCCTTCGTCGTCGTGCGCGGCTATCTGCCAGCCAACGTGGGACTGGCGTTGAAAGTGGCCGAGACCGTGCCCCCGCTGGGAGACGAGCTGTACTCGGTGTCCTTGAGGCGGGCGCGGGAGATCGCCGACGACTTGATGAAACCCGGAGAGTTCCCCGACCGCGACACCCGACTGATCGTGTTCCGCCGCAATCGACCGGAGACCGTAACCGGGCCAGGCGAGCTGATGCCGGGTGACACGCTCGTCGTACCACCCGGCACGAGCATCCTTACTTCACGGCGGAGAGATAAGAGTGACAAGAACACAGAGCCATCGCTTGACTCCTTCGCAACCGCGGACGTGCTGGACGAGGTAGCAACGTCGGAAGTCATGTCGGGGCAAACGTCTGAAGAGCCTTACTGGCAGCTTAGAATGCTCATCCCGGCAACGACCGAGACTACAAGCGAGCGGGCCACCCAAGCAGAGCTCGAGCGCCTGAGCAGGCTACGGGCTACCAAGGAGGCGCTGCTCGCATGGCAAGACGGGGCCGTGGACGGTGAGGCCGCGGCCGGTGACGACGAAGGGCAGGCCAGAGTCCAACGCCTGAACGACATCATCGGATTCCTCGCCGCGTTCGACGATGCCAAAGTAGCGCATAGTGAGCGGGACGCAGGGAAACCCAATTTCTTGAGAGAAGTTACGGCAGAGGATGCCGAGGATGGCTTGCGGCCTGACGTCACGGTAGTTGCCGGTGGCGGACCAGGCGACGAAATTTTCGTCCTGGTGCGCCAACGCAGCCTGCCCGCCGATGACAATCGCAGCGAGACGTCGGCCAGGCGCGTCTACCTGGACGACCACACTCTGGCGGTAGAGCAGCGAGCGGCCGCTATCGCCCGTACCGTTGGGTTGCCAACGGACATCCACGACAGTGTGGTCATGGCGGCGCATGGCCATGACACGGGGAAGGCCGCGAACCGCTTCCAGCGTTACCTTAGCCTAGGTCATCCGCGAGAGAAGCCGCTCGCCAAGAGCGGCCGGTCGATCCCTCGCAAGCTGCGTGCCAAATTGGGGCTGGTCGGTTGGCGCCATGAGCAGCTGTCGGCCGCCGAATACTTCTCGCGGGCCGACCCTGGCGATCAGAGCCGCGATCTGGTCACTTGGCTCATAGGTACTAGCCATGGCTACGGACGCAGTGTCTTCGATGCTACCGCGGCGCGCCTTTTACTCGATTCGCAAGACGAGTTCGGTCAAGGAGTCTGGAACGCCGCCGTCGAGCTTTACGACGACGGCCACTGGGACTCGCTCAACAGTCAACTCCTAACGAAGTTCGGTCCGTGGGGTATTGCCTACCTAGAAGCCATCGTTCGCTCCGCCGACCAGGCGGTAACAAGGGAGGGCCGATGAGCGAACTCACACTGCCCGGTAGCCCGTGGTCGTTTCTGACGAACTTCTCGGCGTTCGGTCTAGCGGCCATCCTTGAAGACGAGTTGGGCACCACTGCCCGGGTCTGGCACAGAACGCTCGACGCCATCACGGTCTCCCTCGACGACGCCACGATCACGCCGGAGGAGATGGCAGCGGCCGTCCACCGGCACGCAAGCCAGCGGTTGGAGTCGTGGGTAACCCTCACGCACGACCACAAGGGAAGCAAGTCAGGGACCATGAGCCCAAGACTCAAACCCGCTGGCGACGCTGATACATGGAGGACCCTGCAGGCAGCCCGGTGGGTCGCCTTCGACGGAACAGGGGCCCCAAGGCGTGGCTGGCTCGATGCCATGTTCATGGGGGCGCTAGGCGAACCAGCGTACTGGTACGTCAACAACAAAGGAGAGAACGAACCCGATCGCGGTGCGAGCGGGTGGGAGATGAAGACCCGCAACCGGGGTGAGGAGTTCGTCCAGAACCGCCTGGCCTTGCTTTGCGCAGCTGTCGCTCAGCGCACCGTCCAGCAGGTTCTCGATGGCCTGACCGGCCGCTCGCCCAAGGATGAGGTGGGGTCCGACAGCCCCTCAAGCAGGACTCCAACCGGATTGAGTGCACCTGCGCCAACAGACAACGCTGTGGCGTGGTGTGCGCTTTGGGGCATCTCACTGTTTCCCGTGGTTCATAACGCTACAACCGGGGTCGGGACGAGCAAGGGAGGAGGCCGACAATCGATGACCGCCGGCGTCATCCGGGGCCTGCCCCAAGCCGAACGCCTTGTGCGCGCCGTCACGTACCTACCGCTCTTCAAAGCGCCAACTCGGCTGGCCAGGGTTCGCACCATTACCGTAAGTGGCGCTTTGGCGAGAGTGGCCGCCAGGGAGAGCCTGAGGGCTTCATCGGCCACCTGGACGCCGAAGGAGCGGGAGAGGTGGGAGCAAGTCATGTTGAGCCTGACGCTTCCGTCAGACGACGACCAATTGCGCCGGAGAGGCTGCACGGCCGTGCTCGTGGGCCAAATCAAGGTGACCGACAACATCAACGCACCGGAGCCGCACGTGGTTGAGGGGCGGCCCGTCATCCTCGCCGAGGAGTGGTCCTAATGGACCGTCCGGACGACCCAATACCCATTAGCCTTGTTGCGCATTGGATGTTCTGTCCGCGGCGGGCGTGGCTCGAAGCCGTGGGGGAGAGAACCGACACCGGCCAGGTGGCCACAGGCGTTTCTGACCATGAACGCACACATGATGCCAGTACGGCCCGCGGAAAGGAGCTGCGGGCCGTTGACGTTGGCCACGCTGCTTGGGGTGTAACGGGCAGAGTAGACACCTTGGAAGAGACTGGCGCGGGGTGGATTGTCAGGGAGTACAAGGCCACGCCGGTGAAACTGAGCGCCGAGGTCACGGAACCCATGCGGGTGCAACTTGCCCTGCAGGCCGCCTGCCTCGAGAGCTCCGGGAACAAGGTCGCGGGAGTAGAAGTCTACTTCACAACCCACAACAGACGTGTGCCAGTCGAGCTAACTGGCGCAGACTACACAGCAGCTGAGGCCGCCGTAACTGCAACCCGGTCAGTGGTCAACTCTGCCAGCGCACCGGCGCCTCTGGTGGACGACCTGAAGTGCATGCGTTGCTCGCACGCATCTGTCTGCTTGCCGGATGAACGCAAGCTCGAGCCCGTGGTGCGCCGAGTCATGGCCGTTGCGCCCGACACCCAGATAGTCCACCTTTCGACCCCAGNGTCTAGGGCGAGCATCAGCAAGGGCCGGGTGATCGTCAAGAAGGGGGACGAGGTCTTAGGTGACGTTCCCATTGAACGAGTCCTTGGCCTCCAGGTGCACGGGAACGTCGACGTATCAGGGGCGCTAATCAGGGAGCTTCTATGGCGAGGCTGTTCGCTCGTGTGGTGCACCGGCGTTGGCCGTGTCGTAGGTTGGGCCAGAAGCGGAACGAGCGCGAACGGCCTGGCGAGAGTCCAGCAGCACGTGGCCTCGGCCGAGGGAAGGCTCGGATTAGCTCGCGAGTTCTTGGCCTCAAAGGTCGCGAATCAGGCTACCCTTCTGCGCCGCGCCGCAGGCAATGGCCCGGACGTCCAGAGGCTTCGAGAGATTCAAGCGCGCATTGGACAGGCCGAAACGTGGCAGGAGACCGTAGGAGCCGAAGGAGAGGCGGCCTCGGTCTACTTCGCGTCCTTCAAGAGAATGTTCGGAGACGACTTCAGCGATAGGTGGGACTGGACCGTCCGCGGAGCGCGCCCTGCACGGGATCCCGTGAACGCCATGCTCAACTACGGTTACGGCATGCTCGTTTCCGACTGCATCCGAGCGCTCGTGTCATGCGGCCTTGATCCCCATGCGGGATTCATCCACTCGAGCAGCCGCAACAAGCCCGCACTCGCCCTCGACCTCATGGAGGAGTTCAGGGCTCCGATAGTCGATTCGGTGGTCATTAACGCCATCAACAACAAAGAAGTAAGGCCCGAGGATTTCGACTCGACACTCGGGACCACAAGGCTCAAGGAGCGCTCTAGACGAGCTCTAATCGCAGGCTACGAGCGGCGTATCCAGACGGAGTTCCGTCACCCCCTCTTCGAGTACACCGTTAGCTGGCGTCGAGCTATCGAGGTACAAGCCCGCCAGATTCTAGGCGTGCTGGACGGCACCCAGGACAAATACGTAGGAATCCGCGTCAGATGAGCACCGAGCCGAGGCGGCTGTTCATCGTGGCCTACGACATACCGGACGACGGCCGTCGGACCAGAGTTGCCAGAACTCTAGAAGGATATGGCGACAGGCTCCAATACAGCGTGTTCGCTGTGGTTGCACGCCCGGCGAAGCTGATACGCCTTCAAGACCGCTTAGAAGCGCAGATCGTGGCGCAAGAGGACTCGATTGCCGTGTTCGACTTGGGCGCGCACGAGAAGAACCGGCTAAAGCGCGTGGTGACCTTCATAGGAGTCAAGCGGGACCTTACGCCGTCTGATGTAATCGTACTTTGACCCAACAAACATGCGAGGGCTCCGACGAGACGGAAAATGCGCGTAGCCCTCGCGTCGGTTTTGTGCCGATGGCAGCGTCGTATGCAGCTTTAGTCCCTTGTGGTCTCGGGTTCATTGTTTAGCGTCCGGGCCGAGCGCTCGCGCCGAATGCGATTGGCCCCCTTGGCTAGGGCGTTATCATCTAGGCGGTTGCTACCGTTTCGACGGTGGCCCTTCATTGAGGCCTGCTGCTTCTCGCGCCGAGGGATGGCCAAGGCGCGGTTGCTACCGTTTCGACGGTGGCCCTTCATTGAGGCCCACCGAAGTCGGCCATGCGTCGAGGCCTGGTACCGGTTGCTACCGTTTCGACGGTGGCCCTTCATTGAGGCTCGACGCTCAGGTCGCGGGCGCGGCGGGCATAAGTGGTTGCTACCGTTTCGACGGTGGCCCTTCATTGAGGCGAGTCCCATGAGTAGACTCCTCCTCAGCCCACTGGAAGTTGCTACCGTTTCGACGGTGGCCCTTCATTGAGGCGACGCTCTTGGCGAACGCCAGCGCCTGCTCCAAAGTTGCTACCGTTTCGACGGTGGCCCTTCATTGAGGCGTCGTGCTTCCGTCCGTCTCGCCTGAACCTCCGAGGTTGCTACCGTTTCGACGGTGGCCCTTCATTGAGGCGTTCGGCGCCCACCCTCGTAACGGAACACGTGAGGTTGCTACCGTTTCGACGGTGGCCCTTCATTGAGGCTGGCGGTTGTGGCTGCCACCATGCAGTTCACCGGCTTGGTTGCTACCGTTTCGACGGTGGCCCTTC
>JGI26528J50254_1001301_pt1 | contig 14038 bp, 13 predicted proteins | sample ThiBiot_300_plan_FD_50254 | JGI IMG/M metagenome (IMG submission 50254)
GCATAGGTCGGGATGAACTCGCGCTCGACCGTCCAGTTTTTCAGAATCGGATCGACCACCCGCCAGGCCCATTCGACTTCGTCGAAACGGATGAACAGCGAACGGTCGCCCTCGATCACGTCGAGCAGCAGGGTCTCGTAGGCGTCGAGCGTCTGCTCGTCGGTCTTGAGAAAGCTCGCATTCATCTGCATCACCCGCGTGTCCATGTCGAGGCCCGGCTGCTTGACATGGATCTCCATGCGCATCGACTCCTCGGGCTGGATCGACAGCAATACCCAGTTCGGGGCGATCGATTGGAGCGGTGTTTCACGGAACAACTGCTGCGGAGGATGGCGAAAGCGGATGGCGATCATCGAGGTCTGCTTCGCCAGTCTTTTCCCGGTTCGCAGATAGAACGGCACGCCGCGCCAGCGCCAGTTGTCGATGTAGAACTTGGCCGCGACGAAGGTCTCGGTAATCGAGTTCGACTCGACGTCGTTTTCCTGCTGATAACCCATGACCGCCTGTCCGTCGATGCTGCCGCGGCCATATTGCGCCCGGACGGCGTGGGCATGGACCGCACGCTTGGCGATCGGCCGGATCGAACGCAGCACCTTGACCTTTTCGTCGCGCAGCGCGTCGGCCTCGAGCGCCGGCGGCGGCTCCATCGCCACCACGGTGAGCAGTTGCATCAGGTGGTTCTGCAGCATGTCGCGCAGCGCGCCCGCATGATCGTAATAACCGGCGCGTTGTTCGATGCCGATCGATTCGGCCACCGTGATCTGGACGTGGTCGATGAAGTTGCGGTTCCACAAGGGTTCGATCAGCGTGTTGGCGAACCGGAAAACCAGCAGGTTCTGCACCGTTTCCTTGCCGAGAAAATGGTCGATGCGGTAGACCTGTTCCTCGTCAAAATACTGATGCAGCAGGCGGTTCAGCATTTGCGCCGATTCGAGATCCTCGCCGAAGGGTTTCTCGATCACCACCCGGTTCATGCCGCGCGGCTTGTTGAGCCCGACGGCTTCGAGATTCTGGATGACCGCACCGAACTCGGCCGGTTTGATCGCCAGGTAGAACACGGTACTCGAACAAGCCGCCTCCGGCGGCAGTCGATCCGCCAGCGCACGGAAGGATCCGGGATCGTTGAGATCGCCCTTGTGATAGGCAAAGCGGGCGACGAAGCGCTCGAACACCGGGGTATCGAGCGAACCCTTGATCTTGTCCCGGAGGACTTCGCGCATGTGTCCGCGCCAGGTTTCGATGGTCCAGTCGCGCCGCGAAAAGGCAATGATGGTCAGCGATTCTGCCAGCCGGGCCGCCGCTTCGAGGTGATACAGNGCGGGCAGCAGTTTGTTCGACGCCAGGTTGCCGGTCGCTCCGAAGATGACGAATGAACACGGCAGATTTTCCGGGCTCATGTCCTTGGCCAGGTTCATCTCAATCCTCCTTCACCGCATGGCCGCCAAATCCCTGACGCATTTTTGCCAGCATTTTCGCGGCGTAATCGTTCCTGCCCTGGCTGGCGAAACGCATCATCAGCGCCAGCGACATCACCGGCGTGGGGATGCCCTGCTCCACCGACTCGAGTACCGTCCAGCGTCCCTCGCCCGAATCGGCCACGAAAGGCTCGATGGATTCCAGCGCCTGATCCTTCGCCAGGAAATCGGCCGACAAGTCCAGCAGCCATGAGCGCACCACGCTTCCATGCCGCCACAGCTCGGCAATTTTGCCGATATCGAGATCGAAGCCGGGCTTGTCCTTCATCAGCGCAAACCCTTCGGCGAGCGCCTGCATCATGCCGTACTCGATTCCGTTGTGGACCATTTTCACGTAATGGCCGGAACCGATTGGGCCGGTATGCAGCCAGCCATCCGTCGGAGTGGGCGCGAATGCCTCCATATAGGGCTTGAGTCGCGCCGCGGTCGNTTCGCTGCCACCGAACATGATGCAATAACCGTTCTCCAGCCCCCACACCCCGCCGGATACGCCCGCGTCGGAAAATTCGATCGCGTGCTTCGTCAGCCTCCCGGCATAGCGCAGATCGTCCTTGTAATAGGCATTGGCGCCGTTGACCACGAGATCGCCCGGCGCAAGCAGCGGTACGAGGGTATCCAGTGCCGTTTCGGTGGCCTCGCCCGCCGGCAGCATCAGCCAGACGATGCGCGGCGTCTGCAAGGCGCCCGTCAGGTCCTGCAGCGAGGCGCAGGCGAGATGCCCGGTTTCTGCCGCGATCGCCNNGCTCACCTCATGGCTGCGATTGTTGACTGCGATCCTGATNCCCTTGCGCGCCAAGCGCCGCGCCATGTTGCCCCCCATACGGCCGAGTCCGACGATTCCAAATTCCATATCTGGCTCCTTGTGTGTAACGAGAGTGTCTGCCTGACGCGCATCCCTCGCATCCTGCAGGACATGAATGCCCGCGCCAATTCATCATAGGACGTCCGCGCGGCGGACAAGTTGCCGGCATTCACCCCTTCTCGGGGCGCGGGATGACCCCGATCAGCCCAGCAGCCCCGGAAACAGCTGGCCGAGCCCACCCGCGATCATCTCGATCGAGATCGCCGCGATGATCAGGCCCATCAGGCGCGTGACGACATGAATGCCGGTTTTTCCCAGCCGCTTCGAAATGACGGGCGCGGCACGAAATGCCAGCCACACCGACAGGGCAACCAGNGCCACGGGAATCAGCAGCGCCAGNTGNTACAGCACATTACCCTTGGCCGCAGAAGACGCCACAATCACATGCGTGATCGCGCCCGGCCCCGCCAGCAACGGGATCCCCAGCGGCACCACCCCGACCGCATCCCGCTCCTCCGCTTCAACGGCCTCATCCCGTGTTTGCCGCTGCGGGCTGACATGCGCCTGCACCATCGACAGNGCCAGCAGCAACAGCAACAAACCGCCTGCCACCGAAAAAGCCGCCAGACGAATACCAAAAAACATGAGCAGCGGCTCACCCAGAAAGGCNAACAAGGTCAGCACTCCCAGCACGGTCAATGCGGCAATTCGCGCTGCGGTGTGACTCTGTGCAAGCGTGTATCCCTGTGTNGCCAGGAGAAACATCGGGATCACGCCGACCGGATCGACGATGGCGAACAGCGCNAGCGCCGCCTTGGCGAGTTCGAGAATATCCATGGGAATCACGGCCGCAGGATACGGAAGCCCCTATATGCGGCGAAACACCAGATCCCACACTCCGTGTCCGAGACGGATGCCGCGCTGCTCGAACTTGGTGAGCGGGCGGGTATCGGGGCGCGGCGCGTAATCCGCCACCGTGTTTCGCAGCAGCGGCTCGGCGCTCAGCACCGCCAGCATCTGCCCGGCATAGTCCTGCCAGTCGGTCGCCAGATGGATGTAGCCGCCGGGTTGCAGGCGGCTGGCGAGCAGTTGCACCAACGGCGGCTGGATCAGGCGACGTTTGTGATGGCGTTTCTTGTGCCAGGGGTCGGGAAAGAAGATGTGGATACCGGCCAGGCTGGCCGGCGCCAGCATATGGGTCAGCACGTCCACGGCGTCATGCTGGATGACGCGCACATTGACAAGGCCACGCTCGCCGATCTGCTTCAGCAGCGCACCGACGCCCGGCGTGTGGACCTCCACACCGAGATAATCGTGATCGGGATGGGCGGCGGCAGTCTCGGCCAGCCCCTCGCCCATGCCGAAACCGATTTCCAGGATGCGGGGAGCCCGGCGGTTGAACACAGCCTCGAAATCGAGCACGCCAGGCTGGTAGGGCAGCCTGTACAGCGGCCCAATGTCGGCGAGCGCACGCGCCTGGCCGGAACCGACACGCCCGGCGCGCAACACATAGGAACGGATACGCGGGTGCATGCCGGGATGGGCCGTCATGCTTATTTGCCGTCCGCGCCTTGATTTCCGGTAATGAGGCCGCCGACCGGCGAGCTTGGGCTGGCCTTGTAGATTTTCTTCGGCATGCGACCGGCAAGAAACGCCTCACGTCCGGCCTCCACCGCCTTCTTCATGGCCGATGCCATCAGCACCGGATCGGTCGCGCCGGCAATCGCGGTATTCATCAGCACCGCGTCGCAGCCCAGTTCCATCGCGATCACGGCGTCGCTGGCGGTACCGACACCCGCGTCGACGATCACCGGGACCGACAGACGGTCGATGATGATCTGCAGGTTCCACGGATTGAGAATCCCCATACCGGAACCAATCAGGCTCGCCAGCGGCATCACCGCGACGCAGCCGATGTCTTCCAGCTGTTTCGCGGCGATGGGGTCGTCCGAGGTATAGACCATCACCTGAAAGCCGTCCTTCACCAGGGTCGCGGCGGCCTTGATCGTTTCGGCCACGTTGGGATACAGCGATTCGGCGTCGCCCAGCACTTCGAGCTTGACGAGGCTGTGGCCGTCCAGCAGCTCACGCGCGAGGCGCAGGGTACGGACCGCATCGTCCGCCGTGTAACAGCCGGCGGTATTGGGCAGATAGGTGTATCTCGACGGCGGCAATGCATCGAGCAGGCTGGGCTGGCTGGCGTCCTGGCCGATGTTGGTGCGGCGNATGGCGACGGTGACGATTTCCGCCCCCGAAGCCTCGACCGCGAGACGGGTTTGTTCGAAATCCCGGTACTTGCCGGTGCCGACCAGCAGTCGGGAAGCATAGGATTTTCCGGCAATGACGAGCGTGTTCATGGATTCGGGCGTTTATAAAGACAGAGACCGGATCAGCCGCCGCCGACCGCGACGACGATTTCCAGGCGGTCGCCGCTGGCCAGCCGGGCGTCGGCGTGCTGGCTGCGCGAGACGATTTCACCGTTCTTCTCGATGGCGATGCGCTTGTCCATCAGGTCGAGCGACGCGATCAGCTGGGCGACGGTGAGCGGAGCGGGAAACGTACGGGGTTCGCCGTTGATGACCAGTTCAATCACGACTTCTATCCGGCAGGTTATTGAGTGGAGTTGCCCATTCTACCCCCAAGGCCCCAAAGCGCATAAGCGCGGCGCGGNTGCAGTGGCGCCCGNCGCGCAGGAAATGGGCGTCGCCGCCGCGCGCCGGCACCGCCTGATCGGTCACCAAAGACTGAGCAGCATGTGGCCGGCGAGCACCAGCAGCAAGCCCGAAAAAATCCGTTGCAGCACCTTGTCCGGCACGCGATGGGCGATGTGCGCNCCCAGCGGCGCAGCGAGCACGCTTGCGACAGTGAGCGCGACGAGCGCCGGCACATAGACGAATCCGATGCTCCAGCGCGGCAGCGCCAGGCCCCAGCCGTTCATGATGTANCCCACCGTGCCGCCCAGTGCAATCGGAAATCCCACCGCTGCGGCGGTGCCGATTGCGTGGATCATGGGGATGCGCCATCGCAGCATGAACGGCACGGTCATCACGGCGCCACCCATCGCAAGCAGCGAGCACAGGCCGCTGATCGCAAAGCTCGCGGCGAAGATTCCGGCCGATTCCGGTGGTTCGCGTGGCCTCGTCGGCCGCCTCCCGAGCACCATGGTGAGCGCGAGGTAGAGCACGAATATCGCGAAATACAAGGCCAGTATGCGGGTCGGAATGAATCTGGCGAGCGTGGCGCCGGCCAGACCTCCGATCAGGATGCCAGGGGTCATCATGCGGGCAATGTCCCAGCGCACGGACTGGCGCAGGGCATGCGCGCGCGTGCTCGCCAGCGATGTGAACATGATCGACGCCATCGCGGTGCCTATGGCGACGTGCAACACGTGCTCGCGTGGAAAGCCTTGGGCTTCGAACGCGAAGGTGAGCGAAGGAATGATGAGCAAGCCGCCGCCGACTCCCAGCATGCCGGCAAACATGCCGACCAGGCCGCCAATCGCGAGGTAGCCAAGCCACCACAGTGCCGGTTGTGCCGCCAATATGCCCAGTGTGCTCATGTCTATCGTCCATCCGCGCGGCGGGTGCCTGCGGCNGCTGAATCGTTCCGTTGATCTGTTGCGAATCCTAAGCTCGATCGATCCGGACCAGGTGTCAGGCATGCGACAGGTGGATAATGACGGGATGCCCACCACGAACACAGCGTATCGCCCGCACGGCCATCTGGATGTGCTGGACGGCTTGCCTCCGGACTGCCGAAACGCGGTCATGGCGCGCTGCCAGCGGCGTGCCGTGGCCAAGGGAAAGGCCGTNTGGAAGCAGGGTGAATCAGCGGACTACCTGATCATCGTGGTTTCCGGCAAGGTGATCTCGTGGCANGAGACGCCGAACGGCAAGGCGGGAACGATCGGTTTCTGGGGTCCGGGAGACATCGTCGGCCTCGGCGACATGGGGCTTTCGAACGTTCGCCAGCACACCCTGCGNTCGCTCGAACCGTGCAGCCTGCTGACGCTCTCNTTCAGGGATTTCGAGGATGTCGTGCGGCGCTTCCCTGACTTTTCATTGCGCGTGATCAAAGCCTTTTCCGTCAGNCTGCGCTGGGTTGCGCAGCTTGCCGTGGCGCTTGCGGCCACTTCGGCCATCGAACGCGTCTGCGCGATACTGCTTGCCCTGACCCAGCGATTCGGTATTCCGCACGAGCAGGGCGTGCTCATCGATCTCAAGCTCACGAACGAGCAACTCGCTGCGATTTGCGGCATTTCGCGCCAGTTCGCCAATTCCACCTTGCAATCCTTGCGCGAACAGCGGCTGCTGGCCGGCGCACCGGGGCTGATCCTGACGGATCTCGCCGCGCTCGAACGCATTGCATACAACCGGCAGGTGTCAGCCAGGTGACAGTGGCGCCGAATATAGTCGCGTAACATCACCCGCATTCAACGATGATTTTTCTGGAGCGAGATGATGATGACGAAGCCGTACGCCCTGGGCGGATTTATCCGTGACCTCGAAGACATCGTGACAGCGGAGCACGACCAGGCAAGAATCGTGGCGGGCGTGGAGCCGCTGGTGCAACGCCTTGTCGGAAGCGACGATTTGAGCTGGCTGAAACCCGAGTACCGGCAGCTTCCCCAAGGCAAGACCGGCGTCGCTTCCGGCTATGGCCAGTATTGCCTTTATCGCCGCGGCACCGCGCTGTCGGTCATCGTTTTTTGCTGGGGGCCGCGACAGGGAACGCCGATTCACGATCATCTGAGCTGGGGCGTGCTCGGTTTCATCGACGGAATGGAAAAAGAGACACGCTATAAGCGCGTCGACGACGGCACGAACGCGGAATATGCGCAGCTCGAGGAAGTCGGCGTTCATTACACGGAGAAAGGGCGCACATCGCACCTCGTCACACCCAGTCGAGACGTTCACAAAGTCGAAAATCCGGGCGACACCCCCTCNGTCTCCATCCACGTCTACGGGTGCGACATGGGNCGCCAGCAGCGGCGCCGATACGATCTTCAATCGGGGAAAATCCAGTGGTACACGACCCCCCATGATTCCGACGAGATCGTGNTGCCGTAGGTCCGCNGACGCCGGGCGGCGTTCCCGCACCGATCGAGCCGCTCGCGGCACGCTCGACGGTGCCGGCACGGCAGGAAATCTCGACAGCAACGATCCCGACACGGTAGACTCCGCACCGTAACGAACCGTCTTGCGGGCGTCGTATAGTGGCATTACCTGAGCTTCCCAAAAAGCGAATATAGGTTTGGTGACGCCCCGGAAGGCCTCTGATTCCGCCAAGTCGTTGATAGAATGACCTTCATCCCCCACCGATGGGGCGATTTAGGGGGCCGACCGGTACCGATGAAGGTCTGGCCGTAGAAATTTCCCTCTGCGCGGGTGTAGTTCAATGGCAGAACGTGAGTTTCCCATACTCAATACGAGGGTTCGATTCCCTTCACCCGCTCCATCGTCCCCCACAGTTTCTAACGGTTAGAATCGACCGACCGTCCTCCGACTGCCTCTCACATCCCGTTTCGACGCTGTAAAACACCTCTATTCCAGTTTTTACGACCGCTCCCGGCACCTTCTATCGTCTCGCATCGAATCAAAGTGGATTACAGCCCGTATCGGGTACCTGGAGGATGGTCCTCGAACCATATCCCGGTCGAACCTCCACCGTGAAGGTCGGTATCGAAAATCGCCCTGAAACCCGCATGAAATCAGGGAAACCGCCCGGATAACTGTCATTCTTTTTTTATTAATAAACAATATATTCAGTTATCCGACCCAAATTATTTAAAATTCATCGTTGCCTTCGTGGTGGGTTGGCGGGACAGTGTCCACAGTGGGACAGACAATGTGGTTTCGAACCGGGATGGTTTTTTAAACGTGTGCCAGCAGGTCTCTCAACAGTGCCATCTTTCTTTCCTTGGCGGCTTTAACGAGTCGAGGATCGGGACGCGGTGGAGGGTCGTTACGAAGCCTGACACGGTATTCAAACCAGTACACCTGCTCTTGCGTCTGGTTGTCGAAACCCTGCTGCACCTGCTTCAACGACGACGACACCCTGTTGGTGTGTCCAATCTCACGATCCAGCACGGCCTGTAAATTCTTCAACGTCATGTCGATGGTCTCCTGACCAGTATTTATCGACGAGGCCGACGCTGGAAACACGATCAACCAGTCACAAAAAATGGCCCAGTCAGTGACTGGGCCATTTTGCGCCCCGTGTTCACGGGGCGTATCGAGCTACATCATGAGCTTCGAGAGAATAGAAGTTAGTGCTTGTCGAGCGGATCAGGGGCCTCGTAGCTCCCTCGACTCTCCGTCTCATCATCCGGTGGCACGGTCGACTTCGTTCTCCTGTCGATCAACTTCTCCGCCATGTCGTAGGACGTGCGATCGAGCTGGTACTCGTAAATCTTTGCATCCCCCTTGCTGACCGTTCTGGCGACGACTACCTTGAGGCCGCACAGGGCGAGGAATGCGTTCAGCTGCTGCGTTGGCTTTTCCTTGATGTCTTTCCTAATCTCCAACTCCAGCACTCGCTGGATTTTCAGCTTGGCTCGACCGCAATACGCCGTGAATGGTTTCAGTGATTCTGCCGTGACGACTTTGTAGGCGTCCAGTTTGCCACTGGCATTCAGGAGGCCCGATGCTTCAATGATTTTCGACAGCAGCGCGACCTCATCACCGGCTTTGCCGGAGCATGACCGTACTCCTATGACCCCTTCGAGTCGCCTGACCTTGTTGCGGTATTCACCGCGGTTATCATGCCGGAGCATCTCCTCCGTCACGGCTTCTCCGTAAAAGGACTCTATCCAGTAGCGTTCGATGGCGTTATTTTCCTCTGCCGAAATCTTCTCGCGCTTCCTTGTTTCGCCGAGGGCGCCAGCTTGTTCCCACGAGATTTTCGGCGCGGCGAGGATTCCGGCGATGTATTGATCGAGCGCGGCCGCTTTACCAAGCTTGGACAGGACACCACCGGCTGTCGCCACGGGATCGTCTTTCACCACGTCGACGATCTTCCACCCGTTGTGCTGTCGCAAGTCGATGAAGTTTTTTTTCAACGCGTTCTTTGAGGCGCGCTGCGCGGACAGGATCGTTGCGTACAACTCCAGGAACGGCTCGGTGAAATCGTATTCGGGGGCTCCGCTGTATGCGTCATACCCCTTCATGGCTCCGGGCACGATGCCGCTTTCAGCCAGTTCCTGCTTGATGGGATCGACTTCGTATTCGAAGTCGAACGTCTGCGGCGTAATCCAGACCTTCACATACTTGGGGTGCCTGACCCTTGAAATCTGCTGGTCGATCTCATTATGCGTATTGACCTTCGCGTAGAAGAAGCCATACACGCCATCTACGTGCGAGATGTCGTCCGGGAATGTGATGTCGATCCCCGTTCCCATCGCAGGAGACACCAACAATGCGCGGTAGTTCAGGATGTCGGTCTTGATGTTCTCGATGAACGCTGCGGTCTCCTTGCTGTTCGAGTTTTCAGACGTGATGCTTTGAATAGGAAATGCGTCGCCGAACTCGGTCGTGATCGTCGCTGCCAGTTCCTCGACACGCTTCTTCGAGTTGCACGCAATGAATAAGCGGTGTCCTTTCTTCAGGCTGTCGATCATGTCGCCGACGAGGTGGTTTTCGCTGGCATAGACTTCGATCTGGCTGGATGGCGGCTTGTATTCGTTTAGGACATATCGGCGGTCGATGAGCGGGNTCTTGCTGCCGAATCTTTTAATGGCGTAAAGGGATACCGCATTCATGTCGGCGTCCAGCGCGATGACCGTCTTGGCTGCTCTGATGTAATGCTGGAAGATTAGGAAGCTCTTGCGCTGTTTCTCGGTCTCCAGCGTATCGGCGATCAGGTGAGAAAACACCTGTTCCGACTCATCGACCAATACCACGTCGAAGGAATGACGCGCTGGGACAAGGCGCGTAGACAATGAATCGATGCTGACCGCGTAATACTTGTCGATGGCGTAGACGCCGGCTATGTTAGGTCCCTTGTCATTGAGGTAACACGATAATCCAAGACTGCCCGACAGCGCACGAAGCAGAGATTGCCGGTGCCCGACCAGCAGCACCTTCTGTTTTTTCTTTTTGCATTCCGCGACGACCTTTTTTAGATACTGCGTCTTGCCGCTTCCCTTGGGGCTCTTGATGAGAGTAATCCCATCGGCGATGCCAATGTCACCAGCGTGCAGATACTTCTCGGAAAACACGAGGTTTAGGTTGGGGACATCGAACTCGATTCCATGCTCTTCGATGTATGTGTCGGTAATGCCCATGCTGTGCGCCCCATGGGCCAGCTGGTCGAACTCGTAGAAATCGTATAGGGGCGTTTCCTTGCCCTTTTCCCAGAAGGTCTGCTGGCATGAACTGCAGCGGATACCCATCACGCCGTTTCGTGATCTCGTCGTGAAGGCTGATGGGTTGCTGTCGTGGTGGTAAGGGCAGTAGACCGATATAGGCACGTCCAGGTCATTGAGGCGAGCGAAATTTCCCTTGCTCGTCTTGACCATGGTATCGCTGGCAACGCTTAGCGATGCCCGTGTGCCTGCGATGCGCACCTTGCCTTCGATGTCGGACTGACCCAATGGTTCACGCCCAAGGCCGATCAGCTCTTGCAGGGCCTCTTCAGACAACACCTTGTCGAAAAGATGCGTCTGACATTCCCTGCTTCCGTAAAACTGTCGTGCCGGATCAACCGCTGCACGGTCAGCGGGAAACTTACGGGTCAGGCCCTGCTGTGCAGCCCGTATTTCTTCCTTGTCGGTGATCGTTCGTGGCAATTCAAAAACGATCCGGAATTTATGTTTTTCCGGGGTATGGCTGGCGGTCGTGTATAGGATGCTTGCGTTGTTGATGAAGAAGTCGTTGGTGAGTGCTTCATCGAGGGTCATCCCGGCATCGAAATCGGCCGCGATGATGTCGGAGCAGATGAAGTTGTCTGCTTTACGGTGGGACTTGTCGAACTGGTAGGAAAACGCGTAGCCCTGCGAAATGCAGTCGGCGAGTTCCTGAGGCGTCAGGTCAGCGGGCTTGAATCCCCTTGCTTGATCGTGAACGCGAAGTTCATTCTTATTGATGATCTTTTCATTGATTGAAACCTTCATGCTTACCCAATCCCGTTACGCCGGAGTCCGATTCGGCGGTGGTGGATCATCCGGGGATTAGGCAGGGGCTGGGTTTCGGACTCCTGCTTGCCATCTTCCGCGGACGATCCATCGTCCTGTTTATTTATCGGGATTACATCGGGTATTGCCTCATCAGTCTTTAGCCTGCTCCTTCGCTTTCTTGCGCTTGCAGTTATACCAATACGTCAGCGCACCCTTTTCCGTCAGGGTTGCACCGGCGATAAACGCAGCCACGATGACCTCCTTGCCCTGGCTTTCCAGCAGGTCGTAGATGGCCCGTGCAGCATCGGCTTTCGACTTTCCATCCTTGATTAGTGCCATTCCTTGCTCAACAGCTTGCTGAATGGTCGGGTCAGACATGTCGATCTTCTTCACCTCGACCGAGGACTCAGCCTGATTCTCGTTGGTTTCGGGTTGCGATTTTTTAGCATTGGACTTAGCCATGATATTGACTCCACATAACGTTGATTAGATGTTCGGCCTCATGGGCCTCCATGGTTTCGAGGCCGGGTATGTCATCGAAGAACCCGCGGATCGCAGCAGCGAAATCGTCGAACGCTAGGCTGCCGCCGAACTCGTCTACGACCAGTTCGACAAGCCGACTTTTCTCATCGTCGGACAGTGCATTCATGCGGCACTCCTTCTCGAAACCATGGGGGCACCGTCTCTGCATCCTTCGAGTAGGGCAACGGCATTTCGAGGTATTTTTTCGTTGTCTGAACGTGGAGTTGAATGGACGGTGCCCCCATGGAATACGCATGGGAGCAGACATGAGCGTCATGAAGAGAGGTAACAGTCGGTATTGGTATATCCAGTTCCAGATGAACGGAAAGACCTACATCCGGTCATCTCGATCCACTAATAAAAAAGTGGCCGAGCAGATGGAAACGGACTGGAAATCGAAACTGCACGCCCAGCAGTTCCTCGGCCAGAAAGACCGGATTACCGTCCGTGCTGCCATCGAGCAGTTCTGCGATTCGAAGAAAGGCACGCCGACTTACATGGGCTTGCTGTCCACTGCGAAGGTGGTGGGCCGACTGCTGCCTACACACAAAGACATGGATGAACTGTCAGCCCATGACATCGAACGGTTTAAACGGGATCGTATGGAGGCTGGTGTCTCTCCGCAGACGATCAAGCATGGATTCAATTTGATTCGCGGTGCGTGGAAATACGCACGCAAGCTGGGTTATCAGGTCAACGACCTCGAATTCCCGCAGGTCAAGATACCGAAGACTCCCCTGCGATACCTATCTGACCAGGAAGAGGTGCGTTTACTGTCATGCCTTGACCCGATGCGCGAAGGCTCCGGGCTTCGGCCATACAATGAACGTGATGATGAGATGAAACGAAGTCTGCAGGATGCCTACGATCTCGTGATCCTCCTGCTGGATACCGGGGCTCGGTATAGCGAGATCGCCAACATCGAATGGTCGCGGATTAACCTTCACGAACGGTCTATCCGACTGTGGAGGCCGAAGGTCCAGAACGAGGGGGTCCTTTTCATGACCGACAGAGCTCATGACGTGCTGGCACGTAGAGCGCGGACCCGGACGAGTCCCTACGTTTTCCAGAATCGGAAAGGCGGTCCGAGAGGGTATGTCAGCCAGTCGATACGGAAGGCTATGCGAAAAGCAGGACTGCATGACTGCCACATTCATACGCTCCGGCATACGCACGCATCGCGGCTGATCCAGAATGGGATGAGCGTCTACGAGGTGCGAGAAGTGCTCGGTCACACCGACATCAAGACTACGATGCGGTACGCCCACCTCGAAACCCGTCAAGTGACATCCAAGGCACGGGACGTTATCAACCGATTAAATCAGTCTTCACGGGCTTGACCACGCGTTGATTCAACCTGCTGGTTGTTGACGTGCTTTCAGCATTTCCTGTTTGGCCCTTGCCATCTTCAATCTGGCTCGTGCGTCCTTGAGCTGCTGGTTGGCTCGCTTGGAATTATTTTTCAGGATAGCGATTCTCTGTAGTTCAACGTCATCAACAATTTCACGTAATGTCATCGTGTCATCTCCGGTGTGTGGTGCCGGTATTTATCGACATGGGCGACCGACATCGTTGACTCACCATTGAGGCGTGAAGGACAGTCTATGAACAACAACGATATGACTGTTTGCCAGCATTGATGCGGTCGATAAACTGACAAAGCTGGACCCTATTCTTACTGTCAGCCTAGCTGCCAGTGGCTTTGCGGAGGCGTTGCATCATCACCATGAAGCTATGCCAATCTGTCGTGCCTGCATCTTCCAAGTTCGCCAGCATGGACACCGTAGCCGATGGGCTTGCGAATAGATCGTCGAAACCGAAGTGCTTCGCTTCATCGGGTGAAGTCGGGCATGATCGACAGGCATATTTCCACCGTGAGACCGTCGAGCCCGCTGCTGACCGATACCCTACGATGGTGGTCGCAGGGTTTTGATTGCAGAGTTCGCAGACAGGTTGTTTTCTAAACATGGCGGATTCAACGTCGCTTCGAATATTGGATGCCTGGAAGTCTACCCCGTTGATGACTAACTTCTATTCTCTCGAAGCTCATGATGTAGCTCGATACGCCCCGTGAACACGGGGCGCAAAATGGCCCAGTCACTGACTGGGCCATTTTTTGTGACT
>JGI26528J50254_1001313_pt1 | contig 13921 bp, 18 predicted proteins | sample ThiBiot_300_plan_FD_50254 | JGI IMG/M metagenome (IMG submission 50254)
GGGGAGTCATGATCAAGCTTCTGTTTTTTGCCCTACTTGTGTTTTCTACATGTCTCGGAGCCCAGACTCCCGAGCCTTCACTAGCGTCGACAATCAAATCTATGGAGGAAATGCACAGGTTAGTTTCGCCAAACTCGGAGACTAGGACATATTTGTGGTGCGCGGTAGTTTCATCGAAATTGGGAATGAATGACGTCTATTCGTCGTTCATGCAAAAAGCTCAGAGAGAAGCAAAGGATGATCTTGGGATGATTATGGCTCTTCCCTACATGATGGGCTTTGTAGATAGCGAAATCCTGAATATGGATAAGAAAAATGTGGGTAAAGTCCTCGGTGCTTTGTACTCAACTACTTGCATGAAGCAACTCTTACCTCAAAAATCGAAGTAACTGCATAACCAGTCATTCAAGCGGACGGCTGCGCCGCCGCTTAATTCTAGCGTTAGCCGCCATGCAGACTAGTCACCTAGACCCACTCAAAAAGCAGCTGCGCGCACTCCAAACGGCTCCCCCGCCTTCACCTTGGCGTCGGATATCAACCATCGCTGTCGGAGGCCTCCGCGCAATCGGGTTTGACCGCAAGTCGGAGCTTTTGCTCATCGTTTCCAGTGCCGGGCGCGGAGTGATTGACTGTCGCTCTGGTCAAAAGGTCGCGCGAGACGATGGCGAGTATTACGAGAATGAGGGGTTCCTTGAGGCAGCAGGCATCGGCCCACTACAAGGGCAAACGGTTCGTATATCCGGTCTACGCGGCGGCGGACTTCCCGTGTCTACCTCGGATGGTTGGTCCGTATCGCTAGTAGTACTTGACTGGCCAATCAACGATATTCTCTTGCTAGAGCCATGGTCATTCTTGTACGGGTCGCTCTACGGCAAGCCGGCAATATTCCACAAAATCGGTTCGGAATCCGAATTGAGAGCATGTGGTTTTTCCTACACGGGCAAGAGCCTAGTTATTGCTACATCCAGCGACGTAACCGTCTTTTCCCGGGATGGCGGCTAACCATTCATTCGAGGCGGACGGCTACGCCGCCGCTCAATTCCAGCGTTAGAAGGCAGAACATGGCGAGTCGCTATATTGAGATGAAGCCCAACGAAAGCTGGAGGGATGTCAGCGGGCTATTCAGTTCGTGGCTCGCTGAGAATGTGCTGCTAGATTCGTTTGGCTGGTCTGAAGGGGATGAGATCACGCTCAAAAATGGCGCCACTATGTGGTGCTTTAGTATTCCAGATCGCCACGGCGACAAGGTCGGCCTATTCGAGCAGTGGGCGGTTACTACCGGGCGTGTCTTTGGCTTAGCTTGTGGTAGCTCGGTTCATTTTCCCAATCTGCCCGGCCTCGTGCACGAGCTACCCGTAAGGCTGCCAACACCTGCGCCAGCGTGGCTACGGTGATGCTGCCTTCTAACAATTCGTTCGGGGCGGACGGCTCCGCCGCCGCTCAACTCCAGCGTTAGACCTCTATTGCACATGACCTACGACGTATCCCTCTACGAGCCAAACTTCCTGTGTTCTGCGGTTGCATCGAGCCTTGGTGATTGGCGCGCGGCACCTGCGTTAAGCAAAAAAGCAAAGGATGCAATTGTTCAGGCCGCTCAAAGCGAAGGGTTCGTCGCTACTCCACACCCTTCGGGGTTCGCTGAGTTCATGCGGTCGCAGGGCTTCACGCCAAGCTCAGACTTTCGGCTCACCACACCTCAGCTCAACCTCGCCCTGCAACTCTTCGAAAACTCGGTCGTCTTGGCTGTGCATTCATCGGCGGTGGCAAGCGCATCAGTATCGTTTGCGCGCGCTTTCGGCCAGCGTCTCGGCAAAGAGCTTGGCCTTGGTTTTTACGATCCTCAGGTGGGTGAAGTTTTACTCACCGAGGTCTAACATTTCATTCAAGGCGGACGCGCGTACCGCGCGCCGCTTAACTCCAGCGTTAGGTCTCAATGACTCAGCACAAGGCAAAAGGCTTCCTGGTCGCTCTCCTTTCGGCGGGATGGTTGTTTCCGTTGTGGCTCGCCGTACATGCGTACTCGTCATTCTGGCAGGCCGAGGCATGGCCGCTTCTGCAAGGCCGGCACCCTATGAATTCCTTTCCCTTTATCCATTTCGCGGAGCAATGCTTCAGCATTGCATGTGTTTGGCTGGCAACCGTAGTGTCTGCTTGGTCATACGCGGGGTATGTTGCCAGCACAGGTCGTCACCGGATGCCCTGAGCCATCACTCAAAGCGGACGGCTCCGCCACCACCCAATTCCAGCACCAGAGTCCGCATGGACAGACCTCAACACTTCCCGTTTTCCAAACTGGCGCTCCCCGCAGGCGAGGAGATCCTTTGGTACGCCAACAACGCGACTTTTCATCGCAGCTGGGACTACGGCCTTCTGATCTCTGATGAGGCTCTCTACTTGTTCTCGCCGTTCTGGCTCTGGCTTTCCCGATGGCGGCGTTACCCGATCTCGGGTATCGACCAAGCGAGCTTCATCGACTCTTACTGGCTTCCAAAACTCATCATGCGGATGGGTCCGCGCAAGGTCATCTTCCGCACGCCTTTCGATGGATACCAGGACGAAATGAATTTCGACCGCAAGCATCTCGCAAAGGCCGCCGACCTCCTTGCGCAACACGGTGCAGCACTTGGCACATCATCCAAGCCGACGCGTGACCAGTCGCGCATCGGCTGATTGGATCACGACGACCATGTTCGATCCCCTATCCGATGCCGCTGTCGCCGCCCTGGCCCATGCCATCTTCGCCAAGGGAGAACCGATGGTCGTGGAGGCTTACTCCGAGTTTGAGGTCGAGCCGCGCAATTTCACCTCAGCCGCCGACCTTTGCGCGTATGTGGCGCATCAACGAAAGCAACCACGTGGCAGCGCGCACTTCGCGATCCACTATCCCGATACGGGTGGGCGGTTGGTACGAAGGCGGATCACTCTTGATCCATCCAGATGCGGTGGCTTCACGCACCGTTTCGCACCCGAGGGCTGGGGGATTGTCTGGGTCTATCTTCATCTGGTCGGCCCCAGTCCCTCGGGGTCGTTCATTTCCGTAAACTCGCAAAAGCGCGCCGAAAAGTGGGCTGCCTCATACCCGGAACTTGATCCACCCACGACCTGGACATGGCCCGCCGTGGCAAGCCATGCCCGACGGCTGTCCCGTGTGCTCAAGCAGTCGTCGCCCATTCCTCCGTAGCCACCGGTTCCACTGCCGAGCAACTCAAGCGTCAACCATCAAAGGAGCTGCATCCATGAAGAAGATCGTCCTGCTTCTCGCATTGATTTTCATTGGCATGGGTAGCGCAAGCGCGGCGGACAAAAGTCCGAACGGGGTCTACCGTCCGACTCTCGCCACCAGGGCAAAGTCATACCTGAAGAAGTTTCCACTCAAGAAGGTCGCCGTGACCGAGATCATTCAGTACGTCGGTACGCCCGACAAATCGCTGAGCATTGCCGGCTCAGACTACCTTACGTATGACATCGAGCCGAAGAGCGGCAGCGGTGTCATCGAGTACACCTACATCATCAAAGACGGCGTCGTGGTCGATGTTACGTACCTGAATTCGGGCAACTTCTTTGGGGTCACTCAAAGAGAGTCAGCAGTAAAGCTGCAGACTCCATGACCGACAGCTCCGCCCCCAGGCTCACCGCTCAAAACAACGACATGAAATACGAAGAACTGCAGGAATCCGCCCTCAAGCTCAACGCGCTCTACGAGCAGCTCGAAACCAAGTTGTATGGGCGCGCCTGGACCACGGAGGAACTGGCCTTGGGGTTCATAGGCGACGTGGGTGATTTGGCGAAGCTGATCCAGGCGAACGCGGGCATCCGCAATATCGATGACTACAAGTCCAAGCTGGGACATGAGCTGTCGGACTGCCTGTGGTCGATCATCGTGCTTGCGGACAAGTGCGGCATCGATCTGCAGGCGGAGTTCACCAGCAACGTCGAGGGGCTGATGGCCCATGTGTCCAGGGAGATCGCCGCATGAGCGTCCGTCCGGGCCGCCGCGTCGCGGCGCCTGGTTCACTCGAGGGGGCCGCATGAAGATCCTTCTCCGCATCGCATTCGTTGCCGCCAGCCTTGGTGCCGCTTCGGCGGCGCCTTGCCGTGAGCTGCCGGGCAAGTGGATGCTGTCCATCGAGAATCCCGGGCATCACGCCGTGGCGACGGTTGCCGTGGAGTTCACCGATGAAGTCGCCCCCTCCTGCATGGGCGGGGAGTGGAAGGTCGTGAAGGTGGTTTCGGCGACCACCGGGGACAAGACCTTCTTCCCGGTATCGGACCCGCTGTCGTGTCGGATCGAGAACGGGCAGCTGACCATCGGCCGCAACGAAGTATGCGATGCCTACCTCTGGCTGCAGGGTCCGCTCGTCGGCGCCTCGGTGCAGGGCAGCTATTTCAGTCTCGGGCTCGGGGGAAGCTCTCCGCTCGGCTACTTCACGTTGCGCCGAGCCAGGCCACAATGAATCCCCGGCGCCATGCCGACCCAGCGAGAACGAAGCATGAGCAACTCCAGCCCGCTGTCCGAATACCTCGTCCTCTCCCGCGGCCAGTGGGACAGTGGCGCCTCGCGCGAGGACATCCAGGCGGCGATCGACCGCTTCTACGCGTGGTATGACCGGCTGGTTGGCGAGGGCCGGATGCGGCCCGGGCAGCGGCTGGCGCGAGAAGGCAAGGTGGTGTCGCGGCAAGGGACGCTGGACGGCCCGTTCGCCGAGGCCAAGGAAGTGGTCGGCGGCTACTGGACGATCATGGCGGGCAGCCTCGATGAGGCGGCGGCCATTGCCGCGGAGAATCCGTGCCTGGACTATGGCTTGATGTTCGAAATCCGGCCGATCGACCCGGTGCGCGCCAGCGCCTTCGCGCTGACCAACGAGACGCCGACCTAGCAGGCCGCGCGCCGCATCCATTTGCCCGGCCGTCGGCCCCGGCGGAACCGGGCACGCTCAACGCAGCAGCATCGGCAAGGACGGGAGTGCTGCCGCGGCGAATCCGGAGGAAGATGCCGGATACCGCCTGCAAGCCCGCCAGGAAACGCCATGGACATCGAACGCAAATACTGGTTTCCCGCCAAGCGGTTCGGCTGGGGCTGGGGGCTTCCCGTGCGCTGGCAAGGCTGGGCCTGTCTGATCGTCTACGTGGCCGGGGTTGCGCTGGTGCTGCATTGCTTCGGGCCGGGCCGGGAGCCCGGCCTGCGCGTGGCCGGCCTGGGCCTGCTGACGCTGGCGCTGTTCGTCATGTTCTGGCTCAAGGGCGAGCGGCCGGGGTGGCGTTGGGGCGGGAAATGAGAACGTGGCCAGCGGACCGGCATCGCCAGCCCGATTGAACCGGCCTGCGCTTGCCGCGACACTGGCCTCATGAAACGTCTGCTCGCACGCTGCGCCATCGCCCTGCTCCTGCTGCCCGCCTCCGCGATCGCCGACCCGGCCTTGTGGGTGGTGAAGGATGCCGACACCACGATCTACCTGTTCGGCACCGTGCACCTGATGCCGAAGGATGTCGACTGGCGCTACCCGGCGCTGGAGCACGCGCTGGCCGACAGCCAGACGCTCTACATCGAGCTGACCGACGACAACCCCGCCAATATCGCCGGGCTGGTGATGCGACTGGGCATGGACACCACGCACCCGTTGACCAGCCAGCTCAGCGAGTCCGAAGCGCAGCGCCTGCGCACCCTCGCCGACAAGGCCGGCGTACCCGGTGGCATGCAGACCCTGAACATCATGCGGCCGTGGCTGGCCGCATTGACGCTGTCACTGATGCCGTTGAAGAACGCGGGACTGGACCCGGAACACGGCGTGGACAAGCAGTTGAAGGCGCAGATGATTGCAGCCCACAAGCCGGTGATCGGCCTGGAAACCGCGGAGCAGCAGATCCGCCTGCTGGCCGACATGCCACGGGCGATGGAGCTGGGCCTGCTGCGTTCGAGCATGCGTGACGCGGACCAGGGAATGGCGAAGCTGCAGCAGATGATCGCGGCATGGAAGGCCGGCGATCCGGACACGATCGATCGCGTCAGCACCGCCGAGATGCGCGCGAAGGAGCCGAAGCTGTACCAGTCGATGCTGGTCCAGCGCAACGAAGCGTGGGCGACGAAGATCGCCACCCTGCTGCAACAACCCGGCACCGTCTTCATCGCCGTCGGCGCCGCCCACCTGGCCGGGCCGGACAGCGTGCAGGTACAGCTGCGGCAGATGAACCTGCCGACCGAACAGGTGCACTGATCAGTCGATGCCGGCAACGACATGCGGCAGGTACGGCGCTTCGAGCGCCGCCAGCTCCGCCTCCGGCAACTCGACCGCCAGCGCTGCCACCGCTTCTTCCAGATGATGGGGCTTGGTCGCGCCGACGATCGGCGCGGTGACCACCGGCTGGTGCAACAGCCAGGCCAGTGCCACCTGTGGCCGCGGCACACCGAGGCGCTCGGCCACTTCGCCGACGCGATCCACCACCGCCTTGTCCGCCGCCTTGCTCGCGGCGTACACGCCATCGCCCCAGGGATCGGAGCCGCCGCGCACCGTGCTGGGCTTCTCTTCCCACGGCCGCGCCAGGCGGCCGCGCGCCAGCGGGCTCCACGGCACCACGCCGATGCCCTGGTCCGCGCATAACGCCAGCATCTCGCGCTCCTCCTCGCGATACAGCAGGTTGTAGTGCGGCTGCATCGAGACGAAGCGGGTCCAGCCATGCAGGTCGGCGGTGTACAGCGCCTTGGCGAACTGCCAGGCCATCATCGACGAGGCGCCGATGTAACGCGCCTTGCCCGACTTCACCACGTCGTGCAGCGCCTCCAGCGTTTCCTCGATCGGCGTGGCGTGGTCCCAGCGGTGGATCTGGTAGAGATCGACGTAGTCGGTGCCGAGCCGGCGCAGGCTGGCGTCGATCTCGGTCATGATGGCCTTGCGCGACAGGCCGCCGCCGTTGGCATCCTCACGCATCGGGTAGAACACCTTGGTCGCGATCACGACCTCCTCGCGCCGGGCGAAATCGCGCAAGGCGCGCCCCAGCACCAGCTCGCTGCCACCGGCGGAGTACATGTTCGCGGTGTCGAAATAGTTGATGCCCAGTTCGAGCGCGCGGCGGATGAAGGGCCGGCTGTGCTCCTCGTCGAGCGTCCATGGCCTCGCCCTGGTGGGCGCTTCCGAATAGCTCATGCAGCCCAGGCAGATGCGCGAGACCTTGAGGCCGGTGTTGCCGAGTCGTACGTAGTCCATGGAGATCACCTCTTTCGTCGTTGCGTGAAATCGCTCCGGCCCTGTCGCCGTGCTTCGCGATGGATGGCGATGCCGGCGGCAACCAGCGCGATGCCGATCGTCTCCGCCCGCCCGGGCAACTGGTGCAGCACGACGGCGCCGACCAGGCAGGCCGTGGCGGGCAGCAAGGCCAGCAGCATGGCAAAGGTGGCCCGCGGCAGCCGCGCCATCGCCAGCTGGTCGCACACGTAAGGGATGACCGATGATGTCACGCCCACGGCCATGCCTGCGGCGAGCAGCGGCAGGCTGAGCAGCGCCGGCGTGGCCGGGCGAAGACCGATCAGGCTCACCACCACCAGCGCCACCAGCATTGCGGCGGCCAGGCCATCGATGGCATTGCCGCCGGCATCGTTCGCGACTCGATGACCGAGCACGATGTACAGCGTGAACAGCGCGCAGTTGGCGAACGCGAACGCGAAGCCGAGCGGCGCGCCGGCCAGGCGCAGGTGGGTCAGGAACCACACGCCGGCAATCACCAGGGCCAGCGCCACGCTATTGCGCTGCGTGCGCAAACCGGCCAGCGCCAGCGCGATCGGGCCGAGGAACTCGATCGCGCCGACCGTCGCCAGCGGCAGGCGATCGATCGCCAGGTAGAAGCAGGCATTCATGCCGCCGAGCACCACGCCCAGCCCCATGATGTTCCATCGCGCCGCGGCATCCATCTGCCGGAACCGGCGCCACGGCCGCCGCCACGCGGCAAAGATCAACGCTGCGCTGGCGATCCGCAGCCAGGCGACGCCGAGTGGCTCGACCCGGGCGAACAACAGCACGGCGAAGGCCGGGCCGAGGTAGTGAAAGATCGCGCTGGCCACGAAATACAGCTGCGGCGGCGGCGCGAACCGTGGTAACGGAGAGGTGGAAGGCTGCTCGTTCATGGCCTCCCATTTTCCAGGGAACCGGCGCATGATCCATCAACAATCAAAGGATACGTCCGTCAGTTTTTCAACTATCGCAGTAAAAGTGAACGATATGCCTCAGATTTCCAGCCTCGTCTCCGATCCCCGCAACATCGAATTGCTGAAGGCGCTGCAGGAAGACCCGCGCCAGCCGGTCAGCAAGCTCGCCGGTCGCATCGGCATGTCCGCGCCGGCAGTGAAGGAGCGCCTCACCCGGCTGGAGGAAACCGGTGTGATCCGCGGCTACCGGATCGAGCTGGAGCCCAAGGCGCTGGGCTGGCCGATCACCGCGTATGTGCGCGTGCGCCCGATACCCGGGCAGCTGTCGAAGATCGCCGAACTCGCGCAGAAAATGCCGCAGGTGGTCGAGTGCCACCGCGTCACCGGCGAGGACTGCTTCATCATCAAGGTGTACCTGGACGCGCTGGAGAATCTCGACCAGATCCTCGACCGCTTCCTGCGCTACGGCCAGACCACCACCTCGATCGTGCAGTCCACCCCGGTGCCGCTGCGCGCGCCGCCGCTGCCGGGCAGTGGCGGCAGCAATCCGTAGACGCGCTACAAGAGGTTGCCACTTTCTGGCACCATCGACCGGTTATCCGCGCCGCGCGCGCCACTTTTCAAGATGTAACCCATGAACCTGCAAGCCAATTACGAACAGATCCCGCTCAAGGAATACGCCGAGCGGGCCTATCTCGATTACTCGATGTACGTGGTGCTGGACCGCGCCCTGCCCTTCGTGGGCGACGGCCTGAAGCCGGTGCAGCGGCGCATCATCTACGCGATGAGCGAGCTGGGCCTGAGCGCCACCGCCAAGCCGAAGAAATCCGCCCGCACCATCGGCGACGTGATCGGCAAGTTCCATCCGCACGGCGACAGCTCCAGCTACGAAGCGATGGTGCTGATGGCGCAGCCGTTCTCGTACCGCTACCCGCTGGTCGATGGCCAGGGCAACTTCGGCTCGCCGGACGACCCGAAGAGCTTCGCGGCGATGCGCTACACCGAATCCAAACTCAGCCCGATCGCCGAGGCCTTGCTGGGCGAGCTGGGCCACGGCACGGTCGACTGGGTGCCGAACTTCGACGGCACGCTGGAAGAGCCGGGCTGGCTGCCGGCGCGCGTGCCGCACGTGCTGCTCAACGGCTCGATGGGCATCGCGGTGGGCATGGCCACCGACATCCCGCCGCACAACCTGCGCGAGTTGGTCACCGCCTGCATCCGCCTGCTGGACGAGCCGGACGCCACCGTCGCCCAGCTGTGCGAGCACGTGCTGGGCCCGGACTACCCGACCGAGGCCGAGATCATCACCCCGCGCGCGGACCTGCTGTCGATCTACCAGACCGGCGGCGGCTCGGTGCGCGCCCGCGCGGTGTACCAGCGCGAGGAAGGCAACATCGTGATCACCGCGCTGCCGCACCAGGTCAGCCCGTCGAAGATCCTCGAACAGATCGCCGCGCAGATGCGCGCGAAGAAGCTGCCGATGATCGAGGACCTGCGCGACGAATCCGATCACGAGAACCCGATCCGGCTGGTAATCGTGCCGCGCTCGAATCGCGTCGATGCGGACGAGACGATGCAGCACCTGTTCGCCACCACGGACATGGAGAAGAGCTTCCGCGTCAATCTCAACATGATCGGCCTGGATGGCCGTCCGCAGGTGAAGGATCTCAAGCGCATCCTCAGCGAGTGGCTGAGCTTCCGCACCAGCACGGTCACCCGCCGGCTGGAGCACCGCCTGGCCAAGGTCGACCGCCGCCTGCACCTGCTTGAAGGCCTGCACACCGCCTACCTCAACCTCGATGAAGTGATCCGCATCGTGCGTACCGAGGACGAGCCCAAGCCCGTGCTGATGGCGCGCTTCCGGCTCAGCGAGGAGCAGACCGACTACATCCTGGAGACCCGCCTGCGCCAGCTGGCCCGCCTCGAGGAAATGAAGATCAACGCCGAGCGCGACCAGCTCGAAGAGGAGCGCGCCCGCATCAACGTGCTGCTGAAATCGCCGGCCAAGCTGAAGGGCCTGATCAAGGAAGAACTGCGCGCCGACGCCGAGAAATTCGGCGATGCGCGTCGTTCGCCGCTGGTCGAACGCGAAGTGGCCCAGGCGCTGGACGAAAGCGCGCTGGTGGCCAGCGAGCCGATCACCGTGGTGCTCTCGCAGAAGGGTTGGGCCCGCGCGGCGAAGGGCCACGACATCGACGCCGAGGCGCTGAACTATCGCGAAGGCGACGGCCTGCTCGCCGCGGTGAAGGCGCGCACCACGCAGCAGGTCGCCTTCATCGACTCCACCGGCCGCGCCTACTCCACGCCCGCGCACACCCTGCCCTCGGCGCGCGGCAACGGCGAGCCGCTGACCGGCCGCTTCAGCCCCGCCGGCGGCGCCAGCTTCGACGCGGTGATCGCCGGCGACAACGACACCCGGCTGATCCTCGCCACCGACTTCGGCTACGGCTTCGTCAACCGCTTCGAAGCGCTCACCGGCCGCAACAAGGCCGGCAAGCAGATCATCTCGCTCAGCGACGGCGCGAAAGTGTTGCCGCCGCAGGTCAGCGCCGACCCGGCGCGCGATCGCATCGTGGTAGTCACCACCGAAGGCCACCTGCTGATGTTCTCGGTGGCCGAGCTGCCGGAACTGGACAAGGGCAAAGGCAACAAGCTGATCGAGATCCCGAAGAAGCAGCTGGCCGAAGGCGAACGCGTGGCCGGCGTGGCGGTCGTCGCCGAAGGCAAGGGTGAAGTCACCATGTACGCGGGCGCGCGCAAGCTCACCCTGAAATGGGCCGACCTGGTCGAATACGGCGGCAACCGCGCCACCCGGGGCAACCTGCTGCCGCGCGGGTTGCGCCGCGTCGAACGGATCGAAACCACCGGTTGAGCACCGCATGGCGCAGGGCGGGCAGGGCCCGCCCTGCGGAGCGAGTCCAGGAACTTGTCGCCGCACCACCGTTCCAACAGGGATGTGCACGCCGACGCGGCCCCGCGCGTTGAACACGTGACCACCGGAGTAAGCATGACCATGCAACGCATCCTCCCTGCCCTGTTCGCCGCCCTGCTGACCACCACGGCCTGGGCGCAGACGCCAGCCAGGCCGCTGAACCTCAAGCTGGCACCGGCCGATATTCCCGCAGCCAGCAGCACCGCCGCCAGGCCGGCCTCCGCCACCAGCGCGCCCGGCGTCTACTACGGCGACACCAGCGGACGCATGGGCAACACCGAAGTCACCAGCGCCAGCGACACCAATTCCGATTGCGACGATTACAGCTACAACCGGCCGCAGGTGCACGGCAGCGTCGGCATGGGCGTGGTCGGCGGCAACCACGTCAGCGGCAATTACCAGACCGGCACGGTGAACCTCAGCAAGGCCTTCGGCAGCTGCGACCATCCCCGCGGCGGCGTCAGCATCTCGGTCGGCGGGGGCACCGGCAACTTCCACGGGCGCGGACATTGATGCAGCGGTAGCCACCAGGGGCTTGACGAGGCGGCGCTTCGACTCCGTTCGCTGGCGCGAGCTGCGCTCAGCGCGAGAAAGATGTCGCGGTGACCGTGTTACCCCGCGACATCCCGCGCTTGCCCCGAAGCTGGATCGAAGACACCTGCAACCACTTGATCCACTGCGGCGAGGCCGACAAGGGCGGACACTACGCCGCCTTCGAACAGCCCGAGATCCTGGTCAGCGAAGTCCGTACCGGCCTGAGAAGCCTGCGCTCCTGAAGCGAACGCAAGATGCGACTTGAAACCGCCACGCACCTGTACGACGTGCAGAGCGCAGCCACGGCACTGGCCGGGCTCGGAATTTGATCGGCCAGGCCCCATTAATCAACGTCCCCATTAATCGTACTTCTTGTCACTTGGCTTTGTGGACTTGGTGAGTAGACAATGACATGCACTTGATGCGTACACCGTCGGCGTCTGGCATTTCGTCCGAGGCAAGTCGCTACGTCGCCGCTCAGCTCAAGCGGCAGGCGTTGCCAAGACAGGGGATGGTCAATGGATTCTGTTGTTACGTCAGATCAGGAAGAGGCTTATCCATCGCTCATTACCGCCTTGTGCGAGCGCGACGCGTATACCAGAGGTCATTGTGATCGAGTCCGTGTGCTTGCGATGGAAATGGGCCGTGCAATGGCGTTGAGTGCAGCCTCACTGGAGGCCCTGCGTATCGCCAGTCAATTGCATGACGTAGGGAAGATCGGGGTGCGCGACGATGTCCTTTTGAAGCCCGGGAGATTGACGCCACGAGAATGGGAAGAAATGAAGGCCCATTCGGTGCTGGGGGAGCGGATAGTCAGGGACACATTCCTGTCCAATGGAATGGAGGTCGCATCCATCGTCAGGCATCATCATGAAGCGTTCGATGGGACAGGATATCCCGACGGGCTGGCAGGCGACGAAATCCCCCAGAGTTGCCGCATTCTCTTGATCATAGATGCCTACGACGCCATGACGACCGGCAGGCCACATCACAAGGCCAGATCGCACATCGAAGCCATGGATATCCTGAGAATTGAAGCTGGCCACAAACTCGATCCGGAAATATTTTCATTGTTTTCCGAAGTCATTGAGCTGAGTTCGGCACGTGCCTTCTAGCATTCAATGCATTGAAGGGGACGTGGCCAATTAAGTGGAACTGCGGTTCTCCGCCAGCGCCTCAGGCAACGGCGCGTTCGCACGAAGCCAAGCCTCCCCAAGCAGCTCCACCAACCGCGCCTCGCACGCCGACAAATCATGCCCGCGCCGCTGTGAAACCACGAACGTCAGCGAACGGATATGCCACGCACGCCGCTCAAGCTCGACGAGCTGTCCGCTGGCCAGATCCTCGGCGACGAGATGCCGCGGCAAGTGTCCCCATCCCAGCCCGGCTTTCAGCAAATCCCGCTTGGCGCCGAGATCGTTGACCAGCCACTGGCGCTTGCCGGCAACACCCTGTTGGGTCTTGTCGGCGCCGGGCTGGTTGTCGGTGACGATGATCTGGATGTAGCGGCCGAACTCGTCCACGGGGACGGGGCTGGGGGTTGAGGCGAGCGGATAGGTCGGCGCGCAGACCGTCACCATCGCTTCCTCGCGCAGCCAGTGGCGCTCGATCGCCTGCGGGTTCACTTCCGGCACGTCGTTGATGGTAATGGCCAGGGCGCACACTTTTTCCAGCACCAGCTTTTCGCCGCCCTGCATGGTGGTGATGCGCAGGTTGATCGCGGCGGTGGGGCATTCTTCCTGCAGCGTGCGCAGGCAGCCGATCAGGTGGGCGCGCGGAAAGTAGGCATCGACCGCCACCGACACTTGCGGCACACCGGACTTGGCGATCGCGCCGGCGCGGTTCTTCATTTCCTCCGTGCGCGAGATCACCGCCCGGGCATCCGGCAGAAGGCTGCGCCCCGCCGCGGTGAGCTGAGCCTTGCGCGTGTTGCGCTCGAACAGCTCGACGTCGAACGCGCTTTCCAGCGCCTTGATCGCGTGGCTGATGGCCGACTGCGCCCGCGCGAGCTTGCGCGCCGCGCCCGAAAAACTGCCCTGATCGCACACCGCCACGAACGCACGCAGCTGGTTGATGGTGACGTTGTCGAGCATCAGTTATCCAGAAAATAGATCGTATCAAGCGATGTTTCGTCAATTGTGTTGATGCGTCAAGCGACCCAGATTGGTTGGGCAACCGGCTCGAACGGGCCGGATCACTCCACTCAAGAAGGATCATCCCCATGAGCTACGCCATCATCGGTTTCGGTTCCATCGGCCAGGCCCTCGCCCGCGCGTTCGCCCGCAACAACATCGAAGTCACGGTCGCCAGCCGGCGGCCGC
>JGI26528J50254_1001320_pt1 | contig 13845 bp, 9 predicted proteins | sample ThiBiot_300_plan_FD_50254 | JGI IMG/M metagenome (IMG submission 50254)
GCAGTATCAAAAAAATCATTTAAATCCGTAGTGTAGAAATATTATTATGTAGTAACTTTAGAACCATATCGTCTCTCAAAAATCTCTTTACATAGGACCTGCTGTTGTGTGCATACCCTTCTTCTCGGTTTTTCAATTTTGATGTCGTTTGAAACTGCAAAACAGAAAATTTTGTGTCGTGCCAAAAGGTGTAATATGGTCTTCTGTTAGACATTTGATTTTGTCAAAATCTTTTTGAAGTACTGCTGTTAATTTTTCTTCACTGTATTGTTTAACTTGTAGTCCGCTACATTTTTCGGGTCCGTTGTCTGAAAAAGTGCCGATTATTAAAAAGCCCGAAACAGAATTTCTTGCGGTGTCAATATACTTTTTAACTTGGTCGCTTGCTGTTAGGAAATGAAAAGTTGCTCTGTCGTGCCAAAGGTCAAAAGTAGTGTCGGGCTGAAATTCTGTAATGTCACTAACAATCCAATTTATTTTTTGAGCATTGTCTCCCAAACGTTTTTTTGCTTTGTTAAGAGCTTCGACTGAAATGTCAAGCACCGTAATATTTTCAAAACCTTCGTCAAGCAAATAGTCTACAAGTTTGCTGTCGCCACCACCGATGTCTATAATTTTTGCCGTCTTTGTTAAGTCGAAAGAATGTATAAAGTCCAAAGAAGTTTTTGGAATATCTTGTGTCCAACTTACCTGGTTTGGTTCCTTGGTTTTGTAAACTGCGTCCCAATGATTTTGAGCTGTCTTGTCCATAAATGCAAGGTCGTTAAATTATTTTCAATGTTGTGCCGGATGTCGTTAAGGGTTGCACGCAACTCAGGTATTGTAGGATTGGAAACTTTGGTATTCGACCATATTGACCATCTCCTTACTTACTCACCCATTTACCGGAAAATCGAATGCCCACTCCAGCGGAGTAAAAAACGTCCAACAAAAGAAATTGCAGCAGTGCTGCCGAATGTGACGCTGGTTTTTATGGGCCTGGTATAGGATTTCGGAAGACAGGATGTACAGAAGCTTTACGGCTCACATCAATGCACTCTTTTTTAATAGTATATACGGAAGGGAAAAAAAAGGCTTTGACTATATGATACGCCACGTAATTGCGATACCTTTAGGTACAAACTTATTCACCCATTAAATTCAGCACCATGGCAAAAACAAAGAAGGCAGCACCGAAAAAAGCCACAAAGAAAACCGTACCTAAAAAAGCGGTAAAGAAAGCCGCACCGAAGAAGACTGCACCGAAAAAAGCCGCACCGAAAAAAACTGTACCCAAAAAAGCCACGCCGAAAGCAGCACCCAAAAAAGCAGCGTCCAAAACGACTGTGAAAAAAGCGACACCCAGGAAAAAAAGAAAAATCAACCCCGCGCTGTTAAAACCGTTGACGCCCAGCCCCGCACTGGCGGATGTAATCGGTTCCAAACCGGCTTCGCGCCCGGATATCATCAAAAAGATATGGGACTATATCAAAAAGCAGGGCTTGCAGGACGGTAAAAATAAGCGCATGATCAATGCAGATGATAAACTAAAAGCACTCTTCGGCGCCAGGTCTCAGGTATCCATGTTCGACTTAGCAAAGATCGTCAGCACCAATGTAAAATAGCGGCCGCAACGATCAATATCATTGCACAGTGCGGCGCAAATAATAGATGACCACTGAGTAGGGACTATCTTTCTACATTAAAAGCGATACCGCATCTTTAGTCAAAACGACAGTAGGTGATCCTGCTCATCGTACTGGGCTATGAAGGGCTGCGTTCACGCGAAGGCAAAACATGGCTCATGGCAACACCGGACGAAAGTTAAGAGTGAATGCTGGTTGAATCAATGCACGGGACCTTTGAAGATTTTCTTCTTCCTGGCATCTTCCTTTTTGGCATCGATGTAGTTGAGTGTAGTGAATTTTTTTGCAATACTGCAAAACAGAAAGACGGATTGGATGTGCCCCCTTGGCCAATGCTGATCACCTGGTTCTGGTTGAAATAGTGGTCCTGGCGAAATTGCACCGGCTGCACGCCTGGTGGGAGCTACCGGTTCCAGCAGCAGGTATTATCACCCTGCTATGGAATTGTGCCGGCATCGGAACAACCAACGGGTGAGCATTCTGTTTGGATTATTGTTATCTATGAATGAACCTTAAATTACCGGTGCCCTTCATCGTAATTATTTTCAGCGATCTGTTTTTTTATCAGTTAGATCGTAGCGTTAAAGAATACTGCTGATCTCCTTACCCCGGCTGGTGCTGAAAACAATACCCGTTCGCGATCCTGGTAAAATGCCTGCACCGTGTGCCTGCCTTAGTCATACCCTTGCATTGCACCCCCTTACCCGTTCCCTGCGCTTTGTGTGTGCTTATCGTCTTAACTTTTGGCGGCTTGCAGATAGCACATGGCCCAAGTCCCAGCTTGAGTGCGGCTTCAATCGTAATCTCATGCGACGCATTCTTCACCATCCGGCAGTTTTCAAGATGATATTTCTTCCCTGACGGTGTTTTATAAACATTCTGGCCGGCCGAATACAAATGTGCACAAACGCCAATGAAAAGTAGTAAAGTTATATGTCGAAATTTCCTGTGCAAATTGTTTAATATCACTTCATCGCGAAGATAAAGCTCCCAATACAAAACGACTCAAAAATCGTCAGAACGGCAAGCATCACTTTCAGGCAAAGGTCTGGCGTTGGTTTTGAAATTAATTGAAGTTTTTGGATGCCTTGTAAAAGGAGAAGATACTGTTGGTGCTTCGTCAGAAAACAAATGCATTTTTTAAGCGTTAACTTTCTTTGCTGAATAGCAGCTCACCCGTGAAATGTTCTGGACGCTATATCAATACAAGTGGAAAATCAAGGGGAGAAAAGATAAATTCATTTCTGCACTCCCGGTCTTTCTCTGCGAGAAGGGATAATTGAATTGAATAGCAATTATGATGAATCTAAATGCCGGTATAGCTGATATTATAGTCCCTGCAATTTCAGGTTTTTATTGTCTTTTCATAATGCCATTGAAACAGTTAAATTATCCTTTTCACGTATTAAACATTAGATCTTTACGGACCATTCCTTTTTTATGTTTTCTACCCCACCAATATAAAAACCCGGTAACCGGAAGACTGGTAACAATTACTGCTATGAAAAACAGTGTTATCCTGCCGGGCAATCCGAAAATGGCACCTGTATGAATATCATAGTTCATACGTTTGATATAATCGGCAGTAGTGCTTGCATCGGTATAATTGCCCCATACATAGGCGCCTGGAAACTCTTTTCCATTAAATTGATCAAAATAGCGGAAGTCTGTTTTGTATAATGTTTTTTTTTCAGGATTGGCTCTTACCAGGATTGCACCGTTTTTAGTGGAAGGCAAAACAAACATCACCGATGCATACTTTTCATAAAGATCCGGTGCTAACTGTTTCCAGACCAGATCAATGGCCGCTGGATGTTTACCGGCAATCCCTGTTGAATCGGAAATTGGCGGACCTGTCTGAACAATGGAATGCTCAAAACCTGTATACTTATAAACAAGATCAGCAAAACCTTTCCAGGTAAACATTAAACCGGTAAGTGCTGAGAATATTACGATCCAGCTAATGTAAAATCCCAGCACCTTATGCAAATCATAATTTAATCGTTTGGGGGAGGCTTTCCACATGATCTTAAAACCTTGTTTTGCATTTTTTATTTTCCGGGGCCACCATAAAATGATCCCTGAAATCAACATGAAAATAAAAATAACTGTGCTCCATCGTATAATGGTATGCCCTTTAGGAATCAACAGTGTTCGGTGTATTTGCAAAGCAACACTCAAAAAATCTTTCCCGTTGTCGCGCACTTTTAAAACCTTTCCATTATAAGGATTGATAAAAACAGCATAACTGTATACATCCGTTTCTGTAAACAAAGCCATAACAGCCTTGTCTCTTGCATCATAATAAATTCTTTTTAGTGACTTACCGGGTAAATGATCTTTAGCGATCTGTTGAATACGCGAGGGCGTTAAAAATGGTTTTTCTTCCGGCTTAACCCACCGGTATGATTGCAGATTTTGCAGCTCAGGAGCAAAACAATATACAGCACCGGTCAGCCCCACAATAAATACAATGAGACCACTGGAAAGGCCCAGCCACAAATGAAGTTTCCTGACTATTTTCTTTAATGTCATATTGCTTTTATATGAAACAAATAGTCCCGGAGACCGGGACTATCCATCATATTCATGATTAAAGTTACAGCTTCACCTGCAGTGTCAGCCGGTAGGAAGCGCCTTTGCCCTTTGTATAGCTATCATTAAAAGCTCCATATTGAGAACGTGCCGTAAAATAATCTGTATTCAGCAAGTTTTCAATCCCTAAATTCAAGGACGTACTTTCATTAAGATGATATCCTACAGAGCTATTGAATAAATGATAACCTGATACCGGAGCTTTGTAAAAATCGTACGAACCACTGTTGTTTCTGGCAAAACGATCTCTGTTCAAAATTCCGGTATATTGAAGCAGTACATTTAATTTTCGGGGTATCAATGTATAATCCAAATAACCGGTTAATTTAGGCGCCGCAATCCTTTGACCGGGCAGATACGCATCTTTATCGCCGTCATATTTCCCATCGTTGTCTGCATCCAGTTTGCCTTCAACATAACTATAGGACATGCCCGCCTGTAGATTCTTTAATACCTGCATATCGGCAGACAGTTCAAAACCATAAATACGTTCCGGCGTTCTTACTACAACAAAAACACCGTTATCATAAACACTGGCCGCCCCCAGGCTTGACTTACTGATATAACCTGTGGCTTCGAACCGGAAGTTTTTAATTTTAGATACAAAACCAGCTTCATAATTGTTGACTATGACGGCTTCGGTATTGATTTTTGAGATATCATCCACCCTCGCTGACCGGAGTACCAGACCGATGTCGGACACGCTGAATCCTTGCGAAAAACTTACATAAGGTGAAAAATAACGGGAAAGGTTATAACGAAGGCCAGCATTAGATACCAATGTATTGTACTCCAAATTACCGCCTTTAACATTCATGGATGGTGTTACGGCACCGGTTGCTGCATTCTTTGTGGGTAATGTTGCATAATCTTCTACTCCAATATCAGCCTTTTCATACCGAAGGCCTCCTTTAAATATAAACTTATCAAAAAATGTAAATTTTGTCTGCACAAACGGGGCCAGATTCAGCATGTTCATTTCAGGTACCCAGATCCTGCCATCTACCAATGGCTGCGATGTTACATCCCTCTGAACATCCAGTCCATAAGTAAAATTCGCTGCAACATTATTTAATAACAGGGGTGTGTTTAATACAAGGCGGGCTCCATTTTTCCTGGAAAGGATACGGGAAATACCACCATCTACAAAGGTCTCAGAATAAAAGAAAATGTTATCAACACTTTGATAATACACATCTGCATCATAACGGGTATTTGCTATACCCGTGTTTCCCGAGAACTGCAAGCTAAGATTGTGATTACCTCTGATTCCCTGAGGAACACCAATGGCCTCTCCCAATTTGGCAGAAGTTTTGATGCCGGATTTATAATCACCTAAAACAGTTAAATAATTGGTGGATTGACGACTGCTGAAAAAATTGTAGGTGGCCTGAACTTTATGGTTGGCATTGAAATCATAGCCTAATTTAGCAAATGCATTATAAGAGTCTGTTTCACCAAGACCATATATAGGAGGCAACACATCCCCATCTGCATCCTTATATTCACCGGTTTGTTCATACACACCACTCACGACATAGCTGAACCGGCCTTTATCACCATAAAACATCTGACTGAATCTGGCACCTGTGCTGTTGGAGCGGTTAACCAGTGACCCCGTAGTACCTAAAGTAGTATGGCTGTTTATTAGCTTGCTGGATTTCGGATTACGGGTAAAATAGTTGATAAGCCCTCCTGCAGCCCCATTGCCATATATCGCAGTAGCTCCCTTGACAACCTCAATGCGCTCAACGACTGCCGGATCCAGGGCCCGGATATCCATTCCACCATTACGAAGGGGAGTAGATTGAGGAACCCCATCCACCATAATAAGCAAGCTGCGACCTCTCAGGGTTTGACCGAAATTGCTGCTCAGACCTGTGCTGGGCGCAAGACCCGGAACACGATTTTCAAGTATATCGCCCAGGTTGGTGGTCATTTGGATGTTTTGTTCAATGGTTTTTAACCCTACAATAGTCACCGAAGAGGGTACTTCATCAATCGTTTCTTTAGTACGCCCTGCAGAAACGACTATTTCCGACAATTCCGTTTCCACACCAGGTAATTGAATAGAAATTTCAGTTACTCTTCCTGCTCTGACGCTGACTTCTTTTTCCATTGAATGAAAGCCAATATTTGAAATTTCAATGGTATAATTTCCGGGAAGGATATTTTTAAAAGTAAAGGCTCCATCATTGCCAGACAGGACAGCCGTTTTTGTTCCTCTTAAAACAATAGTTGCAGACCCCAAAGGTTTATTTTCTTTCGTGCTGATGGTTCCTTGTATACTTCCAACAGCAGGTGTTTGCTGGGCAAAACATGATAAAGAAAACGCAAGAAGCCAAAAAGAAATAAATAGTCTGTTCATAATCATTGATTTTTTCGCATCATTGGTTGCAAAAATGATATAAAGACTTCCCGCATCCATTCATATTCCGGGAAAAGTTTTTTCGAGAAGCGGAAAAATCAAATGAATAAAATCCGGGATAAAAAACAAACCAATATTTTAATACAAAACACATTCACTCCAAAAAGAGGTAGTTCCGGAAATTGCCGGTTTTGCCTGTAGACAATGAAACAGAGGTTGTGAATTACCTTTTTGCTTACAGAAGTGAAAGCAAAAAATAGTATTGCGAAAACGGTATCGCGGCGAAAGGCTTAAATAGAAAGCAACTGGCTTTTAATATTTTGGCGAACAGGTTGGTCAGTCTTAAAACACACCTTGACAACATTTTACTTTCCCAACTTCTTTCTAAGAAGATTAAACAGTTCTTTATGCTTACCTGGATTCTTGTCTTTCAATTTCTACAAAATTTTGTGATTTCCAGTTGATGGAAGGGAAACGCTGAAAATCATAAATACTCCAGTCAGGTTTTACGTTTTTTACAGTTGACAGAAATGCTTTTGTCTCTATCGGTCAAATTCTGATGGATAGTGGCAACAAGGGTTTCTCTTATACTTTCATATTCTGTTTAACCAAACGCTTCGTCTGTCATGCCCGGGAACTGATTTGAAAGTGCCGATTGCTGATCCTGAAAGTTGGGGATAATCACTTAGCTGATGGGACTGCCGCTGCAAAGCAGGCAAAGTAAAAGGCCCTCTTTGATTTCTTGCGTGAAGACTTCCTTTCGTAGCATATATTTTTACATCTAACAAATCCCGCGGATGCTGGCGATCAAAGGCGGCAATTGTCTTTCCGAGAAGTAGTTGCCACACCGGTACGACGGGCATTGTACAAACGCTTCAAATGAGAGTCTGCCTTTTCGCACACTCATAATACGGATCTACAACCTATTTTAAACTGATTCAAAGGAGCGGTTTATTTTTAGGCAAATATTGGTACCAATAGTACGACCACTAGACTAAATTTAAACTTAACTTGGTTTAATTCGATAACAAAGGTTTAAACGGGTATTTAATCCTCCAAGTTTTTCTTTTCCATGCCAGCAATCAAATTCTTCAGCCGGAAATCACCATGCATTTGCGCTCAGTAGAAATAACAGATATTGTAGGTATTGCTGACTTCCTAATGATTCAAGCCTTTCAAAACAACTGTAGCATTTACCATCCCCTCAATCATAACTATCAATATTTCTGATCATTCTTTGCAAAAACCGCTTTACATTTTCTTTGGATACGGGTTCTACCTTGTCACTTGCTTTCTTTAGGCTTTCGGCGCTGAATCCTTTCTGGTTTTTATTGGAGATACTGGAGCATGTTTTTTCCAGCAGGCTTTTATAGGTTTCTGTGGGCGTGCCTCCCGAATCCACAAAAGCCTTGTGCAACAAATAAATTTCCGGACCCTTGAACGACAAGTGGATAAATTGATCGGCATGTCCGTTGACCGGCTCTGTTGGTTTCTTCGGAAGCTCAATGTTCAGAAATTTTATTTCCTCATCGATCCATAAATTTAATTGTTCCCTTAGTGAAGGCTCAGCAGGGGACAGGCAGGAACTTTTCCTGGTAAGCTGTTGATTGATGCGCTTTTGTTCAAGATGAAGGGTGGCGATTTTTTCTTTTTTGCTGGATAGGGCATCTATCCTGGTTCTTAACTTACCGGTTAGAAAGTCCACGTAATCCTTATTATTGAAATTGAAATAATACAGGGTTTCCAATAATTTTTCTTCAGACAGCAAATACGCATCAGCCAATAGCGCATTCATGATCTCCTTGTGGTACGCTATTTCATGATAACTAACCGGAGCTTCATTGATGGCAGAGCACCTGCAAAAATGGTTGACCAGTATCTTTGCCAGCCCCGAACAGACTTTAGCTTTCTTCATCCTTTCCTTCAGCAATTCCCTGCGATCCTTGTTCTGTTCTACAAAGTTTGACAAATAGGCAATGGGAACTTTTTCGTGCCGGTTAAAATAATGACAAAAGAAGGTCTCAATAAATTGCAGCGTACCTTCTAAATGTTGACTTATTTGTTTGTAAATACATTCAATGTCCTCATTTATCTTAGGGTGTTGCTGATACTGAAAGAGTTTGTCCAGCAGACGAACGAGCATGGTCTGGGTTATATGGATCAATTGGCGCTGGTCAACGTTCTTGCCTTCATTCACAACAAGGACAATCAGGCGATTTCTAACCAACTGCTCCTCACTTGCTGACCGGCTAATGAGGCTGCAGGCGGTTTCCCTGTCCATGCTGAAGACCTTCCCGTTGTCGGGATTTAAGGTATCGTTTACGAGCGCATCCCAATGGTTTAACACGAAATCCATAAATTAATTTGCATTGAATACTTTGTGCAATTGATGTTGTACAAAGTTCAAGAGGATTTTCAACAAATGAAATACGCAACTCCGCCTAAATCCTTACGCAAAAGAGCGTATTTTCAAGTCATCTGTGGGATGTTCATTGCATCAGACGGGCAGAGCGGGGATGCTTTCGAGTTTATTGATCAGTTCAATCTTATTGGAAACGGCTAACTTTTCAAAAATGTTCTGGATATGCTTTGTAACGGTTCTTTCGGAGATATACAAGGATTCACCTATGCTTTTATATTTATATCCCTGGCAGACCAATTTAGCTATATCCTTTTCCCGCAGGGTTAAATTATAAATCTGGCAGTTTCGTTCAAAGCGCTGCTGATCAGTTACCGCGGGCAGATCATTATTTTTATTTGAGCTGGCTAGTGCTGCTTTCAGCAAGCTCTTCTTCTGGCTGGAAAAGACAGCAAGCAAGGAGTTGATTTTTTGGATGAGCTCACTTATAGAAAAGGGCTTTTGGATAAAGTCAATGGCGCCGAGTTTTAATCCCCGAAGTTTATCCTCCTTGGTTGATATGGCACTCAGAAATACAATCGGTATGTGTTTATAGCTGCTGTCATTGGATATTATCTTTGCAAAGGCGTAGCCATCAAGCTTGTCCATCATTACATCAGAAAGAATAATATCCGGCAATTGCTGACGTTCCTTTAATAGCTTAAGCGCTTCGTTGCCATTGAGGGCAACAAGCACGTTGTAATACTGCCTTAGTTTCATTTGAAGATAACTGGCCATGCTAATATTATCCTCAACAATGAGCACGAGATGCCGGTTTATATCCTCTTCTGACTCAGGGATCAACCGGTCAATGCCAATATAGACCGGTCCTGTCTTATGCGTTGTGATGACATCTTCCTCCTTTAATTGATACCTGGTCAAAATCACTTCTATTTCCGTTCCCGGCTTTACATGGGGAGCGCTGGTAAGATAAACTTCTCCTTTCAGATCTTCAACAACCTTCTTTACAATGGGAAGGCCCAAACCCATCCCCTGGAAATTTCCTTTGGCATTGCTGATCTGGAAATAGGGTTCAAAAACTTTTTTTTGTAAACTGGCAGGAATCCCAATACCTTCATCTTTTACCCTAAAACCAAGTCGGTCACCTTTTTCCCGTAAAGTGATTTCGATACTGCCGCCCTCAAAAGAATATTTAATGGCGTTTTCCACCAGGTTATTTACAATTCGATTGATTGCCAGGGGATTTGCTTTGGTGTATATGTTTTTTTCAATATCAGATTTGATCTTTATATTTCTTTTAACCGCATATTTTTGAAACAGGATCAGACTGTCCTGGATGATCTCACTGCAATTTATTATAATAAGGTCGTGATTGTAAATGGAAAAGCCTTTGCTGAATTTTTCAAGATCAAAGAGGTTGCCGATATCCTGTGATAACTTGTCAAAGCTCCTTTTTACGAGGAAAAACTCTTCTGATTTTGGATTTTGGCTAAGATAATCTTCAAGGTAGTTGCCGATAAGCGTGAGTGGTGTTTTTGTTTCATGGGCCAGGTTTACAAAAGTGTGGATCCGTTGTTCGTTCAGCCGTTCCAATTGAATGGTTCTTTTTTCAACTTCATTTTGAAGGCTTGTATTCCAGTTCAGTAGCCTGGCCTCCGACTCAATGAGTTTCTGGTGTTCGGTTCGCGTTACCCTGATATGTCTTTTTACGTGCAGTCCCAATAGAAGTAAAAAACCTACATTGGTAAATATCGCTTCTGTTGCCTGTCCTATATTGAAATAATCAATGACCGGCAATCCTACCCATGCGGCAATACTCATAAACAATATACTTGCTTCTTCTTTGAATGCTTTGCTGGCAGATTTGTTCCCGTATTTAAACCGTATGGCTGAATTTAAGGAAAATACGACCCATACCGCATAAGCCACCGGCAGGATAAGAAACTGTTTTGCCAGCCCAAGATTATCTGTAATGCCGAATGCGGTAATAAAGATCAAATAGGGGAGGATAAGAAAAAGATATACACCCCTGTAAACATGAAATTTCATTTTTTCAAGACCAAATGCATGGTATACATAATAGGGGAAGTAGCAAGGGGTAATAAAACCGGTACCGTAGGCAATGCTGGTTTGAACAAAATAAGAGCCGGGCAGGTTAGTGTCCGGGAGCAAGCCTCCGGAAACATTGTAGATAATGAGCAATAGGATCAGAAAGACATTGAGGTAAGCCTTCTTATCGTCTGGTCTGGCAAGCCTGTAAACAATCAGGTAGAAAAAGATTACGATTTCTATGCACACAAAAATGAATGTGGCAATATGCATCTCTGTTCCAGGCAAAAGCATCCCTTAAGCTTCTTTCTTCATGCAGAATAAATCATATCCAAAATCGAGTTTGTTGTATACGGTAAACCCGAACTTTTCATACCAGGGAATATTCCTGAGTGTAGAGGTTTCCAGGTAAATAGGTCTTTGTGTCTGCATTCCAACATTGATGATCTCATTCAATAGGGTGGAACCTAAGCCATTGTTTTGGCTGGAAGGGTTCACTCCAATAAACCATAAATAAAGCATAGGGCTTCGGGGATGCAGTTTTTTTATCGTTGCCTCCCTGGTCATTGCCTTTGGGAGATTTGCGATGCCTGTACAGGAAAAGATCAGCTTTATATCCCGAAAAACAGATTTAAGGGTTGTCTTTTTTTTATCCGGCATGATCAGCAGTGCACAGCCCGTCTTGTCGTCCGATAAATATACCGATCCATACTGGTAGCATACTTCAAAGGAATAGGACATCAGTGCCTTCATTCTTTCAGTTCGCCTGCTATCTTGTTTTACAATATAATCTACACTTTTATTTCCCTCGAAGGCACGGGATAGAATGTTTACAATGGATGCTTTGTCCTTATAAGCTGCCGTGATCATAACTTTAATTTAAAAAGTGAAATAGCAAAATGCGGGCAAGGGAAGATAGAGCCGGAGGAATTTGAGTGGTTAAAAATAATCAATATGGCCGCGCCATAGGTTTGAAGATTGAACTATTTGCTTCGCAACCGGGAGCATATTACGTTTGAATGCCGCGGAGACAGCTTTATAATAATTCCGGCATATTAGAACAGGTAATTTTTTTTATCTTATATTGTAAAATACCTTTCGGTATATAACCTATTGATAGAACTTATTTATCAGCTTACCGAAAATTATGCATATTGAATTGTTTCGGGATGATAATATTCCAATAACACTGAACCTCACTTCTACAGGCAAAAACCAGGATGTATTGCTTAAAGGAAGCGTTCTGCGGTCTCACCACAGTGCTTTCAGTTCCCTTTTTTTACAGGAATATGAAACGGAGGCCTGTTTGGTATATTATGGATATGCGCAGTCACTTATGGATCATGAGATGTACTTCAATGAACGCCGGGATGGTGTTAGGTTAATGGGAGTAATGAAACAGTCAATTAAACTGCAGGAGAGAAATACAATTACCATAAAGCCGGGCCAGTTTATTTTATTGGAAGGACGCGGTCAAACGGTTCGTTTCTTTTTTGAGAAAAATAGGCAGTACCGTGTATTCAGTTGCTATTACAGCCAGGATATATTAACCAGGCTTGGGTTTGAACCGGGTTCCCTCAGGCATAAGGTTAGGCCGCGTGCTTTTACCCCTGAAATGTCAGCGGCAATATTGCAAATGTCTGCTGCATACTACGATACAGAGTTATTGAATTTTTTTTATGAGAATAAATTAAGGGAATTATTATTCATGTCCCTGGCGTATGAAAAGAACATCCCGGCTTTCACCTATAGCAGCGAAGACATTGATACCATATATGCGATCAACACCATGATTACCAACAACTATATGGATCATTTTTCCATTCCTGTCATTTCAAAGGAGTATCGCATAAATGAGTTCAAACTCAAAAAAGGATTTAAAGATATTATCGGTACAGGTTTATTTGAGAAATTACTGGACACCCGCCTGGACAGGGCAAAACAGTTATTATCGAAAACCAATCTTCCGGAAAAAGAAATTGCCCGCTTAACCGGTTACAGCCGGCTCACGAGCTTCATTACGGCATTTCGGAAGCGCGCGAAAATGACTCCCCGTGAATTCCGGATTCAGAGTAGGTAAAACCCATGCGTTATATTGCTACACCGTTCATACTCCTGCTTTCAAAACTTTTGTTCCTTTTTTCGAATATTTATAGAAAAAAACTGTCAATGATTCTTCCCAACTTTGCAAAGGATAGCGAATAATAGATTGTTTGAAAATTTAGCAACGGAAACTTTCCTTCATCATTTCAATCAATTGACATGAGCATTAAGTCCCGGGCCACTATCTTGGAAATACTATCCTCGCTATTGATCCTTGTTTGGGTATACGCCGCCTTTAGTAAACTCATGGATTTTGAAAAGTTCAAACTGGTACTATCTTCTTCACCACTAATTGGCTCATATGCCTCCGGCATAGCAGTGGGATTGCCTTTTATTGAGCTATTCATCGCAGCGTTATTATTCGTTCCTAAGTACAGGTTGTGGGGATTTAGCGCTTCACTCATTTTGATGCTTGTATTAACGGCTTATTTGGGTTATATGGTAGCTTTTGTACCTCATCTGCCCTGTTCGTGTGGTGGCATATTAGAAAAATTGGGCTGGAGAGAACACCTCATTTTTAATAGCTGCCTGACGATTGTTGTAAGCGTTGGTTTATTCATTTATAGTAGAAGCAAATTTTTATTGAAATAAATTCCGGATAACTGTGGCCACAGTTCATTCGGCAGGGGTAGCTGAAAACCTGTAGAAAAGAGTAGGTATTTTTTTGATAATTAAACTTTACAATCATGAAAAAATATTCATCAGGCATAGCGGCTATAATACTGGCAATATGCCTTTATTCCTTT
>JGI26528J50254_1001338_pt1 | contig 13701 bp, 10 predicted proteins | sample ThiBiot_300_plan_FD_50254 | JGI IMG/M metagenome (IMG submission 50254)
TTGGAATGATACCTGCCATCGATGGGCGATACGGCTGTGAGTGGTGATAAAATCATGAGAATGGTTTGTCTTGATCGGACGCGCAAAATTAAATGAATAAGCCATAAGAATGTATCCCGGTTTCTATGGTCCCAATATTCGATTCTGGAGAGCGGGAAGAAATATAAAACGATGTCTGTGTTATCAGCAGAGGAAATTTAATAAAAAGATCATCACCTTATTAGATTCACAATCCCTTTCAGGTTTACATCTTCGCACATTGTTTTTCCTGTGACGATATAAACGTAGGTGCCCGTATCCTGCGGTTGCCCTTTGAATGTACCGTCCCAGCAATCATTTGGATTAGTGGTATGAAAAATTAATTGTCCGAAACGATTGAATATTCTGAAGTCGAGATCTGTAACCGGCCCCAAGCCGCTGACTCCAAAACAGTCGTTAATTCCATCCGAATTTGGTGTAAATGCATTCGGTAAACCGGCAAATCTCTTCCCGGTATAGAATACCTGTACTGAAACGGTATCCGAATTCCTGCACCCGTTGTCTCCTGTTGTCGTTACCGTGTAAAGAGTGTTTGAAGTTATTTCGGCGATGGGATTTGCAATATTTGGATTGTTTAATCCTGTCGACGGCGACCAGATATAAGAAACCCCTGTTCCTCCGGCATTCAACCGGCTAAAGGGATTGACACAGGTGATGTCGTTTGATTTTGAAACGGTAAGTAAAGGAACCGGCAAAACCGTAATCACAGATTGCAGCGTATCTGTTTTGCCGCAGGTGTTTTCGGAGATAATGACGGAATAGGTTGTTGTACCCGCAGGCGATACATGAACTATATTATTCGTCGGATTGTCGACGGAATCCGCAGGTATCCACTTGTAATAATCTCCTCCTGCTCCGGTGATTGTCGCTTCACTGTACTCACAAATGGTTTCGTCTCCTGAAATACTGAACACTGATTCCGGTCTGATGTTTATCTGAATGGAATCTTTATAGTCGCATGAATTCTTATCTTTTATTTCGAGGTAAAACATGGTATTGGAAGATAGTTTTACTGTGTTTGTAGATTGTTCGTTCGGATCATCGACCAGAGAGGCGGGAGACCAGGAAAAGCTACTGCCTCCTGTGGCACTCAATAAAACGGATGCATCCCTGCATATCAGTGTTTGAGCGGTCGGCTGAATTTTTTGAGCTGGAAATAAATCTACCCTGATCGAGTCTTCTCTGGCGCAACCTTCGGCTGAGGTAACGTTCACCATATACGTTGTTGGCTCAACGGGTGTGGCAATCGGACTGGCGGTTGACAGATCATCTAATGTGTTGTCAGGAAACCAAGAATACAGACTTCCGCCGCTGACATGAAGAGGAACCGGCGAACCGATGCAAACCGTAGTATCATTGGATTTGAGGATAACCGGTAATTTATTTACAGTGATTAAAACGGAATCTTTCACCGTGCAGGATGCATCTTTGATAACATCGACATAATATTTTGTAGTTACAGCAGGGGTAGAAGTGGGAGTGGAGCTGCCGGCATCGTCCAATCCTGTTGACGGTGACCATTGGTAGGTACCACCGCCATCTGCAAAAAGTTTTACAGATGAATTCTCGCAAATACTTGTGTCTTCGCTCTTGTTTATCTTATTTGAAAATATTTTCACGTTATTCAAAATACTATCCTTGCACCCATTCAAATCCGTTATGGTCAATTTTATATTAAAAGTTCCTTCTGTCGGGAAGTTGTGAGACGGATTTTGGATATCACTTTGACTACCTTCGCCAAAATCCCATTGCCAGGCCTTCACCGGCGGATTCTGAAGATATCCCAGCCCGTTAAAATCAACAAACTGACAATTAATATTACTCTCTTCAAACCGGACGGAATCGATATTTTTTTTGAACGGGACGTCATCAACAACTATCTTAAAACCGGGGATGATGATTCCATTCTGACCCGGCTCCGACCCCCACGGATCATTGCCATACCCGGTGTTGATACCATTCACTCCTCCCGTGATGACCGTTGTGTATTGTGATGGAATTGTATTTTGTAAGATGGTGATTACGCCACCGCCACCACCACCTCCGCCACCATGACGACCGTTGTAAGCGGTGGAAGTTTGATCAGCGCCTTTGCCCCCTTTTGCTTCTATATTGGTCTGATCCTGAATGGTTGTAATGTTGAGCGAAATTGTTCCTCCACCACCNCCTCCTGCCATGCCGTCTTTTGCATCTGCGGGAGTCGGAGCCTCGGTTGCATTTTCACCATTGGCTTTTATGGAAAACCCGTTGCTTTGCAGGCTGTTCGCAATGATAATTACGATGCCGCCTCCATTGCCTGCCGGGAATTCCGAAAGATCATTTGCCTGTCCCATTCCTCCTGCTCCGCCCGGAAAGAGTTTGTTTATGGCGGCGCTGTTGGTGAGAGATTTTCCTCCTTTGCCACCGATTTGTTCCGTGATGGATTTTAATGCTTCATACTGATCTCCGCCTGTTCCACCGCTGCCACCATTACCACCGCCCCCACCTCCGGCATTGTGTGCATTGCCACCGCCACCTCCGTTTGCCAAAGCACCGCGCCCGTATTCCTTCTCTGCGGAGATTGAATAAATTCCTTCTCCTTTTTCTCCTCCGTTATTTGAGGCTGCATTATAAAAATAGCCGGTTGCGTTTGAGGTAATTGTACTGTTCTGCAAACCCTGTCCATGCCTGAATCCCATACCTGTTACATCGATATCCGAATTCATGGTAACAGTACCTGCGGCATCGATAACCACTACGCCGCCTTTTGTTCCGTCCCATGGCAATGCAGTAAGCGTTTTATCAATCGTAAAATTTTGAAAAAACGGAACTCTTACCAACTGGACTTTCCCCTTTGTAAAGTTGTACGATCTTTTGAGTTGATTCAGAAGAGTGATGGTATTCCCCGACTTTTCTTTGATGATATTAAATTCATAATTCCCGGCATTGCCATAATCGGTGATCGTTCCGAAGGAAGCCATGTTGGAAGAATCAATCAGGGCCCCTTTCATTTGAATAAGCAAAACCGTATCGCCTGCATTGAAAGCAACAGCGTTATCGACCTGTAATTGATTGTTGCAGATCGCAGAGGCATTCAGAACAGCGGCGTAGTTGTTGATGGTGAAAGTTTCATCCTGAGTGGAACACAGAGCATTTACCTCATCTTGGTTTAGGACTCTGTTATAAAACCTGATGTCATCAATTGCACCTTTGAACCATTTAGGGTCATATAACCACCAGCTTCCGATAATAAAATCTGTATTGGTGCAAAATGTTGCCTTTGAAAATGGTGTTGAATTTTGACTAACCAGAACTCCATCAATATACATACGTTCAATTCCGTTTTCAAAAGTATTTACAACGCAATGCCATTCGTTTATTCCTATTTGTGGAGAAGACTGAATAGAATAATTATAGGTTGAGGGTACTTGTACAGAACAATTTCCCATTTGGTTCAGGACGCTGAAATAGGCTTTGTTATTCTCATGAAATAGCCCGGAATTAAAAGTTGCAGCTTCACCTCCCTGGTATCCAATTTTGCCAATGATGACCTGCTCTACGTCCATTTCGGTTTTAAAATAGTAGCAAATACTGAAAGCCGGCGTGGACAACAATCCATTGTCATGAATTATGATATTTGTATTCTTTCCATTGAATAATCCTGCACTGTTTGGATTGCCGAACCTGTCAGTTGTAAATTGAAAATCACCATTTGTAATTCCCTGTAAACCACTGCCGGAAGTATTGTTTGTATTTCCGGAAAATGAATAGTATAACACCAAACCAGCAGATAAGTCCTGTTGAGCTTCAGTTACCGTGCATACCGATAACACGAGAAACATCAGTGAAAAACAAATTTTCATCAGTCAGCTTTGCGTTTCAGATATTTGAATTAAGTATCTTCTGAGCAAATTAAATAAAATCCGGGTAAAGTGTAAAACACAATTTCTACCTACAATATTGATGAATATTAACCTATTCGGGTTGATTCATAATTTGGATGTCCCGGGTTAGACGATTTAAATGAAATATGACGGCCTTTTTAAACATACATGCTTAATTTTCCTTTTTGTACTAGCTTCCTATACCAATTTGGAAAATATTTTCTCAGGTACAACTTTGCTGTCCATCCAAAAGTTTGTGTATTAAACTTCATAAAATAAAAATCGCTTACTTCAGTAAAATTTAGAAAGGAAGGATATTTATCCTCAAGGTATTTTAAGGCCTTATCTCGTTTCCGTTTGTCTCTATTGAGTTTGCGCATCATGGAATTACCCAGCATTCTATACTTTTGAATAGTGACTCCTTCCATGTAATAAAACTTCTTTCCGTGATATGAAGCGCGAAGCCACATTTCCCAATCCTCAATGCCAGTAGTATCTCGCATATTTTCATCAAAACCTCCCAACTCATCAAGCATTCTTTTCCGTACCAGGCAACACGTGTCAATGTAATTATATGTCATGAGAGTTTGCAAATTGTAGGGTCTGGTATTAATTTTTCCTTGGCTCTCCCCGAAAATTTCTGACTCACCATAAACTATATCGATGTCCGGATGACTCTTCATGATTTCAATACCTGAGGTTAAGTATCCTTTTGTTAATAAATTGTCAGAATCAAGGAAAATCAGGTATTCTCCGGATGCTTTTTGGATCCCTTCATTTCTGGCACTCGCAACACCGCCATTTTCTTTTCTTATCAGTGTGTGTTTAGTTAATGAATCCAGAATTTCAAGTGTACGTTTATCATTGCTGCCATCGTCGACAATAATTATTTCGTGCAGAGCAGGGTTATAAACTTTTTCAACACTTTGAATAGTTTCCAAAAGATAATCTGCCATATTATAACATGGGATTATGATAGAAATGAGAAATTTGTACATTACAACGGCTTTAAAAAATTTGGTATCATTTGACTATTATTCTGGTCAGGCAAATATAGTTGTGGTCAGCCTTTCTATTAATTCTATTACTTCCATCCTATCAACAAACGTGTTTTATTTTGTATTTACAAGACACATGAACGAAGACTAAACTCAAAAAGTGAAAATATTATTTTCAGAAAAATAAATTTTAAAACCCGGAATGCCGGGTTTTGTTTCCTATAATTTCTTGCACAGGACAAGGTTATTAAGATACAAATCTTTCCTTTTCATAATAGATGGTGCAACTAAATTGAAAATGATCCCCAGAAGCAAAATGGGAAAACAGAAAATCAAAAAAAGAATATGTTTTACTATCGGAACCTTAGGAATGAACATATAGAGATAAAGTACCAGCAATTGGGTAATACACAGGGGAAAATTTCCGGTCTTTTCCTGGCTGATAATTTTAAAACCGTTCTTCTTAAGAAGATGTTTTATTCCAAAAGAGGAATAACGTGCATAGTCCCAGGGCTGCTCGTGTTCCGGCCATAAAAACGGACAAGTCAGTAAAAAGGTACCATCGGGTTTTAGTACCCGCCAGATTTCTTTAAGAATTTCATCAGGGTTAAAAATATGCTCAATTACTTCAGTTGACAATACGCTGTCAAATGTTGAATCCAATATCGGAAGTTTGTGACCATCATAATATATGTCCACTTTGGTATTTTTATAATTGTTACCTCCGCCTTTGTAATCCACCCCTGTATATTTTGTGGTCTTCCTGAACAGGTGTTCGTAGGGCTTTGTTCCACATCCGAAATCCATCAGATGCCCCGTGAGATCAGGTGAATATTTCTTTATTCCTTTGTAGATCCCACTTCTGATAATGAAATATGGATTATAGAAAATATGATAAAATGGAATGTTGAATTTTTCTTCAGTTCTGACGGGCATGTTCAAACAATATTATTTGTAAGGGCAAAATATATTTAAAGGTATAAAACCCTGATGGTCTTTTAACAGATGAAGTGTGTTTAATCTCTCATACAAAAGATATTGAGTTGTAAATCGTAAATACTATTTCCTCTGATTCCGGTGAACGGATGGGGATAAACGGGTCCAGCCTCTTTAATATAAAAATGAAAACCGGAATCATTTATTATCTGAAGTATTTCAATCAATTCTTTATTCTGATTGAAAGAACCGTGATACTCGATAAACATTCTTACTACGTTGTTGAGTTTTGGGTAGATGTCCCGGAGTACTTCATATTCTGCCCCTTCGATATCCATTTTTAACAGATATACTTTTTCAGTAAGGAAATCGGCCAGGCGGCAGGCTTTCACCTTCGACCCAGAGGATTGGTTTTCAAGGATTCTGCTGCTCATGTTTCCGTCCATTTCGAAATTCAGAAATGAATCTTTTGTCCATACAGCCATATTATAAGCTGTAACCTTTTCGGTTTTATAAGTTTTTATGTTGGTTTGCAAAAGCTCAAAATTCATTTTATCTGGTTCAAAGCAAAGAATTCTTGCTGATGGACATATCATTTTGAAATAGATCATACTCATGCCAATATGCGCTCCGCAGTCTATGACGTAAGCATTCTCTGGTAAAGACTGGTAATATATTTTATTGACAAAAATTTCCTGGAGGCCATTCAGAAAGTCGGGACCTCCCCTAAAGCTGAATTCTCTGCCCAACAATTTATAAAAATGGATTTTATTGGCAGGTAAATGCTTTAGGTATTTTTCATCGAACCATGAAATTTTGAACTCATCCTTTTTGTTTGTTAATAAATCTTTTATTCGCAGTCGGACTCCCTTAATAAGATTCTTTAAAAATGATGACTTTTTTACCATTTAGAAATGTATTCTGGTTTGTAAATCCACTTTAATCTGACCTTAATTCAGGGTTTCCCTTTTTTCGATAACTTCTTGCCATTTCTTTTGAAACAACTCTTTTCCAAACCTTTTTTTTGCTTCTTTGAAATTGTTCATCCCTATTTCGACAAGAAGATCGTGGTCAGCCATCAGCATCGACAAAGCTATAATTGAGTCTTCGACTACCATCTTCTCACCTTGTTCGTTAGTTATTAAAAATCCATTAACTCCGTCTTTGATATAATCAGGAATTGCATTGATAGCGGTTGAAACAATAGCTTTACCGAGTGCCATCATCTCCATCACTACCATAGGCAGGCCCTCATAAGCAGAGGTAAGCAGTAATACGTCAGATTCCTCCTGGATTTGTTTAAGTTTGTTACGATCTTCCACGTTGCCGTAAAAAGTACAATAGGGGTAGTCTTTTGTCTCAATAACTGAACTTACATCTCCAGCAAACGAAAAGTGAATAGGAAGATCTTTGTTGTATATTTTTTTTGCAATTTGGGCCACAAGATGTGCCCTTTTTTGCGGGGCTCCTCTTCCAATAAAAACGACTTGCAGTTCTTTATGATTTTTTATGACTGGAGTTGCAACGTCTGGCACCATATTATCTATAAAAACCATTCTTGATTTTAATGATGGGTCAATCCCTTGCTTTTCGTAGAAGGCCAGGGCATCTTTTAATAGTTTTTGTGTGCTGAATACTCTTACGTCTATATCTTTTAAGAATTGCTGTGAATAGTTGAACCATGTATCGAGATGACACAATTCTACCTTCCTGACATCCTTCCTTATCCAGGGTAACACTTTATGAAAATAAAGACTTTCACCTCCGATTACAACAGCATCCGTGGATTTATTTATCCATGCTGCTATAACTCCTCTGTAGAATACATTGATGAAATGATACCATTTGTAATCAATTTTTTTATGAATATCCCAAAGGGTTACCCCCTCCTTTTCAAATAATGGAAGGAATTTATTATTTTTTGGAATCTTACTAAAAATAACCACAGGCTTTAATTTTACGAACATTCGGGCCAGATCTGCGTTATTCATAATGGAACCCCCTATGTCTGCAGAAGAGGAGAAAATGAAGAGTTTATGTTTAGAAGAAGGTCTGAAGAATATGGATAAAACCTTCCCAAGTAAGACCAAGGGCAGGACAAATGCTTTTTCTATCTTTCTCTTTGATAGTGCTTCAGAGTAGGTCATCATTAAACTCAATTTGTAATTCCTTTAATTCAATTCGTCCAGTGCAAAAGAATCCGCTGAAGTTTCTTTCCGCTTTCCGAAAATTACTGCCCCAAGTATTGTCAGCAATACCAGGAATGTGGCAACGATACCAATCGTTCTTCCAATAAAATAAGATTCCGGGTGGAAGTCAAATTCTATCTGATGTTTTCCTGCCGGTAAATACATTCCTCTCAAAACGTAATCCGTCCGGAAGTAATCTGCAGGCTTGCNGTCGATGGTNGCTTTCCATCCCCTCGGATAATAGATTTCACTGAANACNGCTACCTGCGGCGAATTGCTCTGGTAATTGTAAGTGATTTTGTCATTGAGATAATCGCCAAGTTTGATAGTAGCTGTGGAATCATAAGCCGGATTTCCTTTAATCTGATCTTTATATTTTTCTTCCACCACTGCCGTATCTCTCAGATGGGTACTGTCCAATGCAATCATTTCTTCATTTGGTCCNGGTACAAATTTGACTCCTTTCACAAACCAGGCATTTCCGAATGCCTCGGGATTGAGCATGGCCTGTGGCTTCCCTGTTTGAGGATTTTGTACGATGAAATATTTGGTATTCAACATATCGAATACCTGTTTATTTCCTTTGCTGAGTTGGTGAAGAATCAAGTCATTGTACAATGCAAGTTTGGCCGGATGATACCCACCCACTGAATTAAAGTGATAGGATGTGGTAGCATCATTGTACGAATCGACGGTTTGGTTGAATACCCTGAAACGGTTGTGATCCGGGTCATTAAGAATCTGCTGGTCGGCCGTCGTTGTATTAAATACTTCGTTAACCTGGCTTTCATCAACATAATTGTTGTCATTCAGATACCGGGTGGCCACTCCGATCAAATCAAAACCGGATAAAACAATTAGACCGCCGAATGCAATTTGTTTCGACTTGATTTTTTCTTTGGTAAAGAGATATAAGATTCCCCATGCCAATCCCATCAGAATGATTGACCGCAAGAGATCTTTTCCCATATTAGACTTACGGTCGGATTGCAAGGCTGTAATGAGCGAAGCGCTTGTTTGCTGTGCCTGTTGCTGCAATTGTGGCGGCGCCTGTTGTCCCGTTGGTACCTGTTGTAAAAAACTTTGTTGAAAGTTTTCGCGAAGGGTTTTATCGTTAGGCCCTTCGAATGAACTCGTGAAATAAAACATTACCATCAGGGCCAATAAAACACCTGAAATAATACCTGTAAGTTTTAANTTTTTCCAGACTTCTTCTTCATTCAGATGTTTCGACATTTTATCAACAGCCAGTACTCCTAATAACGGAAAACATAGTTGTGGGATCACCAGAGCCATGGTAGGCGCCCTGAATTTGTTATAAAAAGGAAGGTGATCAAATAAGAAAAAGTTGATACTGCTGAAGTTACTTCCGTAGGCAAGTACAATGCCGATGATGGACGAAATGACCAGCCACCATTTGATCCATCCCTTCAGATAAACCAATCCCAGGATAAAGAGAAGACAGATAACNGCTCCGAGATAAACAGGCCCGGAAGTACCCGGCTGGTTTCCCCAATACGAAAACGAGTTTTCATAATTCAAAGCNTGTTCTTCGGGAACGCCGAGTGCAGTAAACTGATCGGTAAANTTGGTTGGCGCTTTAAATTCATCGCCTCCATTGCTACCACCATAAAGTGAGGGAACCATGAATGTAAATGTTTCTCCCAATCCGAGGCTGTAATGAAAGGCATAGTCTTTGTCGAGCCCACCCTTTGTTTTTACGGTTGAATCTCCAAGTGTCAATTCAGATCTCCCTCCGCGCATACTTTCTTTGGAATATTCATAGGTTGGTAACATGGTAGTAGCTGAACATGCAAGTCCTATCGCGGCGGCTATGATACCCAGAAAACCGGCTTTGACAGCCACCATCGGTTGCTTTTCCCTGATGCTTTTCAACAAAAAAGCAATGAACATCACAAAGGCAATCATTAAAGTATAGTAAACTATCTGCACATGGTTTTGCATAAGCAACAACGCGGACNACACGGTTGTAACTGCAAATCCGGCCCAGATTTTTTTTCGAAACATAAGCATCAATCCTCCCAATACTGCGGGTGCATAAGCGATCGACAACATTTGGGTATTGTGACCAACTGCAATAATAATAGGATCGAATGTGGAATACGCATAGGACAATCCTCCCAAAATCCCAAGCCAGGGATTTGCCCCGGCAACCACACACAGAAAATAAAAACAAATGCAGGCCAGAAAGAAAAAACTCACAGGTTGCGGGAGACCAAGCGTTGCAATGTAATGCAGGTAATAAGCCGTGACGCTTGTCCGGCCGTCCAGTGCAATCTGGTAAGCCGGCATTCCGCTGAACATGCTGTTTGTCCAAAGTGGGAAATGTCCATGCTGGTCTTTGTACTCAAATGATTGTTGTGCCATGCCCCGCCAGCCCTGGGTATCCATTTGCCGGAGTTCACGTCCCTGGTAAACAGGCTTGCAATAGATAGAAGCCACCNCNATAAATATGATGACCGCTACAACATGAGGCAGAAGCGATTTGAAATCGAATTTTTTCATTGAATNAGCTGCATTTGATGCCCGCAAAGTAATAGTTTTTCTATGAGATTTTTTGCTGTTTGGTTTCGGATGACAACTGCAAAAATGCTTTGCCGAGGTAACGGGTGATGTCGCCGGCAACAAGCGCCTCCTGTGAAATTGCNTGTGCGGCCAGATCGCCGGCTTTGCCGTGGAGGTAAACACCGAGCATGCACGACTCTTCCGGAGAATATTTTTGTGCCAAAAGGCCGGTAAGAATTCCTGTGAGTACATCCCCCGAACCTCCGGTTGCCATTCCGGGATTTCCGGTTTCATTGATAAACACATTTCCTTCCGGGGTAGTGATAAATGTATAATGACCTTTTAATACGATGAAAATTTTGAGTTCGGTTGATTTTTGAACAGCCAATGCTCTTTGTTCAAAATCATTTTTCGTTTTTCCAAACAATCTTTCAAATTCCCGGGGATGCGGGGTAAGGATACTTTGTCGGGGGATGATTTTTAAAAGTTCTTTATTTTCTGAAATCGTATTCAAAGCATCTGCATCAATAACCAGGGGCTTTTTAAATCCTGAGAATACCTGTTTCAGCAATTCTTTATTGGATGAAAACCTTCCAATACCCGGGCCAATGCCAATTGAATCAAAGTGTGATATATCGGGCGCTTCCGCAATATGATCTTTTCCCGAGACGGAGCACATGGCTTCCGGGACTGAGTTTTGAATGATGTCATACCCTTTTTCACAGGTATGGCAACTAACCTTTCCTGCACCCGACCGCAAACAGGATTTGGCAGCCAGTACCGCAGCTCCCATCATTCCATAGCTGCCTGCTATCAGGCATGCATATCCGTAATTTCCCTTATTGGCAAACGGATTCCGTTTTCTGTAAATTTTGCCGATGATGATTTCATCTGTTGTATTGTAAAAAGCACTTTCAGATTCTTCAAATTCTTTGCTCAGCCCTATATCTATTACCTGAATTTCTTTGAGAAATGGTGCATTTTCAGGCATGAAGAAAGCCGGTTTTTTTCTTTGAAAAGTCAGGGTGAGATCAGACTTGACGACATTGTTTTCACGTGAGGACCGGTCTGNAAACATTCCTGACGGAATATCGATGCTTACGATTTTAACTCCGGAATTGTTGATCTTCTCAAAAATATTTTTATAAAATTTATCAGGAGCTTTGTTAAGCCCCGTCCCAAACATGGCGTCGACTNCAATACCTTTTGTAAAGGATAATTCTGAGATTTCAGTTATGATTTGAGGATTGGTCAGTTTTTTTATTCTTTTCAGATTGGTTTGGTATTCTGAACTCCCTTTTTTGTCTGAAGAAAGATAAACATTTACGTCAGCTCCGTTTTCCAATAAAAGTCTGGCGATTACCAAACCGTCGCCACCATTATTTCCGGGGCCACAGATGACGGAAAATTTTTCATTTTTAAATCTCCAACTGATAATTTCAAAACACTTTTTAGCTGCCCGTTCCATCAAATCAACCGATGAGACCGGTTCGTGGAGAATGGTATAGGCGTCCCANTTACGAATCTGTTCTGCAGAAAATATCTTCATGCTTTGAAGGTAAGCCAATCCTGCCTTTTCTTCACGTTATAAATCGAGGTAACGCTGCCGGATAATATTGATATGATGCTGTGAATGACCTGCAATCACATAAAGCAGTGCGTGCACAGAAATCCGGTAGTCTAAAACCGAACCTGACTTTTTCAGATCGGAATCATTCAGGCTTTTAATAAAATGTCCGGTTGCGTTGCGTACAGCTTTAAATTCCTCAATTAAGTCACTCCAGTTGCGATCATTTGCATGTGAGTTTCTCGCATAATCATTCTCGTCAAAACCCGGCAAAATATTTTTTTCACCACGGGCCAAAGCCAGCGTGCGATAACAGAAAATGCGCTCGGCGTCGATCACGTGCTGAAGCACTTCTTTCACCGTCCATTTTTCATCGGCATATTTGTAAACTGATTGTACTTCGCTGATGTTTTCAAAAAATTGAAGCTGAGAAGCAGAAAGTTCAGGGATTATTTTTTTTATGTCATCTCCTTCTATCAGTTTAATGTAAGTATTGAAATAGGGAGGATAAGTAGAGATCTCAGGACGCATATTTTATGATTAATGGAAATAAAAATATGTTTTTCGAATTGGAGCGTGTGTTAAAATTAAATTAATAAGGATTTGATCTGCCATATTCGAAGGTAGTTTGGCGGTAACAGAAATTTCCAACAATTATTTTAAATTCAAAAATACCAAAGTAGCGGTAGTGAGCGTTTTTATACGAGTTTGTTCCGGCTGGTTTTTGTAAATATAAAAATTTGATAACCGGTGATGAGAATGACGACATCTGAAATGGATAAACTCAAAAGATATTTTGTGTTAGTTTTACTGCATCAAACAAGGCCTGACCCCATGTTAAGAAAAATATTGCCACTCATCTGCTTTTCTTTTATCCTGGTTTCCTGTAAAAAGGAAAGTGTATCGTATAAAACTGCAGCGGTCACTGATTATTATCCTTTGCAGGTCGGTACTCATGTTGATTACGATCTTGACAGTACACTTTTTATCAATTTCGGAACGAAGGATACCGTAGTCCACTGGCAGGCACGCGATATTATTGACGCACAGATAACNGACAATTTGGGGAATCCTTCTTATCGGGTTATCCGCTATATCAGAAAAGATGAAACCCAAAACTGGCAACCTACCGAAACTTATATGGTAACTCCTTTTTACGACAGGATTGAAACCGTAGAAAATAATCTGCGTTATATTAAGTTGTTTTCTCCCATCGTACAGGATTTTTCATGGAATGGAAATAAATATATAGATACCTACAGCACAGACAATGATTTGAATTACCTGGATGGATGGGATTATATTTATGACAGTGTAGGCCTGCCCTTGACGCTGAATTCTCTTTCGTTTGACAGCACGGTAAAAGTCTTTCAGCGGGACGAATTTTTAGGTCAGGATCCGGCAATTCCGGGAACGCAGTATGCAGAGAAAAATTTTGCCTATGAAAAATATGCAAAAGGAGTAGGGCTTATTTACAAAGAATTTTTGCATTGGGAATATCAGGGTGCACAACCCGGCCGCCCGGCCTATTACGAGGGTTATGGCATCAAACTCACCATCAACAATTTCAATTGATTTTTTTT
>JGI26528J50254_1001370_pt1 | contig 13478 bp, 9 predicted proteins | sample ThiBiot_300_plan_FD_50254 | JGI IMG/M metagenome (IMG submission 50254)
GTGCCGGGAACGGCTCGCCGCCGGGCACCATCAGCGGCAGGGTCAGCACGCCGGCCAGGGTGATGGCGCCGCGCACGCCGGCCACCGACATCGCCAGCACCACCCGCCACGAGGTCTGGTTCGCACGCTCCTCACCGCGCCAGCGCGCGCGCAGCAGGTTCCAGCGCAGCGACAGCCATACCCATACCAGGCGCAGCACCACCAGCATCGCGTTGATCGCCACCACGTAGATCGCCAGCCACCACCAGTCGCTGTGCCCGGTGACCGCGATGGTGTCCATCGCACGCTGGACGATGCCCGGCAGCTGTTCGCCGAGCAGCACGAAGATGATGCCGTTGAAGCTGAACTGCACGGTGCTCCACACCGCCGTGCGCTGCACGCGCATGCTGCCGCTGATGCGGCCGGTCAGCTCGACGTAGCTCATGGTGATGCCGGCGGCCACCGCGGCGAGGATGCCGGAGGCGTTGAACTCTTCGGCCAGCAGGTAGGCGGCGAAGGGGATCAGCAGGTTGACCAGCAGCGCCGCGCCCGGCTCCTCGCCGAAACTGCGCCACAGCCAGCGCTGGAAGGTGGACACGCCCAGGGTCACCGCCACGCCGATGCCCAGGCCGGCGAAGGCCACCCACAGGAAGGTCAGCGAGGCCTGCGCCAGCGAGAAACTGCCGGTCATCACCGCGGCCACCGCGAAGCGGAAGCAGACCAGGCCGGACGCGTCGTTGAGCAGCGACTCGCCTTCCAGGATGTGCATCAGCCGCTTGGGAATCGGCACCCGCGAGGCGATGGCGCCCACCGCGACCGGATCGGTGGGCGAGACGATCGCCGCCAGCGCGAATGCCACCGCCAGCGGCATGGCCGGGATCAGCCAGTGGATCAGCAGGCCGGCGCCGACCACAGTGAACACCACCAGGCCGAATGCCAGCTCCAGGATCGCGCCCTTGTCGCGGAACAGGCCCTGCTTGGGAATGCGCCAGCCGTCGAGGAACAGCAGCGGCGGCAGGAACAGCAGGAAGAACATGTCCGGCTCGAGCGCATGGCCGCGCTTGAACACGCCGGCGATCAGGGCGCCCAGGCCGATCTGCACCAATGGCAGCGGCAGCGAGAACGGCAGGATCCTCACCAGGTAGCCGCTGGCGACCACCGCCACCAGCATCGCCAGAACGACTTCGATCGTGTGCATGCCTCTCCACGAAGTCGCCACGATGGCAGCGACGGGTTGAACAACGCGGAAAAACTATCACAGGCACGCGCCGCCGCCGATGGGGGCGGCGGCCATCCGCGCAGCAGGGTCCGGACCTATGCCGCGCCGTCGAAGCGGTAGATGTCCATCGCCAGGAAGCCCATGTCGATGCCGGCATCGATGCGGCGTGCGCCGAGCCGGTCGGTGCCGGCCGCGCCCATGGCGAAATGCAGCGGCAGCAGGTGCTCGTCGGTGGGGTGCGCCTGTTCGGCGAACGGCGCCTGCCGGCGGTAGTCCAGCAGCGCCGGCACGTCGTCGGCGTGCAGTTTCTGCTCCACCCACTGGGTGAACGGGGCCACGTACGGCGCCTGTCCGCCCTGCGCGTAGTGGTGCCAGTCGTGCAGGTTGTGGGTAATGCTGCCCGAACCGACCAGCAGCACGCCGTCGTCGCGCAGCGGCGCCAGCGCGCGGCCCATCGCCCACTGGTGCGCGGGCCCCAGCGCCGGCTGGATCGACAGCTGCAGCACCGGGATGTCGGCCTGCGGGTAGAGGAAGCGCAGGGGCACCCAGGCGCCGTGGTCGAGCCCGCGCTGCGGGTCGATCACCGGCGACAGCCCGGCCGCGGCCAGCCGCGCCGCCACGTCCTGCGCCAGTTCCGGCGCGCCCGGCGCCGGGTACTGCAACTGGTACAGCGCCTCGGGAAAGCCGCCAAAATCGTGGATGGTCCGCGGCCGCTCCGCCGCCGATACCGTGGGCGTGCGCCCCAGCCAGTGCGCCGAGGCCATCACGATGGCCCGCGGGCGCGGCAGCGCGGCGGCCAGTTCGGCCAGCCGCGGACCGACCGCGCCGGGCTGCAGCGCGGTCATCGGCGATCCATGGGAGATGTACAGGGACGGCAGCGATGTCGATGGCATGGGGGACTCCAGGGGGAGGATGCGATGCCCTACAGGTTATTGCCGTGGCACCCGGCAACAAATAACCTCGGCATCAACGTTTTATTGCCGAAGCGGAAACAATGGACACCATCGATGCCATGCGGGTGTTCGTCGCGGTGGTCGAGCGCAATGGTTTCAGCGCTGCCGCCCAGGCCCTGGACCTGTCCACCGCCGCCGTCACCCGGCAGGTCGCCGCGCTGGAAAAGCGCCTGTCCGCGCGCCTGCTCAACCGCACCACGCGGCGGGTCAGCCCGACCAGCATCGGCGCCGCCTACTACCAGCGCTGCGTACAGCTGCTGGCCGAGTTCGACGCGCTGGAGGCCTCGGTCGGCGCGCAGGCGCTGCAGCCCTCGGGCCGGCTGCGGATCAATGCGCCGGTCAGCTACGGCATCGCCCGCCTGGCGCCGTTGCTGCCCGGCTATGCCGAGCGCTACCCGCAGGTGGAACTGGACCTGGTCGCAGCCGTGCGCCACCAGCCAGTCGAGCTGGCCTTCGGTCTCCACGCCCTCGGCGATCACCACCAACCCCATGCTGTGCCCCAGCGACAACAGCGCGCGGCAGATGGCCGCGTTGCGCGGGTTGCGTTCCACGTCGGCGACGAACGCACGGTCGATCTTCAGCGAATCCAGCGCCAGGTGCTGCAGGTAGGACATGCTGGAAAAACCGGTACCGAAGTCGTCCAGGGCCACCGCGATGCCATTGGCGCTCAGGCTCTCGAGCACCTGCATCGCCTGCGCCGGGTTGCGCATCAGGCTGCTCTCGGTCAGCTCCATCTGCAGCGCGCCCGGCGGCAGCCCGTACTCGGCGGCGGCGTGGGTGAATTCGCCGACCAGGTCGCTGTTGAACAACTGCACCGCCGAGACGTTGACCGCGACCGGCAGCCCGGCCCAGCCATTGTCGGCCAGCACGCGGCCGGCGCGCGCGGCCGCGCGGATCACCCAGCGGCCCAGCGCGATGATCTGGCCGGTGTCCTCGCACAACTGGATGAAGTCCGACGGCGGGATGAAGCTGCCGTCGGGCTGAGGCCAGCGCAGCAGTGCCTCCAGCAGCGCCGGCGAGCCATCGGCGGCATGCCGGATCGGCTGGAAATACAGTTCGAATTCGTCGCGCTCGATGGCCAGGTGGATGCGTCCGGCCAGTTGCAGGCGGTCGGCGTGGCGCTGTGCCAGCGCGTGATCGAAACGCAGCACGACCACCCCGTTCTCGCGGGCGGCATGGGCCGCCTGCGCCGCGCGCCCGAGCACCAGGTCGGCGCTCGCGCCGTCGCCGGGGTTGCCGGCCACGCCGATGCGCGGCTCCAGCTGGTGGAAGGAATCGCGGCCGCGCACCGGTTCGGACACCGCCTCGCGCAGCGCCTCCAGCGCGCGTTGCGGATCGTGCCCGTCGGCCACCGCCAGCACGAAATCCTCGGCCGGCTGGTAGGCCAGCAGGCCGTAGCGCGCGCCCAGCGCATCGAGCCGGGCAACCATCGCCTGCAGGACCTCGTCGCCGGCTTCGCGGCCCAGCGTGTCGGTGACCATCTGCAGCCCGCGCAGTTGCGCATGCAGGATGGTGTAGCCGGCGCCGCCGGCGTCCAGCCGCTCGGCCAGCGCTTCGATCGTCAGCAGGCCGGTGCCGGGGTGGTGGCTGGCACGCCAGGCCAGGTCGCGCTCGTAGGCCAGCCGCTGGCTGACGTCCTCGGCCAGCGCCAGGCAGGCCGGGCGACCATCGAACTCCAGCCGCGCCAGGTGCGCCAGTACCTCGAACCGACTGCCGTCGCGACGCCGGTGCACGCGTACCCGCGGCGGCGGCGAACTGCCGTCCCGGGACTCCTCCAGCGTGCGCTGGATTTCTTCCCTGGCTTCCTCCGGGCGTATGTCGAGGATGGTCATGGCGAGGAACTCCTCGCGGCTGTAGCCGTACTGCTCGATCGCGGCCTGGTTCACTTCCAGGAACTGCAGCGTGTCCAGGTCGAAGATCCAGAACGGCGCGGGATTGCGGTCGAACACCAGGCGGAACTGGTGCTCGGCACGCTGTACCCGGGCTTCGCTGCGCACCCGCTCGGTGATGTCGGTGACCGCGCCGGTCATGCGCGGATGCGGCCCCAGCCCCTGCACGCGCTCGCCACGCGCCGACAGCCAGCGCACCGAGCCGTCGTGCAGCACCAGGCGGAACAGCGCGTTCACCGCACGCCCGGCCTCCGTCGCCTGCTGGACCTGCTGGCGCAGCCACGGGCGGTCTTCCTCGTGCACGTGGTCGTAGAACTCTTCCAGCCGCGCCTGCCGCACCGGCAGCGCGAACATCCGCCGGGTCAGCGCCGACCAGTGCAGGGTGCCGTCCTTGCGGTCGATCGACCACGTCCCCACCCTGCCGACCTGGTGCGCCAGCGCCAGCTCCGCCGCGCCGGCGCGCAGTTCGTCGGCCAGCCGCGCCTGGCGCAGCGCCCCCCGGCGCATGCTGGCGTACAGGTACGCGAACCCGCACAGGTACAGCAGGTAGATGCCGGAGGCGACGTAGAAATAGGTGCGCCACGGCGCCATGACCTCGTCGTAGGACAGGCCGGCGAACAGGATCAGCGGATAATCGTGCGGCACGCTCACCGCGACGACCCGGCGCACGCCGTCCATCGGACTGGTCGCCACCCCCAGCGCCTGCACCTGGTCGGCGCCGGGCAGCGGGCGCAGCGGCCGTGGCAGCGGCCGCTCCACCGCCGACGGATCCAGGCTGTGCGCCAGCAGCGCGCCCTGGCGGCTGCTGATCGAGACCACGCCGCTGCGGCCGGTATCCAGGCCACTGACCACCCGCTGGAACACCGCCAGGCGCACCCGCGCCAGCAGCCACTGGCCGGGCTGCACCGGCACCGCGGTCAACAGCACCATGCCGCCGCCGGGAAGCGCCTCCAGCCCCCCAACGTACAGCTCGCCGGCCAGCACGCGGTTCTCCGGCACCACCCACTGCGCGAGCGTCGGATCGCCGCGGCCTTCGCCGACCGGCATGCCGGCGTCGTCGACCACGGTGATCGCGGCCAGGTCGGTATTGCGTTCGAGCGTGCCGCGCACGCTGGCCGCCAGCAGCGCCGGCGCCCGCTCCGGCACCTGCCGGTAGTACTCGCGGCCGTCGCGGGCGGCGCCACGCAGCGCACGTTCCATCGTGGTCAGTTCCGCCCGCAGCAGGCGGTCGCTGCCGGTCGCCAGTGCCATGCTCTGGCGCTGCGCGGCCTACAGGCGGCTGCCGCGGTCGTTCCACAACATGATCGCCAGGGTCGCCGCCAGCAGCAGCGCGATCACGGCGCCGAACACGGCGACCTGGCGCAGGGGCTGGCTCATGCCCCGGGGCACCGGCATCTTCCCTGCGTCAGCATTCGCTCTGCGTGCATGGTCTCGTTCGTTGTCCGCCGTGCTATCGGAAACCGCCGGCCGCCCGCGGCCAGCCGCTTCACTGGCGCAGCGCCGCACGCACGCAATGCGACGACCGTCCTCCCACGGAAGCCGCTATCGATGTCCGTTCCACAGCATGCAGTACAAACGCCCCCGACGGGAAGACTTGGCATGCGACAAGTGCCGGAATCGGCAAGGCGCCACCGCAGGCGTGGCACTAGACTGCGCACTCCATCCCAGAATCCGGAGCCAACATGGCCCTGCAACGTTCGATCCTCGCACTCGCTCTCGGGTCCGCGCTGTCGCTGAGCGGCTGCGGCGGCGACAAGGCTCCCGCCGGACAGGCCACCAGCGCCGCCGCGCCGGCTGCCGTGGCCAAGGCGCAGTTGGGCAGCTTCGGCTTCGACGTCTCCGGCATGGACCGCAGCGTGGCCGCCGGCGACAACTTCTTCGACTTCGCCAACGGCCAGTGGGTGCAGCGCACCGAAATCCCCGCCGACCGTTCCAGCTTCGGCAGCTTCAACATCATCTACGAGAAGACCCTGGGCGATACCCGCGCGATCCTGGAAGAGGCGACCCGCGCCAGCGACGGCGAGGCGCGCAAGATCGGCGACTACTACGCCGCGTTCATGGACGAGGCCGGCATCGAGGCGCGTGGCGTGGCACCGCTGCAGCCGCAGCTGCAGGCCATCGCCGGCATCGCCGACCGGCAGGCGCTGGCGCGGACCCTGGGCGCCAGCCTGCGTGCCGACGTCGACCTGCTCAATGCCACCAATTTCTACACCCCGCACCTGTTCGGCGTCTGGGTGTCGGTGGACCTGCTGCAGCCGGACCGCAACGTGCCCTACCTGGTGCAGGGCGGACTGGGCATGCCCGACCGCGACTTCTACCTGGAAGGCGGGCGCATGGCCGCACTGCGCACGGCCTATGAGGGCTATGTCGCCCGGCTGCTGGAGTTGTCCGGCGACAGCGCCGCGGCGGCCAAGGCCGCGCGCATCGTCGCGCTAGAAACCAGGATCGCGCGCGCGCATGCCACCCAGGAAGAGACCAACGACGTGGAGAAGGGCGCCAATGCCTGGAAACAGTCCGACCTGGCGGCGAAGGCGCCGGGCATGGACTGGACGGCATTCCTGGACGCGGCCGGGCTGTCGGCGCAGCAGGACTTCATCGTCTGGCAGCCCCGGGCGGTGGCCGGGTTGTCGAAGCTGGTCGCCAGCGAGCCACTGGACACGTGGAAGGAATACCTGGCGTTCCGCGCCCTGGACGAGGCCGCGCCGTACCTGCCCAAGGCGTTCGCCGATGCGCACTTCGCCTTCCACGGCACCGCGATGAGCGGCACCCCGCAGCAGAGCGAGCGCTGGAAGCGCGCGGTCAGCGAGACCAACACCGCCATCGGCGAGGCGGTCGGCAAGCTCTACGTCGAGCGCCATTTCGACGCTGCCACCAAGGCACGCGCGGACGAGATGGCCCGGAACATCATCGCCGCCTTCGCCAAGCGCATCGACGCGCTGGAATGGATGTCGCCGCAGACCAAGGCGCACGCCCAGGCCAAGGTGGCCGGGCTCAAGGTGGGCATGGGCTACCCGGACAAATGGCGCGACTACAGCGCGCTTGAGGTGAAGCGCGACGACGCGCTGGGCAACGCGCAGCGCGCGGCGCTGTTCGAGTACCGGCGCAACATCGCCAAGCTCGGCCAGCCGGTCGACCGCGGCGAATGGGCGATGCTGCCGCAGACCATCAATGCCATGAACGTGCCGCTGGAAAACCGCCTGGTGTTCCCGGCCGCGATCCTGCAGCCGCCATTCTTCGACGCCGCGGCCGACGATGCGGTGAACTACGGCGCCATCGGCGCGGTGATCGGCCATGAGATCAGCCATGGTTTCGACAACGCCGGCGCGCTGTTCGACGAGACCGGCAGGCTGCACAACTGGTGGACGGCCGAAGACCTGAAGCAGTTCAACGCCGCCGGCGACGCGCTGGCCGCGCAGTTCAGCAGCTACGCGCCGTTCCCGGGCGTGCACGTCAATGGCCGCCTGACCCTGGGCGAGAACATCGCCGACGTGGCCGGGCTGGCGACCGCCCATGATGCCTACCGCATGGCGCAGCAGGGCAAGCCGGCGCAGGACCTGGAAGGCTTCACCCCGGACCAGCGCTTCTTCCTCGGCTTCGCCCAGGCCTGGCGCAGCAAGATGCGCGAGCAGGCGCTGCGCAATTCGCTGCTGACCAACGTGCATGCGCCGGGCCAGTTCCGCACGCTGACCGTGCGCAATCTCGATGCGTGGTATCCGGCATTCGGGGTCAAGGAAGGCCAGGCCCTGTACCTGGCGCCGGACAAGCGGGTCAAGGTCTGGTAACGCCACGCCGGTTGGCGGGCGCAGCGCGGGGTCGGAGCCGGGTCGTGCGGGTGGCGATCCGACCCTGACCCCGGTCTTCGCCGGTCACGCTGGCCAATGCAGCAGCGACTGCGGGTCGCGCCCCATGCGCTGGCAGGCGCGCGCGGCGATGCCGTCGCCCAGCGCGGCGCGGAACAAGGGCGCCGACCCGCGCAGCAGGCGTGCGGCGAGCGCCGCACGCACACGCCGGCCGCGGCGGTCACGGCCGAGCAGCGGCGCTGCCCAGTCCGGCAACAATGCCGCGCCGGCGGCCAGGAACAGGTCGCGCGAGACCCCGGGCAGCGGTACCGGCAGGCGCACGCCCTCGAGCACCGCCAGCACCTCGCGCGAACGCGCGTCCATGTGCAGTTGCGGCTGCCGTGCGGCGAAGTACGCGCGCACCTGTGCCTGGCTCGCCGGTACCGCGCGCGCGCCCAGCGCCTCGGCCACGCGCCGGTATTCGTCGTAGTAGCGGTCGGCGATGGCCTCGGGCACGTCGCGGCAATAGCGGCGGCAGCCCTCGAGGAAGCCATAGGCTTCGGTGACATGCACCCAGGTGAGCAGTTCCGGATCGTCGGCGGCATAGGCGCGGCCATCGGGCAGGGTGCCGGCCACGCGCGCGTGGATCCGCCGCACCCGCTCGACCAGTGCTTCCACCTCCGCCGCCGGCGCGTAGCTGGTGCCGGCCACGAACGCGGTGGTGCGGCGCAGGCGCCCGACCAGGTCCTGGCGGAAGTTGGAATGGTCGTAGACGCCGGCCAGCGCGCGCGGGTGCAGCAGCTGCAGCATCAGCGCGCACAGGCCGCCGGCGAGCATGCCCGGGAATTCGGAGTGGATGCGCCAGGTCACGCTGTCGGGGCCGAACCAGCCCGGGTCGCCCGGCGGCGCGTCGTAATCGATGCCGCTGCGGTCGCGCGGGAAGGCATCGAGCACCCAGCGCCGGATCTGCGCGGTGGCGGCCGATGCCACGGGGGCGGACAGGAACGACATGCGGACATCGTAGTGGAACGGCCGCGCACGCCGGCCGCGGCCGCGGCGGCGCGCAGCCGGGTACGGCGCCCCCGGGTTGGCCGTCGGCCACCGCGCAAGCCATGTGCGCCCGCAGCATGCCGATGCGCTTTCGATTTCCGATTCCGCCACTTGCACGATGACGCGCCGCAAAAAGCCGGGGCCACGCAGGCGCCCGGCCGCACCGCCGCGCAGGCGTCATCGCATCGCGCCCATTGCCAAGCCGCATGAAAGTGCTAGAACTGGAACCGCCAGATCGTTCCACGCCGTATCCGTCGCTCGTTCCAGCCAGTATCTGCAAGGAGCTCCACATGATCGCGTTGTTCAAGGGTTTGGGTTTGTTGCTGCAGGACAATGAGCTGTACCGCAGTCCGTTCGAGAAGCAGGTCGCGCACTGGAAGAATCTCAGCGACGAACAGATACGCGACGAGGTGGCGGTACTGGCCAAGGCCAAGTGCCAGTGGCTGATGGCGTCCATCGTGCTCTGGCAGGCGGCGTCGCTGCTGATCCTCGGGCTGATCACCAACTACCTGTGGCGCGACGATTTCCATATCACCTTCACCCGCGTGGTGATCGTGCTCGGCTCGTGGGTGTCGATCCTGTTCGTGATCTGGTTCATGGCCAACATGTTCGACCATACCGCCGGCTTCGAGCGCTGGATGAAGGCCTTCAACAGCCGCGCCCGCATCAGTTCCGACGCCGACAGCGTGGAAACCGTGGCCGAGGCGCTGGAGATGGCCCGGCACTACCCCGAAGTGCTCGACTACAAGCAGGCGGTGGCGTCCCGGCGCGAACTGCGCCACGAGGACATCCGCATCATGCGCGAGCTGGGCCGCATGCGGCAGCATTCGGAACTGGTCGGCAAGCTCAACCACATCGGCGACGACGGGCTGCGCCTGCAACCGGCGTTCTGATCCCGCTGCCGCCGCATCGCTCCCGCAACGCCGCGCTCAGTCGCGGCGTTGCGCATTGCGCGCGCGCACCTGCTGGCCGAAGCCGGCCGGCAACCCCTGCACGTCGCGCACGCCGCCGACCACCAGGCTGAAATCGTCCAGCGCCTGGCGCTGGCATAGTTCGCCGCCGGGCTGGTCGCGACAGTGCTCGCGGTAGAGCCGGTAGAAGCAGTTGCCGCTCTCGCTCTGCAGGCACTGGAAGCGGGCGCGGTCGCCGGACACCGTGGTGCGGCTGAGCACCGCCTGTTCGCCGCTGACGCGCACGATCGACGTCTGCCCCTGCGGTTCGCGGTAGCCCAGCATCGCCATCAGGCTGCCGAGCAGGAAAGTCAGGTACTGCATGGCACTTCTCCTTGTACGCCCGCAGGCAGGGACTCACATGCCGCGGAACAGGCTCATGAACGGTTGGCTGACCACCAGCGTCTCGCTGCGGTTCTTCAGCCGCAGTACGCCGCGGCCGCTGTCGTCGCGGCTCACCGCCGCGACCGCTTTCATGTTGACGATGCTGGAACGGTGCACCTGGCGGAAACACTGCGGGTCCAGCACCTGTGCCAGCTCGCGCAGCGAGCTGCGCAGCAGCAGCTCCTCGTCGGCGGTGACCACCGCGGTGTATTTGCTGTCGGCGCGGAAATACAGCACGTCCTCCAGCATCACCAGCCGGGTCTCGCGGCCGTTGCTGGCGGTGATCCAGGCCGGCGGCGGCGCGGCGCCGGCAACGGCCGGACGCCGCGCCAGCTGGTCCAGCAGCTGGTCCAGCAACTGCCGGTCCGGCACCCCGGCCTGCAACCGCGCGAGCACGCGCTGGCGCGTGGCCAGCAGGCGTTCGTCGGCCACCGGCTTGAGCAGGTAATCGACCGCGCCGCGCTCGAACGCATCGATCGCGTACTGGTCGTAGGCGGTGATGAACACCACCTGGGTGCGCGGACTGAGCGTCTCCAGCGCACGGGCGACATCGATACCGGTGACGCCGGGCATGCGGATGTCGAGGAAGGCCAGGTCCGGCCGCAGCGTTTCCAGCATCTCCAGCGCGGCGGCGCCATCCTCGCACTCGGCGACGATGCGCAGTTCCGGCCACAGCCGCTGCAGCTGCGCGACCAGCGCCTGGCGCAGCAGCGGCTCGTCCTCGGCGACCAGGGCATCAAGTTGCATGGGGCAGCTCCGGTACCTGGGTGGTGGCCGCCGGCACGGCCTGCGCCACGGGCGGCGTGCGCGGCAGGGTGATCGTGGCCGCCGCGCCACTGGGGAAGTTGGAGACCAGGGCGAAGCCGGCCTGCGGCCCGCAGCTCAGGCGCAGGCGTTCGCGCAGGTTCTTCAGGCCGATGCCGGTACCGCCGCCGCTGCTGCCGCCCACGCCCTGGCCGTCGTCGGCGACGGTGAGGTGGACCTGGCCATCGCTCTCGCGCGCCAGCACCCAGATCGTGCCGCCGCCGGGCTTGGGCTCCAGCCCGTGCTTGATCGCGTTCTCCACCAGGGTCTGCAGCGCCATCGACGGCAGCGCGACGTCCTGCAGGGAGTCGGGCACGTCGATCCGCACCACCAGCCGCGCGCCCATGCGGATGCGCAGGATCTCCAGGTAGGCCTGCACCCGTTCCAGCTCCTGCCCGAGGGTCGACAACGACTGGTCGATGCCCGGCAGCGAGCTGCGCAGGTACTGGATGAGATGGCCGAGCATGCGCTCGGCGCGTTCGGGGTCGGTGCGGGTCAGCACCTGGGCGTTGGCCAGGGTGTTGTACAGGAAGTGCGGCTCGACCTGCGCGTGCAGCAGGTTCAGGCGTGCCACGCTCAGCGCCTTCTCGGCCTCGGCGCGCACGGCCGATTCGCGCTCGTCGCGGCGCTGCTGGGCCACGCGCTGGCTCATCGCGCGGCTGACCGCTTCGGCGTTCTCGCGGTTGCTGCCCTCGTCGGCCAGCAGCAGGTCCACCCAGGCACCGGCATCGGGCTCGAACAACAGCGTCACGCTGCTGGTGCCCTGCCCCGGGGTGACCGTGGCCGAGACCCGGTCGTGCCGCACCGCCAGCCATGCCAGCGGGTTCCAGCGCGACGGCGGCGGCGCCTTGCCCGGGTCCGAGCGCGCGATCCGGGCCCGCACCTGCAGGCTGGCGGGCGAGCTTTCCACGTCCACCACCCGCGGCAGCCCGGCGACCACCGATTCGACCAGGGCGAAGGCCTGCGCGGCATCGAACGGCAGTTCGATCCGGCGCTGCAGGCGGCTGGACAGGTTGTCGTGGTCCAGCCGCCCGGCCACCAGCTTGACCCGGCGCAGGTGGCTGGCGATGTTGACCGCGGCCATCGCCAGCGCGCCGATCACCAGCAGCGCGAACACCGTGCCCGGGCCACCGAACAGATGCCCCCAGACGATGGCCAGCGCCACCAGCGCCAGCACCCAGGCCAGCAGGATGCGGAGGCAGAACCACAGGCTGGCGATCATCGCGGCGTTCCCGGCTGGACAGTGCTGGCGAGCATAGGCGCTGGGCCGCGGCAGACAAGCGGCATGCGACGAAACCCGCGATCCGGGCGACGAAGGCCGCCGGCCGCGGCCGGAAACGGGCGCCGCAAACGACGGACGCCGCCCATCATGGGCGGCGTCCGCGGAGCCTCCGCGCCGTTCCCGGCACGAAGGGCGCTGCCGGCGATGCTCAGCGACGCTGGTCGGCGCTGGCGTCGCGGGTGGCGCGGAACGGCTCGCCCGCGCTCCAGTTCGGCCAGGCACGGGAGTTGGCCAGCTGTTCGCCGAGCGTGTACACCACTTCCAGGTCGCGCGCGGCGCCGGCGAAGGTCCAGTCGGGCTGCCATTCGTCGCCCTGCTGGTGGTAGCGCCTGGCGGTGTAGTCGTCGGCGGCCTTCTTGCCGGCCGCCACGCCGCCGTCGATCCAGTCCTGCCCGGCCGAATACGACAGCGCCGGCACGCCGCGCTTGGCGAACGGGAAGTGGTCGGAGCGGAAGAACAGCCCGGCCTCGGGCTTCGGGTCCGGGGTGTAGCGGATGTCCCAGCCCCTGGCCACGTCCTTGAGCTGGTCAAGCAGCTCGAAACGCGCCGAGCCGTAGATGCCGAAATCACGCGACGGCCCGAACGGCGCCATGCCGTCCATGTTGATCAGCGCGACGGTCTTGCCCAGCGGATACAGCGGGTGGCTGGCGTAGTACTCGGAGCCCAGCAGGCCCTTCTCCTCGGCGGTGACCGCCAGGAACACCACCGAACGCTGCGGGCGCGGCGCCTTGGCGAAGCCGCGGGCCAGTTCCAGCAGCGCCGCGGTGCCGCTGGCGTTGTCCAGCGCGCCGTTGAAGATGCGGTCGCCGCGCGCGTCCGGCTCGCCGACGCCGATATGGTCCCAGTGCGCCGAATAGAGCACGGTCTCATCCGGGTGGCTGCTGCCTTCCAGGCGCGCGACCACGTTGTGCGAGGTGATGACCTCGGTCTTGACCGCGTAGTCGGCCGAGAACGTCTCGCCCTTCAGTTCCACCGGGCGGAAGTCGCGCGACTGCGCCTGCTTCTTCAGCGCCTCGAAGTCCAGGCCGGCGCGCTTGAACAGGTCCACCGCCAGGTCGCGCTGGATCCAGCCTTCCAGCGGCGGGTGCGCCGCGGCCGGGTCGTCGCGCACCACGTCGAACATGGTGTTGGTGTTGGAACCGGCCACCGTCGCCCAGCCATAGGAGGCCGGTGCGGTCTCGTGCACGAT
>JGI26528J50254_1001395_pt1 | contig 13267 bp, 12 predicted proteins | sample ThiBiot_300_plan_FD_50254 | JGI IMG/M metagenome (IMG submission 50254)
TCCACCGCTCAGCCCGACCACTAGACACTAATCACAAGCGCCTCGATGTCTCGCGGATAGTAGCTCAGCAGTTCTGCCCCAGTCGCAGTGATCAGGACGGTATCAGCATGCCGGTACCCGCCGAGTTCGGGGTGATAGAGTCCGGGCTCCACCGCGAACACCATTCCGGGCTCGAGCACAACTTCTGTTCCAATGTCTAGGTAGGGGGGCTCGTGGTTTCTCAGGCCGATCCCATGCCCGGAGTGGTGCCGCCAGTATTGGCCGAGGTCGTTGGCGCTGAAGTACTCGTTCACGGCGCGGTCTATGTCGGCGCAGCGCGCGCCGGGCCGCATGGTCGCGAACGCCACCTCCTGCGCCTCCTTCATCAAACCAAATAGCCGAATCTGCTCGGCGTTCGGCTCTCCCAAAAACATGGTGCGCTCGATCTCGGAGAGGTAGCCCCACACGGGGGCGGTGGCGCCTGTTACCAGCACGTCGCCCATCGAGAACTCCAGGTTGCCCGTTAGCGCGTGCGGCAGGCTCGAGTTCTTGCCGATCTGCCCGCGGTAAAGCGCAAGGGCTCCCTCGTTGAAGAAGCCCATCGCCTGCGCCTTGAATGTGGAGCCCAGCGCGTCCTTCATGGCCAGGGTCGCTTCCATGCTGGCGCGCATCGACACTTCCGTTTCCGACACGCCCGGCGCGGTGTAGCGCTGCAGCAGGGTGTGGGCCATATTGGCCCACTTCATGCTCTCCTTGATGAGACCAATCTCGGCAGACGACTTCACGCTCATCTGGTGATCAATGAACGTGTAGGCGCGCTCCACTTCTGACCCCGCAACCTCTGAGAGGGCGGGGCCGGTGTAGCCGAAGATCCAAGGGTAGCCGTCATGGTCGGCCAGTAACTTGCGGCCAGTCAGGCCTAGTTCGCCGAGGACCCTGGCCAGTACCAGCATGGGGTGCTCGAGCCGCGGGTACTCGTCGTAGTGGTGTACCTGCTGGGCGAACCCTTCCTGGCGGGCGTGCTCCAGCTCGAGTCGGGGGACGAACAAGTGCTGCTCGCCCTCCGCAGTCACGATCAGAGCGATGGGTCGCTCGGTGGGGTAGAAGGCAAAGCCGGAGTAGTAGAGCACCCGCGGCGACTCGAACACAAGCGCCGCCGCGGCGCCCTGCTTGCGAGCGTGCTCCGCCAAGCGCCCCACGCGCTGAGCGTGTTCGGACTCCGTCAAGCGCAGAGTGCTAATGGGGATGGGATTNGCCACCATCAGTCCTGTGCGGGCAAGGACTCGGCGCTGCCCAGGTCGCCCAGCATNTAGCCGTAGTCGCCAGGGTGGACCTTGCTGAATGCGCCCCTAGCGAGCACCAGATGCGTGTTCTCGAACGGTGCCCTGAACTCCTCCAGCACATCGAACGTCTGCGGGTTGCGCAGCACGCCCAGGAGTGTGCCCATAGGCACTGACTCGCCTACCCTGTCAGCGCCGACCACGGGCTCGAGGATCCCACCGTGGCGGGGGCGCACGATNGCCATCTTGGTCAACAGCGTCTGCTTGGGCGCCTTCACCACGTCGCCAGCCAACACACCCGTGTGCCGGAGGGCGTTGAGGATGGCATCGGTGCCGCGCCGCAAGTACGATTCCTCCAGCTGTCCGCCNCCGCCGATCTCCGCNACCACCACGGGCTTGCCGGCTTCCTCGGCGAGTTGGGTGCCGAACGAGCCGGGGTACGAGCTACCTTTGTACATGGTTGGGAAGAGGAGCGAGCGCGAGAGCTCCATGTCGTTTAGGGCGTACACGTAATCCACCGTGGGTACGGCACCGCCCGAGTGCAAATCGAGGAGAACGTCTATCTGCGGCACGAGGTAGTTGGAGAGCGCAGCGGCCAGCAACTCCGACAGCCAGGTGTCAGCGTTGCCGGGGAACACGCGGTTCAGGTTGTGCATGTCCTGCGGAGTGTGTCTGGTGAACGTCTCGAAGGCCGTGGGGTTCATGAGCGGCACGGCTAGGATGCGGCCACGCACGTCCTTGGGGTCCAGCGAGGTGANCACGCGGCGCACGATCTCCATGGGGAGCAGCTCGTCACCGTGTATCCCAGCGGTTAGGGCCACCGTCGGGCCGTCCGTAGTGCCGCGCAGTTCGTGCACGGCCACCNTNAGGTCNAGTCCGGTGGCCATGGTTGCGATTTCTATCCAGCTTGTCTTGAGGTTCGTCATCTTAGGCCTCGGTTTTCGTAAACGCCTTGTCGGTGGCGTCTAGGAGGGCTCCGAAGTCGGCGTCCTGGTGCGCTGCACTGAAGGCGGCGTGTAGTAAGGGCTTGCCCGGCACCAGAATGCCCGCCGCCTCAACACTGGAGGCCCAACGGGCGTAGGCGGCGGCGTCGGTGGTGGCGGCGCTGCGGTAATCGACCACTGCCTCGGCGGTGAAGTACGGCTGGAAGTGACCGCCTATCGTGCTGAGCTGCACGGGCACGCCATGCTCGCGTCCTAACTGCTCGAAACCCTCTTTAAGCTCAAGCGAGCGCCTTTGCACGCGCTGGATGACGGTGCCGTCCGCCAGTTGCTTCAGCGTGGCGAGGCAGGCCGCCAGCGCCGGGCGGTAGCCGTTGAAAGTGCCGATGAACGAGGAGTTGTTCGGCCCTGCAAGGGTTCGGGCCATGTATTCGGCGGTGCCAGATAGGGCGGCGATGGGGAAGCCGTTCGCTAGCGCCTTGCCCCAGATAGCCAGGTCTGGCTGCACCCCGTAATGGCCCTGCGCGCCACCGGTGCCGACGCGGAACCCGGTGAGGAGCTCGTCGAATATCANCGCGATGCCCAGCTCGCGGGTGATGTCGCGCAGCCCCTGAAGGTAGCCGTCGTGGGGAGGGATGAGGCCAACGTCGATCATCACTGGCTCAACTACCAGGGCGGCGATCTGATCTTTGGCTTCGGTTAGGCGGCGCCTGGCCGCGTCAAGGTCGTTGAAGGGAATCACCAGGCTGGCTTCAACGGATTGGGGCGAGAGGCCGCNAGCGCCCGGGAGGGAGTTGGGGGCCTCGTGCGCGCCAGCCTTGGTGAGGTCCGGCCAGGTGCTCACGAACACGTCGTCCCACCAGCCGTGGTACGCGCCCTCCGTTTTGGCTACCCGACTGCGGCCCGTAACCGCGCGCGCCGTGTGCACCGCGTGCATCATCGCTTCAGTACCGGTGTTGGTGAACCGCACCTTTTCTGCCTGGTTGACCATGCTTAGGAACGCCTCGGCAACTGTGCCGGAGAGTTCACTTTCCACGCCGGCTCCCAGGCCCGCGTCCAACGCCGCCACTACGGCGTCGCGAACCTGCTCGTTACCGTGACCCAACAGCACGGCCGCGTTCCCCATGGTGAAGTCGATCCACCGGTTGCCGTCAACGTCCCACAGGTGCGCGCCCTTTGCGCGCTGGAAGAAGAGCGGGTGAGGCNCCCGCATGCGGGAGTTCGAGTGAGTTGCCGAGGGAACGGACTTCTCGATCCGTTCGTAGAGCCGCTTGGATTCAGATGTGCGCATCTTCTATTCCGCCTTCCATCCAGTGAGCTTTCAAGGTCGTGGGGGAGTGCATCTTGTCGTACAGGTGACGCACGGCCTCTTCTAACCGCAGGGCTGGCACGCGTTTCAACCAGCGGCCGACCACGTGACCGCCCCACAGGTAGCCGTAGACGAACGGCGCCCGTAGTTCGTGGGTAACGAACCGCAACTTGGCCTCAATCCANCCGTCTTCGCCGTCGGTCATGGTGCGTAAGAACTCGGCCGCCTCCGCCGTGGTTAGGCGCCCAGTGTTGATGCCGTGTGCCACCTCGATGCTGGCTAGCCACTGCAGGCGGCCGTGCAGCCAGGCGATGGCGTCGTCGGGCTCGGTGCGCCAACCNAGCAGGTCTAGACCGCGCTCGGCGATGCCCTCGAATAGCACGCTGGAGGCCGTGTTGGTGATCACCAAGGCGGTGTCCGCCAACGCCTCGCCCGAACGCACGATGGCGTCCCTGTGTCCCATGTGCGCGTCGTGACCAGGGTACGCCTCGTGCGCCACGATCTGCTTGAGTTCGGCCAGGGTGAGGGGGATGTCGGCATTCAGCCAGACGGCGCGCCCCGGGTAGTCGCAGTAGGCCGAGAATGCAACGCCGGTAACGACCTTGGTGCCGATAGTGTCCGCCGGCAACCGGATCCAAGGGAGGCGCTCCTCGGTGCGCCTGCGCAGCTCGCCTATCAGGCGTTTCACGTGCACCTCAATCTCGTTGGCAGGAATCAGGTTGGTAGCCCGGTAGGCGGCGAACGAGGCATAGCCGGCCGCAGCAACTGCCCGGTCGCGNGCCGCCCTGGCCGCTTCGATGGCGGCCGCGCTGGGCGGTGTTGGATCTATGCGCAGAGTGCCGGCAACGATCTCCTCGTAGCTCATGGTCGCGCCGGAGCGCCAACTCAGCAAGTTATGCACCGCGAGCGCCTGTTCGGCCAACCAGTCGCGTTGGTACGAGTTCGGAAGTCTGCTGGCCCTAGTGATGATGCCCGTTAACCCGGCTAGTGCCTCCGGCCAGCTCTCTATCTGGAGCGGTTCAAGGGGCGACCAGTGCACGGGCACCAGGCCCTCCGAATCGAGATNATCACCCGATTGTGCTGCTTGCGAGCGGTATAGGGCGTCGGCCCCCAGGATGGTGCGGGTCAGGTCTACGGATAGCTGCGAGGCGTCCATCGTCTTCCTTTCAGGCTTCTCTTGGGTCCANTACGTCCCTCAGGCCGTCACCAAGCAAGTTGAAGCCGAGAACGGTGATCATGATCGCCATACCTGGGAAAGAAGAGAGGTACGGCGTTTCGCGGATGAACTGAAGTCCCGTGTTGAGAATCGCCCCCCACGANGGGGTGGGTGGTTGAATTCCAAGTCCGAGAAACGAGAGCGCGGCCTCGGCGGTCACGGCCGAGCCGAGCCCGACCGAGGCGACCACGATGATGGGCGCCAAGGTGTTCGGGATGACGTGCCGGAAGAGTGTGCGGTACCACTTCGCGCCTAGGGCGCGGTTGGCGTCAACGAACTCTTCTTCTCGCAACGACACAATGTTGGCGCGCACTACGCGTGCATAAGACGTCCAGTAGATAAGACCAAGTGCCACGATTACACTGCGCTCGCCCATGCCAACGGCGGCCACCAGCAATAGTGCGAGCAGGATGGGTGGGAATGCTTGGAACACGTCAACGATGCGCATGATGACGGTATCCAGCATTCCGCCGATGAAACCTGCGAGGGCTCCAAGCAGTACTCCTACCGTGGCGGCAATGCCGACGGAGAAGAGGGCGACGCGCAGCGAAACGCGCCCGCCGTAAAGGATCCTGGTTAGTGTGTCCCTCCCGAAGTTATCGGTGCCCAGGAGGTTAGTGGCATTGGGNGGAGCGAACCGATTGCGGACGTTTCTCGCCTCGAGNCCGTGGGGCGTCAGCAGGGGCGCAAAAGTGGNCGAGAAAATCACCAGCAGGATGATGACGCNCCCGACGATGGCGCTCGGGTGGCGTATGAAGCGCCTGAGTGCACGCCTGGTTGGTCGTTTGGCGTCTGCCTTCTGCGAGTCAGGCATAGCGGATTCTCGGGTTGATCCACGCGTAAGAGAGGTCCACTAGTAGGTTCATGACGCTGATGCTTATCGCGATCAGCACAACGCTGCCCTGGATGACCGGGAAGTCGCGCTGGCTGATGGCGTTAACGACCAGGCGCCCTAGGCCGGGCCAAGCGAAGATGATCTCGGTGACTACGGCACCGCCCAGAAGCGTGCCGAACTGCAGTCCGAGGATGGTGATGACGGAGAGTAGAGCGTTGCGGAACGCGTGCCTCACAACCACGCGCCGCTCGCTTGCACCCTTGGCNCGCGCGGTTCGCACGTAATCCAGGCCGAGAATCTCTAGCATGGAGGACCGAACGAGGCGCGCGACGAGCGCGACTGATGTCACGGCCAGCGTCATGGCTGGTAGTAGCGCGTANCTGAGAGCGCTGATGACCATTGCCGGGTCGCCGCTCGCGATGGCAGGGAAGAGGCCGGGGCCGCGCCCGAACGATGGTAGCCAGCTCAGGTTCAGCGAGAAGAGGAGTATGGCGAGGACACCGAACCAGAAGATCGGCATGGAGACGCCGATAAGTGAAATAAACGTTGCCGCGTAGTCGAATGGCGTGTTGGCGTTCACCGCCGCCAGTACGCCAAGCGGAATCGCTATGGCGATAGTGGCGAGCATGGCGAGTAACGCGAGTTCCAGGGTAGCGGGGTAGGTCTGTCGAATGAGCCCTGAGACCTCGGTGCGCAAGAAGATACTGCGGCCGAAGTCACCCTGCGCGGCGCGCCAGACGTAGATGCCGTATTGCACGATAATGGGCTTGTCTAGCCCCATCGCGGCAGTGACCCGTTGACGGTCCGCGAGAGTACCGTCCGGACCGACGAANACNGCGGCCGGATCGCCCGGGATGGAGCGCAGCGTAATGAACACGATGGTCAGTACGCCGAGGACCACCGGGATGAACATGAGGACTCGTCTGGCAGCGTATTGCAGCATGGTTGTTGGGGTGGGGGCGGCTTAATTCCTGCCGCCCCCCCGATCACTCCNGTTGGGTGTTAGTTGTCNAGNGTGGCGGACTCTAGTGACTTCCAGGAACCGGTGGGGCGTACNTCGAAGCCTTCGAGGGCCGGGTTGTTGANCACGACGTAACCTTGGTTGACGAGGAAGATGTACGGGAGTTCGTCGGTGATGATCTGGGCGACTTCGGTGTAGATNGCCTTGCGGGCGGCAAGGTTGGTTTCCGTGCGCCCCTCATCAAGCAACGTATCCACGCGAGCGTTGGAGTACGAGCCGTAATTGCTGTCGCCACCCGTCTTGAANGCTAGGTACGAGCGGTCCGGGTCGGCCAAGTTCAACCAGCCNATTAGTGCGATGTCGTAGACGCCATTCTCNACGTCCGCGATGAACGAAGGCCACTCGTACACGCGCACACTCGCGTCGATGCCGACTTGAGACCACTCGCCCTGCAGGAACTCGAGTACCTGCTGGCGGTTTGGGTCTACGTTGGTAGTGAGTTCTAGGCGGAGTGGTTGACCGTCCTTGTCAAGGATGCCGTCGCCGTTGGTGTCGGCCCAGCCAGCTTCGGCAAGCAACGCAGTGGCGCGCTCAACGTTGTAATCGTAAACGTTGACGTCTTCTGTGTAGTAGTAGGTGCCAGGCAGTAGGAATGAGTAGCCTGGCGTGTCCATGCCGTAGAACAGGACCTCGGAGATGGTTTCGCGGTCTGTCAAGTAGGCGAGCGCCTTGCGTACGCGCACATCGCTGAGGATGGAGTTCTCAAGGTTGACGTTCAGGTAGGTGTACCCGAGCGCGTTGATGGCTCTGACTTCAAGGGTGTTTGAGTCCTTGAGACGCGCTAGGTCTTGCGGTGGAATGGGCGAGTGGANTAGGTCTAGGTCGCCGGACTCCAGCGCAATGAGGCGCACATTGTTGTCTGGGATGACACTAATGATTACCTGGTCGATGTTCGGGCGGCCTTTGAAGTAGTCGTCGTTTGCGGCCAGGTTGATGGTGGCGCCGCGGCTCCAGCTAGCGAGCTTGAAGGGGCCCGTGCCCACAGGGTTGTCGCCAAACGCTTCGCCTTGCGCTTCTGCTGCGTCGGACGGCACGATGCCCATGTCGAGGTACTGCAAGATGGGCGCGAACGGCTTCTCAAGGCGGAAGGTGACCTCGTACGGTCCGGTGGCCACGATCTCTGATATCGGCGTGTAAAGCGACCTGCGGGGTGCGCCGAAGGTATCGCTGAGGATTGTGTTGTAAGTGTAAACGACGTCTTCGGCGTCCAACGCGCTGCCATCGTGGAAGGTCACGCCTTCGCGAAGCTTGAAGACGAGTTCGGTGGGGGAAAGAAACTCCCACGACTCAGCCAAGTCTGGTTGCGGGACGACTTCGGCGTCTAGGTAGACTAGGCCGTTGAAGAGCAGTTCCTGCATGCGTAGGGCGGTAGTATCGCGGCCCAAGCGAGGGTCCATGGTTCCGGCATCCACGTCAATGCCAGCCCGAAGCACCGNTTGGGCGTTCACGGAAGCGACTCCGAATAATAGAATCGCAAGAATAGCTAACAGCCGAGTTACTCGCATTCGTCCTCCACCTTGATTTCTTGATCGCGACTGTGCCGCTTATCGCTGGTGATTGGTTTCAATACTGCGGTACGGCAGTAGACGTCTCATCTAGTCAGGTATCACCGCCTATCCGAGAAGAGTGGGCGTGGTCACGGCGACCACTTGGACGGGCACCTCAGACGAGTTGGCTAATTGATGGCGTCGGTCAGACTTGAAGTGAATACTGTCGCCTTCATTCAACCTATAGGTCTCACCATCCAGATCAACCACTAGTTGACCGCTCACGACGAAGTAGAACTCCTCTCCTTCGTGCGCGGAGAACTCGCTTCGGTAAGCGGGTGGGTAGGTGACGTAGAGCGGCTCGAGCTGCCGGCCCTCGAACGAGTGACCCAATCGGGCGTAGACGACGTCGGCGTGGTCCATGCGGAACGGTTCGCGTGCATAACCCCGCACGGCTACCCCACCACCGTTCGGGTGCGGGAAGAACACGGACGGCAGTACCCCAAGTGCCTTAGCGATGCTGCCAAGGGAAGAGACCGACAATGACGTCATCTCACGTTCGACTTGGCTTAGGAAGGCTGCCGAGAGGCCAGAGGCGTCTCCGAGTTGTTGNAGCGTCATTCCGCGGCGCTTCCGTAATACGCGGACCTGGTGACCGATCAATTACGGTCACCGCACAAGGCGGGCTTAGCCATGCTGGCATATTAGACATTCTTCAGATTGATTGCAAGNTAGCCAGCCCCCGCGCAGGGTTGGCTCTCAGAAATAGCGGTGGGCACGTATCGNCTNTTGAAGTAGCTGGAATTCATAATACTNAAAGACACCGGCATGGGTATGGCTTGACTCTTGCGGCGAAGGTGCGGTCTCGTTGGCGGCCAGGGCNACCACCAATCATGTACGACCTGCGGCTGGTTCGCTTGCCGCGAGATCGTTCGCCTTGGGCCTGTTTCACCCTTGCCACNTCGCATCCGGTACTCGACACTATGCAGGTAGCGTTCGGCGCAACTGCCGTCTGAGCTAGCATGGATGGCGGCAGCGGCGGCCAGGCGGTTGAGAGCGATTCGAGCTTGGGCACGCCGATTCCCTAGATCCGACTGGTAGCCGTTAGCGTGGCGGAGGAGAGAGGGGTCCGACGCCTTACTCGTTGAGCCTCGGCAACGACGCCTGGTCTGACTCCAGTTCCGCTACTTGACTCCTTGTCTATGTCCTACGCGGTCGCCATGTAGATCTCGCTGGTGCTCATGCTCACTGGACGCCGGTGGCTATGCATCTTTACGCGAGTCGCCCGCAAGGTTCTGTCCTGGCAGGGTTGCGACATGCCAAACACTGTGCGCGCCCTCTTGGATTGCTCCGGCGCCCCCTATCTTCAGCAGCGATCAACCCTACAGGTGCCGGTTTGCATATGGCAGCGAGCACAAGATACGCCGTACGCTACGGCCTTATTCCACACACCCTAAATGATAGGCGGCCGGGTGGGGGAGGACCTTCAGTTGGGTTTTGTGCCTAGCGAGCGGGTTTTTTCGCGGGTGCGGTCTTGAGGGTCGGCAGGACGAGCGGCGTCCATCCGAAGCGCGTGATGGTCTGCTGCACGTACTCGCGTAGGTAAGGCCAGGCGTNCACCTGAAGGTTGACGTTCGAGAAGATCTCCAGGAGCCCATCGATCGGCTCGAGTTCGCTCTGGTAGCGCAGACCGAAACNTACCNCAACGTACCCGGCCAGTTCGTCATCGTCNCTATTGCGGGCNTCGACCCGCAGCCGCGGGTAGGCCTCNAACGCGTAACCCACAGCGCTGTCTACGCGAGCCATGTCGCTTCCGTACTTAACCAGTAGCTTNAGCTCCGGCGCTTCCGGCCGGTGCACATCGCTGTGCGCCGCGGAGTTGACGAGCCGCACGTCAAGCAGCTCGATGCCTCGGATGAATTCGGCGTACTCCTCCGGAGACGGCAGCGTAGCCGCCTTCCCACCGGCGGGAGTCTTCTGAGTCTTAGTAGGTTCCTTGGCCATCTGGCGGTTCTCAGGCGGCCTCTTCACTGATGTCCTGGGCCACCGAGTAGGCGCCGTATTCCTCGTGCTGCGGGTTGAAAACGATATAGCTTGCCGGGTCGAAATCGTAATGCTGGTTCGCGGCGTGTGCGTCCAGCACTGCCTGCATCACGAACTCGTCCAAACCCATGTCCTGCTGAGCCGCCCAATCGTCCACCTCGCGCGGCAACGCCACGAGCAGGTGCTCTTCATCGTCACTGACCTGCACCGTAACGTCGTCCTGCTTAACGGCCATAAGGAGGTCGGCATCGAACTCGTTCAGGTAACGCATGATGCTCTCGATCTTGTGATCGCCGGCGCGCTCGAGCTTCGCGATGGCGGGCTGCTGGACTTTTAGGCGCTTCGCCAACTCGCTCTGGGTCAGGCTAGACCCCTCCCGTAGCTCCTGCATCACGAGCGCCAACTCAAGGCGCAGGTGCACGAGCTTGCCCTCCAGCAGCTCTCTCCGTTCGGCAAGATCAACATCGTTCGATTTGTTCACGAGCATTCACCTCGGCTCCTCAGGTCGGCATAACGGTTCTCGGACCGCTCAATGTCTTTCTTGGGAAGTTTCTGCGCTTTCTTCTTGAAGGCGTCGAGGAACACGGCGACGTCGTTGCAGTCGACGTAGATGAAGCGCGGGTTGTGCATAGACGACTTCACCTTCATTTCCAAAAGCGGCCCCTTAGCACCACTGATGCGCTCAACTTTGGGCACCACTTCTCCTTGTGGATCGGTCACTCTCTCCAGCTTCTTCACGCCGTTAGTCTCGATGAACTTCAGGTAACTCTTCAGTTGACTGTTCTCGCCTTTGGTCAGCGCGGGCACCTTCGGTATGCGTTTCACTTGCTTGACGTTAGGGATACCTGAGAACATCTCCTCGAGTTCCTTAGGGACCTTGCCGGCCTCCGTTTCGTAGAGCCTCCAGCGTTCAGGCGCCTCGCCTCGGCGGGCGGCCTGTTGACGAAGCTTATGGTCTTTCAGCATCCGTCGACACCTGCACAGTATTATTCCTTCCAAGGAATGTCAAGGGATTCTGATGCCTTCCNGCAAAACGTCCGGCCACAGCCGTGAGGCACGACAACACCGCAGGAGTTCTCCTACACCACTGAGACAGGCAACATGCTACCGCGNGGTAAGCTGGAGAGCCGCCTATCGGAGACCCGCGCTACGGGCTGAGTTCCGGCGAGCAACCGAGACGGCCGCCACCCCAACACTGCGGGGGTTCGCAACTCCAATAAGCTGTTACCGGTTCAATCCGGTTCCAGCCCGATGCTCCACCCCTTGACCTCGTCCGTGTCCTGCGCGGCCGCCGTGTAGATTTCCGTGCTGCTCATGCTCGCGTGCCTCAAGTGATCACGCACTTTGCGAAGGTCGCTCGTTTGGTTCGCGTAGTAGAGGCCAGAGAAGTGCCGCAGGCCGTGAACGCCCTTCGAGAACGGTGGGGCCATCAACCCATGTAGCTCGAACGCCTCGCCCCACAACTCCTCAAGGCGCCGGTACACCTGCGAGCGCGACCTGACCGACAACACCGGGATGGGCAGCTCGCCGCGGCGCCGCTCAGGCACGTCCTGCGACCTGGCCACCAGGTTCCGCTTTAGCTCCTCGCTCATCGTCACCGCCGCCGTCGTGCCGCCCTTACCGAACCGCACCGTCAGGCGCCCTGCACGCAAGTCCAGGTCATCCCATGACAGCGCCAACATCTCGCTCACCCGCAAGCCAGCGTGAGCGCCCAACAGAAGGATGAGCTTGTCATCCCAATCGCGCGTAGCGCCCGCCATCCATTCGAGTTCCTCCAGTGTGTAGGCCTTAGCTTTCGCGCGCTCCACGGGCTTCTCCGTGAGCTTGGGGAGCGCAACCTCGTCGAACGGGTCGGAGGTGGTGACGCCCGTCCACCGCAGCGCCTCGTAGAGCGCCTTGGCCGCCGAGACGCGCTGCCGCACGGAAGCGGGGGAGAGCGCCTTTACCGCCTTCCCACCCAGGTGCCGCTTGCCCACAGCGGCGTTGTCATCAGGGTCCGCCTCACGCTGCGGATTCCGCAGGCACCTCACGAACGCTTCCGCGTCCGCCCTCGTCGGCCGCAACAGGTCCACGCCCACCCACGCCTTCAAGAGCACCATCACGCCCTTCCGGTACGAACTGATTGTGTTGTTGGAGCGATGCCGCGCCTCCAGGAACGAGCGCGTGATCAACCACAAGCCCTCGTGATTGCGCTCTGCTACGGCCTGGGCTGCGAACCGCCGGCGCTCGGGCTCACTCGACCCAATCAACTCATCAACCTTGGCCAACTCCGTCGTCGGCGACCACTTAGCGAGTTCAGCGCGCGGCATCAACGACCACTAACTAGTGGAAGTGGAAGCAGCGTGATCAAAGGACGTGCATGCATGCAACATAATATCCCTGCATAGATAGCTTAGCCGACTCGCGCTGACGCGCCAACCGCATACCATCACACGGGCGTGCCGCAAAATGCAACATCATCGCGCCACATAATGCTAAGTGCGCTTCCCATATAATGACTCATGGACATTACCTACCGGCCGAGGATTCTTGATGCGAGACTTAGATCTCGACTACAGTCCTCAGGCGCGGTAGTCATTGAAGGCGCCAAGGGTACCGGCAAGACCGCCACGGCCAGTCAAGTAGTCAACAGCTCCGCTTACCTCGACACAGGCGTGCAGTTGCGGCGCCTGCTGGACGTCGATCCTGCGCTTGTGCTTGAGGGGGCGAGGCCGCGGCTACTAGATGAATGGCAGGTAGCGCCCGAGTTGTGGAATTACGTCCGCAGGGCAGTTGACGAAGCTGGCGTCCCTGGTCAATTCGTCCTTACCGGCTCCGCCGTACCCGTTGATGACCGTACGCGCCACTCTGGCGCCGGGCGCTTCTCCCGACTTCGCCTCAGGCCGCTGACTATGCTCGAAACTGGGCACTCTACCGGAGCCGTTTCCCTCGCCGCGCTGATCGCTGGGGAACCCGCCAGGGCCCCCGCCAATGATCTTGAGCTGACCGGCCTCGTCGAGCGCCTGGTGAGAGGCGGCTTCCCCGGCGCGCTACAACTCACGCATGAAGCTGCCAGGCGCTTCAATAGCGACTACTTGGATCAGATGTCACGAGTAGACATCGCTAGTGACGGCCGCCTCGACCACGACCCTCACAAAGTCTCCGCCCTACTTAGGT